>MDTD01084653.1_pt1 | contig 13900 bp, 8 predicted proteins | sample 811221 | NCBI WGS metagenome assembly MDTD01 (sample SAMN05326646, study PRJNA326480) | marine metagenome | isolation source: seawater | place: Pacific Ocean: South West | collected 2011
GTTTTATTTTGACGACCCGACCCCGGGCGGCATCAACGCGACACCAACAAGTCAGGGCAAGGTAGCAGATACAAAGTTTAACCCCGACCGGGGGTTTTATGATTCTCCTATCACGGTGGAAATCACCACCGATACTCCCGGTGCGACTATTCGCTACACAACCAATGGGGCGACCCCCACCGCTACTACAGGCACGGTCTACTCGGGCCCGATCCGTATCACAAGAACAACGACTCTCCGGGCCGCAGCCTTCAAACTAGGTCTCGATTCGACCAACGTGGATACCCAAACCTATCTCTTTACCGATGATATTATCCGACAGACCACCTCCACCCCGTCAGGCTGGCCAGGAGGCTCGGTCAACGGGCAGGTCTATCGTTATGGAATGAATACTGCAGTTGTGAATAGCGGGAATCCTGCTATTGGAGGAGTCAATCAGGTGAAAGAGGCTCTGGTCTCGATCCCAACCCTTTCGATCGTCCTCGACCAGGCAGGCCTGACCAGCTCAGCAACCGGTATTTACTCCAACCCTGGAAGCAGCGGGTATGCATGGGAGCGAGAAGCATCATTAGAGCTCATTCATCCTCCGGGATGGGTGGACCCTGATGGAAATGAAACCGGATTTCAAACTGGTTGCGGGCTTCGGATTCGGGGAGGGTTCTCTCGTCGGACGCAGAATCCCAAGCACTCCTTCAGACTGTTTTTCCGAGGCGAATACGGCGCAGGACGGCTTAACTATAAGCTTTTTGGAGACGAGGGAGCGGAGGAGTTTGACAAGATCGATCTCCGGGGCCCTCAGAACTATTCCTGGGCACAAGGAGGAACCAGCCAAAACAGCTTCATCCGTGATACGTGGTCCCGTGACCTCCAGGGTGAGATGGGACACCCCTACAAGAAGAGTCGTTGGTATCACCTGTATTTGAACGGGATTTACTGGGGAATGTGCGAGACCGACGAGCGAGCCGAGGCCAACTACGGAGAGATCTATTTTGGAGGAGATGAGGATGACTACGACGTGGTTAAGTCATTTGGCAGCGTGACCGACGGCAACCGTTCATCCTATGAGCGCCTCTGGCAGCAATGGCAGGCTGGTTTCTCAAGCAATTCAGCATACTACAATATTCAAGGCAGAAACTCCGATGGCAGTCTTAATCCAGCCATCGAGAAGCTGGTCGATGTAGATAACTTGATCGATTACATGATCATCACCTACTACACGGGTGATCGGGATGGACCTGGATCACGTTATACCCAGCCCAATCCAAATAACTATTTTGGCGTCTATAACCGGGTGTCGCCGGACGGCTACAAGTTCTTTGAACATGACAGCGAACACTCTCTCGGCACCGGGGAAAATAACATGGTTACGCCTTTCACAAGAAGCACCTCGCTGAACCAGTTCAACCCACATACACTCCATGAGCGCCTTGCGACTCAAAACCTGGAATATCGCACCAGATTTGCAGACAGAGTAGCGATGTATTGTTACAACGATGGCCTCTTAACCGATGCTGCGGGGATCGCGAGGGTCGATCGCAGAGCCGATTCCATCAATCAGGCTATCTATGCTCATTCCGCCCGCTGGGGAGATACCAACCGGAGCCATGCTGCGTGGCTCGGCGCGGTCCAAGGGGTCAGAAATTTTATCACGGGTCGAGTTCCCACCCTCATAAGCCAGCTCCGATCAGTTGACTGGTATCCGGATGTCAATCCTCCAATTCTTGGACAGCATGGCGGAGAGATATCGAGTGGACGGCCTCTGCTGATCGAGGGCGGCCCAGGAACGATTTATTATACTATTAATGGAGACGACCCAAGGCGACCCGGTGGAGGGCTTAGCCCCGGAGCAAGTGTTTATGAGGGAAGCACTACAACGGAGAACCTCGTAAGTGCCGGATCGGTCTGGAAGTATCTTGACGATGGAAGTAATCAGGGAACGGCCTGGCGACAGCCCGATTTCGATGATGGTGCGTGGGAGTCTGGTCCCGCAGAGCTGGGATATGGTGACGGCAATGAGGTCACGACGTTGTCGTTCGGTCCGAATTCTAATGCCAAATATCCGACTACTTATTTTCGACGGACCTTCAACGCGACCGGAGTGGCTGACTTCTCCCGTCTGAATATTGGTCTCCGCCGAGATGATGGTGCGGTGATTTATCTCAATGGTGTCGAGGTGGCTCGCTCAGGAATGCCTGCAGGAGTGATCAACTATCTTACTAATGCCAATTCTGTTGCCGGCGGCGCGGACGAAACCACCTTTTTCAATCTCGAAGTTTCGGCTGACGCGCTGGTCGAAGGAGTAAACACCCTCGCCGTCGAGATCCACCAATTCAGTGGATCGTCGAGCGACATCAGCTTTGACCTGCGCTTGGACGGCACGAAAAGTTCCACCGAAAACCCACTGATTCTCTCCACGCCTGGCTCGGCTGTCATACGCGCTCGAGTCCGCAATGGAAACGAGTGGAGTCCTCTGACGGCTGCGACATTCCTCGTCGATACTGACCTCGCTGATGGCAGCAGCTTGACGATTTCCGAGATTCACTATCGCCCTTCCGCGCCCGGGGTTGCCGAGTCAAATGCAGGTTTCAACGAGAGAAGCGACTTTGAATTCATAGAGCTGCTTAATAGAGGGATTCGCCCTATCGATCTGGGGGGACTCGCCTTTACCACGGGAATCAATTTTGACTTCGATGAGGCTGCGGCCGGCACCACCCTCCTTGCAGGAGAGCGAATGATACTTGTCAATAATCTCGCCGCCTTTCAATTCCGCTATGGAAACCGGTTGCAGGTTGCGGGAGAATACTCTGGAGACCTCGACAACGATGGAGAGCAGCTCGTAATTACCGATTCGGACGGAGAAGTTGTGCTGGAAGTCACATATAACGATGCAGACCCATGGCCAGCCAGTGCTGATGGTGAAGGATATTCACTTGTCCTTATGGCCCCTCGAAACGTCAGCAATGCCAATTCCCCTACAGTGTGGAGATCAAGTGCTGAAAACAACGGGAATCCGGGTGGGAGTGATGCGACAAGTTACACTCAGTGGAGAGTGGCAGCGGGCATTTCGGATGACTCGGCGGACCCCGATGGTGATGGCCTTACTAATCTAATGGAATATGTGCTCGGGAGTAACCCGTTGAACCACTCGGATCGAGCGGCTCCACAACCGTCAATCCGGGAGCTGGAGGTTGATGGAGTGACGCAGCCTTTCCTTACGATAGAGGTGCGCCGTCGGATCGGTGCTGAAGATCTCGTGATTGAACCCGAATACAGCGAAGATTTACTCTCGTGGTCGGGTGGTGAGGAGAACATTACTCTGATGAGTGTCTCGAACAACGGAGATGGTAGCGAGACATTGGTATTTCGGGGTACGTCACCCATGTCAGATAACCCCACACTCTATGTAAGAAGTCGATTCACGCTTTCTCCTTAACTATGGCAGGATCCCCTGCCTGCCGGGCTCCCATAATGCTAGGCCTCGAATTTAGGGGTTCGCACCCAACAATCGGCTGATGGCCCCGAGGTGTTCGTTACCCGCTTTTACCGCATGCTGAAACTTTGTTCCTTGGGCGCATCTGTCCTTATCCTGACCTGTTGCATTTTCGCCACCGTTGGCAAATCTACCCAATCCGGCGATAACCCCCATCCTATCACCTTGGCATGGGAAGACGATATCCTGACCATTCATCACCCCGGTATTCCGGGCGGCAAAATCGAAACGTGGTATCTTGAGGCTTACTGCCGGGCAGGTTCCACCGACCGAAAATGGGACGATACCCTCATTTCACACCGGACTGAGCTTGTTTCAATCAATCAAGAACGGACTGTGCTAAGGCTTCGGTGTAGCCTCAGCGACGGTGTGACTGTCGACCATGTTCTGCGAGCTGTTCCTGATGGAGTAACCGTTGAGGTCATCGCTCGAAATCATACCGACACCGCCTCCTCCGCCCATTGGGCCCAACCTTGTACACGGGTCGGGACTTTTACCGGGACGGGAGCTTCCGCCACCAAGGACAAGTATGCCTACCTCAAGCGCTCCTTCATTTTTCAGGACGGTGACGAAGAACCTGATTTTATGCCAACAGACGACTGGAGCACGAAGGCCCGCTATGTTCCGGGTCAGGTTTGGTGTCCTTCAGAAGTGCCCAGAACCGATGTCAACCCCCGCCCTCTAAACCCAAGGGTCCCATCGCTAGGGCTGATTGGTTGCGTCAGCGCCGACGAAAAATGGATTCTCGCGATGGCGTGGGAACCCTATCAGGAGCTCTTTCAAGGTGTTATCCGCTGTCTCCACAGCGATTTCCGTATTGGTGGTCTCGCGCCTGGCGAAGAGAAACTCATCCGGGGAAGATTTTACCTTCTGCGCAACGACTTTCCTGCCTTAGTCGACCGATATAGGAAGGAGTTCCCGGTTCAAAGCAATCGGTAGTCCTTTGATTGTGAGCTGCGATCCAGCTTTTTATGGGGCACAGACTTCGAAAGAAGTGTCGAAGAGAGAGATTACGGACTCTGGAGAAGTTCTCCGGACTGCGAACGGCGTATAAGCTCCATGAAGTGGTTGGGTTGCTTCCATTTGCCGTCCCAGTAATAGTCATAAGAACGATTAATGCCTGTCCCCTCCCCCAGATCGTTCCACGTAGCAAGGACAAGAATATCTGACTGCCGGGTATCATCGAGAACCTGCCTGAGGATTCGGTCGTCTTTGACGATAAGATCCTCAGTAGTTGCCGCTCGCTCCTTGCTGCCGTTGCCCCTGCTCACACCGTCCCATCGAACCATCGAGTGACTAAGCGTGATTCCTCGCCGTGTCTCGCTGGCATAATTTTTCTCGAGGTCAAAAGTATACCATTTGAAGTGCGAATCGGAGGCAAGTTTCATTGCTGGCCGATAGTTGAAAGCCGTATCCACTGCAACCCACGGAGTGACTCCAAAGTCTCTCTTGAACATCTCCTTCATTGCTGGAAGGACACAATCGAAGTTCTGCCGATTCTGCAGAGTGTTACTATTGTAAAAGTAGATCATTGGGCGACCGTCGATGAGATACCAGTGTTCACGGGGAAGCGCCTTAAAGAAGGGCTTCCACTTGGACTCATAGAGAACCCTGGAGGTCTCTACGACTTTCAGACAATCAGGTTTTTGCTCCCAGAATGCGCCAAACCAAGGTTGGCCCCAAGTCCACGTGTCGTCAAAAAGACCGAGCTTCACAACATTTTTGCCATCCTCTTCACGGAGACGCTCCAGGCCGGATTGCAGTGCTGATACTGCTGAAAGTTTAAGATCGGGCCCGTAGACATTCAGAAGCAGGAAATCCAAGCCTGCATGTCGACTATCCCTGAATTCCCGATACCAGAAACCCGGATTATCCGGGTGATACAATCCATCCTTTGGGATGTTCCGATTAGTAGATTTCGAACGGTAAATGGAAGCAGGGGTTGTCATTCCTGGCACATGATTGTTCGCCCAACCCGGACCTCCGTTTGGCCCTACCGGACTAGTGAAGAAAAACATAAAAATCGCCCCGACCTCCCGGGCAAGCTCCTTACTCGCTGCCGGCTTGAGTATCTTTTGGGTGCGCCAAGGGTCAGAGTATTGCCACTTAGGCTGGACTCCGGCTTTTTCTGCGAGAGCAATTCCCAGGTCAATCCGACGGGGATAGGTTCCAGATCCCAGTTGAGAGCTGTAGTCCTTAACAAGATCCTCCCCGGGAATCCTGCCGGTAAACTGCTTCCACAGGGCCTTGATGAATGCCGAAGGGCTCTCGCCGAGGTTGAGATCATGGACGGCTTCAAGATTGAGCCGTTCCATATCACTCTTTGGCTTCAACTCGAAGAAGGACTTGGTTTCTGCCCGTTCGTTGGCCAAGACATCGGCATCAAGCGCTTCCTGAGCCATGACAAGGCTGACGGAGATAGCCGCTGCCGTAGAAGCGTTTGCTGACAGTAACCTTTTGTAAACTCTCATTGTTTCTAGCTACGAGAGGCCCCCTTAACAGAGCTGACCGCCCCTCCCGCAACTTCTTGCATGCGGTCTAACAGGAACAATTGCAACTCCAAGCTTGAACCCCCACCGCGGATGACACTCGCGCTATCTGCTTATGTCTCTTCACGGGAGGCTTGACCCTGCAGGGCTCGATTAAGCACTGTCTTAATTAATGAGCAGGATTTTCCTAAGGGTCGGAATGGGGATATTTTCGGGTTTCACCATCACCTGTGGGGTTCTGGCGGAAACAAATGATCCTCTCAGAATTCCCGATAACGACAATAACGTCCCAGGTGCGGGCCCCCTGAGGAGAACCGACTGGTTCCGTGGCGTCTGGAAAAGTCGTCGTAGCTCCTGGCTCAACGCAACCGAGAGCTCTCAGGGCGCCATTGTATTTTTAGGAGACTCAATTACGCAGGGCTGGGGTGATGATTTTCAGGGGTTTTTCGGTGACTTGAAAGTTGTGAATCGTGGAATCAGTGGGGATACCAGTCGTGGACTTCTTTTGCGTTTGCCCGGCGACGTACTCGCGCTCAATCCGAAAGCGGTGGTAATCATGGTTGGCGCCAATGATCTTGCAGAGAAGGCCAACGGCGAAACTGTGTTCAATAATGTGAAACTCATTGTTGATCGTCTGAAGAAGCACGACAAATCCGTGCATATTATTGTCTGTGAGACCTTTCCTTGTGCCCCGGACGATTATCGTCCCGTCGGGGAAATCCGGAGAATCAACACTCTTTATGCCAAGACCTGGGATAAAGATTCCAGAGTTACGCTTGCGAGAACATATCGTCTCTTTGCCGGAAGCGACGGGGCCTCGCTTCCGAAGTTTTTACCCGATCGTGTTCATCCAAATATCCGCGGTTACGCGGTCTGGGCTAAGACGATGCACTCCGTTTTCCGTGAACTCGGGCTAAGTAGCGGCACAACCTATCCCCATGCGTGGATCAAGTTTTCTCGCGAAGACAAGGATGCAGAGCTTCTAGATGGGCGTCACGCCCGCCCTTTCGAAGGCTCAAAACCCGTTGAGCTACAATTAGAAGTCGTGCTCGAGCCCGGGCACAGCCTCGCCATTCAGTTTTTGCCGCAGAAAGGCCTCTCTCATGCTCTGACTATCGAACTGAATGGAATCCAATTAAGCCGGACTTATTCAGCGACGGGTGATGGCCAACAATCGCCTTTCTGGGATTTAATTCCTGTAAGTGAATTTGGAATAACAGAAAGAGCGCGGAAACGCTCATGCCTCGTTCGGCTTTCGTGTCCAGCCGGTGCCAATAAGGGTTCCGTGGTCTCAGGTTTGCGATTGATAAGCGATCAGTCCCAACTGCAGATAGAAGATTTGCCAAGGTTGAGTCATAAAGTCACAAGATGAAGTGGACAATATCAGCCCTAGTGTCCTCCATTGGCCTATTAGGAGGCGCAGCTCTTCCTGGGGATGGCCAAAATTCTTCTGAGGTAACCAAGGTCCTTGCTGATACGGTCGCTCAGGAAGAGATCCCCGGGATAGTCGGCGCGATCACTTCTTCCGATGGCATCATCGCCTTGAGTTCGGCGGGGGTGCGTAAATTCGGAACCGATGTTCCATTGAGAGCCTCGGATCTTATTCATCTTGGTTCCTGTACAAAGGCTATGACGGCGGCTCTGATGGCCAATTTGGTAGCAGAGGAAAAGCTTCGCTGGGAGACCACGATTATCGAAATTCTTCCTGAAATGCAGGGTGTGATCGCACCCGGGTATCACGGGGTCAGCCTCTGGGAATTACTCACTCACCGGGCTGGAGTGCCGGCCAACGCCGCGAATTGGTGGTCCTTTGGAAGACTGCCGATCGTAGAGCGACGAATTGCCGTTCTTAAGGCCGCACTCAAAATTCCGGCCGTTCCAAAGAGAGGTGAATACCATTATTCGAATTTGGGATATATGATCGCAGGCTGTATGGCCGAACGGGTGACCGGGAAGACATGGGAGTTTTTGATAAGGGATCGCATTTTCATCCCCCTTGGCATGGCCTCTGCTGGATTTGGATCACCCGGGACCATCGGTGAAACCGATCAACCATGGGGACATGTTAGAAATGGAAAGAGCTGGATAGCCAGGCAATCAGATAACGCGCCCGCCCTTGGGCCTGCCGGTCGGATCCACTGTTCCATCTCAGACTGGGCGAGATTCCTCAGGTGTTACCTGCGCAACGAACCCTGCAATGGGCTCAACGAGCAGGTCCGTCGGAAGCTTGTGACCCCATCAGGAAATTATGCCGGTGGTTGGGTTATAGGTGAACGTAATTGGGCAAAAGGAGCTGTCTTCACTCATAACGGTAGTAATACAATGTGGTATGCAATGGTCTGGGTAGCCCCGGGCCTGGATCGCGCTTTTGCCGTAGCGACAAACTCATGTGGCGAGCGCTCCCATGCGATCTGTGATCAAGTCATTGAGAAGCTTATTCGAATCGACCAACGGTCTCGCTAAAAGGGGGGTGGCTGTGCTCTTGATCGGAGAATCAAACCAAGGGGCCTTCAGGATGAGACGGGGTTTCGCCTTAATTTACTTCTCAGGACCCATTGAGCATAAAGGATTGTAGCTACCGTCATCACGACATTTATCGCTACCATGACCAGAAAGAAGGTTGTAAGTGCAATTCCGATAATTGTGACCGTTAGATGGAAAACCCCTATTGGCAGGATGATTTTCCGGATTATGGACTCAACAAAGCCATAGATAGGTTTTTTGACGGCCTGAAGAAACCCGGTATGAATAAACGTCATCACATATGCCCATTGAATAAAGGCCATGATCCGTATGTAGCTGGTGCCAACATCCACTACTGATGGGTCGCTTGTGAATAGGCGAACCAGGGGAGTCGCAAAAAAGAATAAAATCAAGGAGGCCACTGTAACGAGAAAGAGGCCATATTTTATACACAAGGAGACACACTGATGAACCCTGTCGAGCCTGCCGGCCCCGTTATTTTGTCCAACAATAGAGACAATGGCAGAGCTGAGGCCAAGAGCAGGAAGAAGAGCCATCTGTTCAATCCGTGTGCCCACTCCAAAGGCTGCCACGGCCACTTCGCCATAACTATTCAGGTAGTAGGTTGATACAAAAAATCCCAGGGCGATGGACATCATGTTGAATGCGGTGGGTATCCCTTGCTGGAGTATCTCCCCGTAAATCCTGAGCTGCGGCCTTTTCAGCAGCTCGGGCATTTGGATGTAGCCTCTGCGTAGAACGGTTACAAAAAGGTAGACTCCGCCTAGACCCTGAATGATTACCGTCGCCCATGAAATTCCAGCAAGGCCCATCGGAGGAATTCCGAGTCCCCCATAGAGGAACCACGGATCCAACACGAGATTTGCGAAAAATCCTGCGATCAGAACGGTGCCAAAAGTCTTGCTGTCGCCATGTGCGAGCAGGATTGCGTTGCTCATGCTGCTCAGCAAAAAGAAACCTGAACCCCAAAAGAGTGGACGCACGTAGGAATTTGCAAGCTCAAGGTAACTTCCCTCCGCTCCAAGTAGTTGGAACAGCGGAACCGCGGAAGCAAGTCCCGCGGCGGTTATGATAATCGAAAAGAGTATTCCGAGGGAGAACACTTGGCCCGAGTAAGCTTCCTCTTTGTCGGATTCCCCTGCTCCTATGGCATTCGCAATAAGAGCAGAAGAGCCCCGAGCCACTCCTTGGCTCAATGCGATGATGACGAAGAAGACGGGAAAGGAAAGAGCCATGGCAGCAAGGGCCTGAGTAGACACCTGACCTGCATAAAACGAATCCACGACGTTATACATCGTGTTGAAAAGGAATCCCACACTCAGTGGGATTGTAATGTTGCGGATGTGGGATCCGATTGGACCTTCCGTCAAAGAAGTGGATTTCATGAGAGGAAGGTTCCGTGCAATTGTAGATCTCGAAGAGAAGTCTTTATACGATCCGCGATCCTGCAGGGCGGATAAAACTCCGAATCTCTGACACGATCAATGACCAAGATGCATTCGTTCCAGTTCCTCGGAATGGTCTCAATAAGATCCCTTTTCGTAATAAGATCGCTTTTTGGTCGTTTCCCGGTAAAAGGAAGCGGGTGTTATTGGGTCAATCCTATCGAGAGAGGGTATTCCAATGGTGAATTCGCCAATCATAGAGGACTTGCCGACAGAAAGAGTCGTTATTACAGGAGGCACAGGATTCATCGGTCTAAGCCTCGCGAACCATCTAATTGCTCAAGGCTATGATGTTATCTTAATCTCCCGCCACGGCCCGCAAATAGATGGCCCATGGACCCATGCGGCATGGGATGGCAGGACCGTTGGCAAATGGGCTCAACACCTCGAAGGGGCCCGGGCGGTGGTGAATCTTGCGGGACGCACGGTCGATTGCATAAAAAGCGCCACTCACTGTGAGGAAATTCTCCGCTCGAGGGTGGATTCTACTCTGGCTCTTGGAGAGGCCTTGCGGAGCATCAGAGACAGGCCACCTGTCTGGATCCAAATGTCAACTGCACATATCTATGGTGATCCACCTGAGACTTGGTGTAACGAAGATTCTGAAATCGGCAAGGGTTTGGCCCCTGAAGTAGGTGAGGCATGGGAGAAGGCCTGCAAGCAAGGCGTCTGCTCAGGATTACGTCAGGTTGTTCTCCGGACTAGCTTTGTTCTCGGCACCAGTGGTGGGGCCTTCCCAAAGATGCGGACACTTGCCCGCTTGGGTCTTGGAGGCCGTGTTGGCAGCGGAACACAGGGAATCAGTTGGATCCATGTTGACGATTTGACTGCGCTTATTACCCGAGCGATTGAGAACACGGAAATGCGAGGAGTCTATGTTGCGACCGCACCTCATCCAGTCTCTCAGTCAGAATTTATGCGAGAGCTTCGGCTTGCTATGGGGGTGCCAATTGGCATCCCCATAGCCGAATGGATGATCCGTTTTGGCGCCTTTTGGGTTTTGCGGACTGATCCGGAACTTGTTCTGTTAGGTCGATATTGCTTCTCGAGACGGCTTGAGGACGAGGGCCATCAATTTCTTTTTCCCAAGCTCGGTGAGGCCATCGGAGATTTGTGCAAATAATCAATAGCCTCCCGCCGCTTTAGAAGCTGTATGTCGCTCTCGTTGGATTTCCCTGCCTTTTTCCTCCCCCTTCTAGCAAGGTAGCTCGGAAACTTGCATGGCGGTCGCGTGGCTGAAAGGATTCGTCCCGTATCCTCATGATCGTCAGCATTCTGCTCCCCCTCGTTATCGCAATCATCATGTTTTCTCTGGGCCTTGGGCTTGGGTTTTCTGATTTCTCCCGGGTTATGAAGTTCCCCCGGGCTTTCGCGGCTGGCCTGCTCAATCAAGTGGTCCTGCTGCCACTGATCGCATTCGGGTTGGCACATATTTTGGGCTTATCGCCGGTCTTTGCGGTGGGCCTGATGATTCTTGCGCTTTGTCCTGGAGGCGTAACCAGCAATCTTCTGACCAAGGTCGCCGGGGGAAATACCGCTCTCTCCATTTCGCTCACCGCTGCGGCAAGCTTGTTGTCTGTTCTGACCGTGCCCATCTTGGTTTCCCTCAGCGTCAATTATTTCATGCAAGAAGAGGCCCCAGCGGTGAATATTACGGGTCTGAGCCTGAAGATGTTTTTCCTTACGGCGCTTCCGGTAGCACTCGGAATGATCCTCACGGCGCGTGCTCCCGATGTGGTGGAGCGCATTGGCCCTGCTCTCTCCCGGACCGCAATTGTTCTCTTCATCCTGATTGTCATTGCTGCCTTGGCTAAAAACTGGGTGGTGTTCTCGTCAAATCTCGGAAGCCTGGCTCCAGTCGCTCTGCTACTAAACCTCACCATGCTGGGGCTGGGCATCGTATCGGGTCAGGCCCTGAAAATTGAAGGCCGAGAGGCAACGGCTATCTCGCTTGAATCGGGTGTTCAAAACGGAACCTTAGCCATCGCGGTTGGCAGTTTTGTCGCTGCGACAAATGAGCAGATCCTCCCTCCGGAAACCGTGCCTGCGGCTGTTTACAGCATTACAATGTATATAGTTTGCATGCCATTCGTCATGTGGCGCCGCCGTGTCCACGCGAGTGGCTAAGATTTCATTGCCACGTCTCTTCCGAATTAAATTCGTCGTGTAGTCTCTGTGCGGTCGCCGTTAACGAAACGGCCGAATAAGTTAAGCGCTCCCAAGCGCTACGTTTGCGAACAAACTATCTCCTGCGATTACGGTAATTCATCATCCTATCCGTTGTCCCAACGCGTCCATCCCTGCTTGTGATGCCATGGAAGACAAGAGGCATGAAAGGCGCTGGATCCTCTTGCACGCACCAGGCAATACCCCGCAGTAGGAGAAGACGATAGATTGGATCAAAATAAGTATAGGTATAGTGTCCAGTGGTAGTTCCGAACACCCGACCCTTGCCAGTGTTGTACGCCCAAAATGCTTCACTGCGAGCGTCCTCACTTTTAGACACGTCATCGAAAGAGGCCCCATCATTGTTTTTTCCGGGAGCAATGGAGCCAATCACCTCGACTCCTTTGTGCTGTAATAGACTCCAGTATGATTCGTCATTCAGCTGAACCGATCCGGGTAGTCCCCTAAAGGCTGGATGCTCAGTCTTAAGGAAAAGAGGATGATCATGAGAAAACTTACCCCAATGAGAATCCCGATTGCCCTTCCATGAACATCCGATGCATCTGGCGAGTTTCTCGGCCTGTGCGAGAGGTCGCATGATACAGGATTCGTGTATGGAGACCACACTGCCGCCACGATTTACAAAGGCTTGAAAATGGTCCAGTTGCTGATCGGTGAGATCGGGAAGGTGGAGGAACTGGATCATAAGATCCGCGCGGTCAAACTGGTCCTTGGATGGAAAGAGATATGCCTCTTCAACCGTAACGCGAGGAATGCTCTTAAGCATGGGAACAAACACTTCCTTAACACGAATATAGTCATGCTCGCCCCCTCCATGATCCTCTGGTCCGAAAAGCCACAGGATGTGGATGTCCCTGCTCAGCCTTGCACCCTCCCAAGTTCCAGTGAGTTTCAGGACCTCAGCCTTGGGTATGGGTTCGTTAGGCCGAGGATCAGTTTTTTCTCCACGATTGGCAGCGAATAGCAAACCTACTGAGCTTAGCAGCAAAAGGAGGTGCAGGTGTTTCATCGGTTCTCTGGCAGGTATCGTTCTCTTACGTTCATGGAGAAAAGTGCACGATCATTCTCGAGGCTTTGTATTGAGACGATACCGTTCGGGTGAACGTGTGTAAATTTAATAGGAGAGCTGCCTTATCCTCGAGGCTCGCTGTTCTATAAGCCTGCTGGTTCAAATCGCTGTCTGTCGCCATCACCGCCCAATCGTAGAAAGGACTGTGCAGTTGTCTGTCGCATGCACCACGGTTAACTCATCTAAATGCAGCACAGACCCAGAAGACCGAGGACAATGCCTCACCAACAACTGGGCGCGATTCTGGGGCTGGATTTTGGCAATTCTAGCCGCCTACCGAAGCCGGTCAGGAAGGCTGCGAACCCCTTCCGGCAGGTCGGGAGTGGTCGCAATCCACTGTTCCGCTGAGGCAGGATCTGTGCGAAACCACCGCGACAGGACGTTCCTGTACATCTCGTCACGACGCCTCGTATCTTGAATCTGACCGATCCAGTCGGCAGCAAGTGCCGGCTCTGAGCGCTGACTCCTCCAAGCAAACTGCCTTATCGCTGCGTCGAGATTGATTGTTGGAGGTAGGGAGTCTAACCAGTCGGAGGCCGCTACCGGATCCAGTGAGGCGTAGTGACCAATAACCCCTTCCACAGCGCCCGACTGAAGCTCCTCCTCCAGCCCTGCTGACCAATTCTTTGCCTCCTCCAAGTCAACCCGAGCCAAAGCTCCTCCTACATTATCAGCTGCCTGCGCTGCAGTGCCCTTGTCGTCAAGGGTCAGAAGCAGTTCAGCGGCACCACGAGGA
>MDTD01022311.1_pt1 | contig 13898 bp, 17 predicted proteins | sample 811221 | NCBI WGS metagenome assembly MDTD01 (sample SAMN05326646, study PRJNA326480) | marine metagenome | isolation source: seawater | place: Pacific Ocean: South West | collected 2011
ACAGCAATCTAACCCATCCATTGAGGTTCCTGACATTAATCCCAATACTTTAAATGTTTTATTTTTCATAATAAAAAGTACCAAATTATATATATATATTTAAATAAAATTTATTCAATATGCCAGAATTACCAGAAGTACAAACAGTAGTAAATAATCTAAAGAATAAGCTAATTGGAAAAACTATTCTTTCAATTGAAAGCCCTAATGGATACCATAAAGTATTTCACAAATTATCTCTAAAAGAAATCAATAATTATACAATTAATAAAAATATTTTAAAGATTAATAGAATTGGAAAATATATTACAATAGAATTGAACAAAGGTTTCATTTGTATTCATTTAAGGATGACAGGCAAATTATTGTATAACACAGAAAATGATAAAAAACATATATCAGCAAAATTTTCATTCAAAAAAAATAATTATCTCATTTTTGATGATGTGAGAAAATTTGGTAGAATTTACTACACTGAAAATTTAAAATGGTTACATAATAAAATTGGAATTGATCCATTATCAAAAGAATTTACTCTAGAATGGTTACATAAAAGGATGTCTAAAAGAAAACGTATGATAAAATCTTTATTATTCGATCAAAGTTTCATAGCAGGCTTAGGAAATATTTATATTGATGAATCTCTCTGGAAGTCGAAGATACACCCAAATACTATTGTATCCAAACTTTCTATTAGCGATTTAAAAAAATTACATAATGCAATTATTAATATTTTAAAAAAAGCTATTAAATTTCAAGGTACTACTATAATCAACTTTTATTTTGATGAAAATTCAAAAGGTAATTATGGGGAACAATTATATGTTTATGGACGCAATAATTTCAATTGTCTGAGATGTAATCAAATTATCACAAAAATAATTGTATGTCAAAGAGGAACGCATATATGTGATAATTGCCAAAAAATAAAATAAGGAGAGAAAATGTTAATATCAAAAGATGAAATTCAAAAATCTATATCAAATAAAGGATGGAATTACGATGATAAAAAACTAAAAAAATCATATAAACTTAAAAATTTTTCAGAATCAATGAAATTTGTTAATGAAATCGCAATTAAAGCGGATACTTTAAACCACCATCCAGAAATTAATATAAACTTTAACCAAGTCGAACTTAAAATCGGTTCAGTCGAATTGAATGGCGTTACTACAAAGTGCGTAAATTTAGCATTACAAATTGATAAATTATACATTTCTAGTTGATTGCATATTGTTGCAATAAATTAAATTCTATTATTTTGAGTGTATCTATGTGTGTTGATTCTAAAAAAACTGGTGGAGCACAACCTGCATCATGGGCTTGCTTCCATCTTGAAGCACATAGACACCATTTATCACCTGGTTTTAGACCTTTGAAATTATGCATTGTATTTGGTGTTGATAAGTCATTTCCAACAGATTTGCTGTGAAATAAAAATTCTTCTGTAATTAAAACACAGACAGTGTGCATACCGAAGTCTTCTTGGCAAGTATTACATTTACCATCTCGAAAAAAACCTGTAACTGGATTATCACTACAATTTAGTAATGGCTTATTAAAAACATTCAAAGATTTATTTTTTTTTATCATTATAACTTCCTCAATAGATCATATGTATATAGACCTTCTGCGTGACCATCTTCCCAAAAAATTCTAATTGCATAATGACCAATTTTAGTGATTTTTTTAATGGTGTAGGATGATTGATTTTTATTTTTCTTGGGTGCTATGTATTTATTACCAAAGATATCATGTTCTCCTGAGCAGCTGGCACAAGGGCAACTATCTCTTAAAATAGAATATTTTAGAAATGTTTCTCTATCATCAGACCAACTAATTCCAAGTTCATCATTTAATGAAATTATATTTCTAATAGAAACAGACATAACTTATTTTTTCTTTTTATCGTGATATTCTTCAGCAACTTCTCTCCATTCATTTCGAGATTTTATTGAATTAACAATCGTAATTAAGGCTAATAATATAGAGTAAATTAATATTGCAATCTTACCCTGATAGGAATATCTAAAGAAGAGAATCAATATAAAATAAAATATCCAAATAAGTTTTGTATATGACATAATAATTTTGTTATTTAATTTACCTTATAAATTAATATTTTAAATTAGTATTTTAACATATTTTAATTATTTCACTATTTGGAGATAAAATTTATTATTTAAAAACTATATTACTCTTAATTGTTAATATTTCTTTTTCAGAAAAATTTGAATCCGATAATCAATTTAATTATTACAATACAATTCTTAATACATATGTGAGCAAAGATGGTAAGGTCAATTATAATGCTTTACGTGCAAATAGTGAAAGTTTAAACGATTTTTTATTTTTCATTGAAAATAACAGTCCCATAAACAAACCAAATCTTTTTAAGACAAAAAATGAAAAAAAAGCATATTGGATAAATGTATACAACGCTTTGACAATTAAAATAATTATAGATAACCCAAACAAAAATATTTTGGATATACATTTAATTGGACATTTCATTTTTTTAAAAAAATTTATAATAGGCGGAGATAAATATTCTCTTTATGATATTGAAAATAAAATTTTAAGAAAAAAATATTTTGATCCAAGAATTCATTTTGCAATCAATTGCGCTTCGAATAGCTGTCCTATTTTACAAAATAACATTTACTATGCAGATTCTTTAGATAGTCAACTAAATGATAATACTTTGAAATTTATTAATGATACAAAAAATGTTTTTATTGATATTGAAAATAATCGAATTTTTTTAAATAAAATTTTTAAGTGGTATGAAAAAGACTTCAACAAAGACTTTGTAAATGTAAATGAATTTATATATTATCATATGATTGATAAGAAGAAATTTAATAAAAATGACTTTTTAAAATTCAAATTAGAATATAATAATTATGATTGGAACTTAAATAAACAATAAAATGAAAATAGGAACACTTTGTTATATAAAAAAAAATAATCAAACTTTAATGCTTCATAGGGTAAAAAAAGAAAATGATATGCATAAAAATAAGTGGAATGGTCTTGGGGGTAAACTAATTCCTGGAGAATCACCTGAAGAATGTGTTAAAAGAGAAATTAAAGAAGAGTCAGGACTTAATATTAAAACACCAAACTTAAAAGGGATAATTACTTTTCCTAAATTTGATAATATTGAGGATTGGTTGGTATTTGTATTTACTGCTAACAAATTTAAAGGAAATTTAATTGATTCTGACGAAGGGAATCTTGAGTGGATTGATAATTCAGAGCTTCTTAATTTAAATATCTGGGAAGGAGATAAAATATTCATTCCTTGGTTAAGTAAAAATAAATTTTTCTCGGCTAAGTTTTATTATTCAAACAATAAGTATGTAAGACATGAGGTTGTATTTTATTAAAAATTAATTTCATTATTATTTAAATATTTTTTTATGCCAAATGTCTGATGTAAAGTTGCAATTAATATTGTAATTACAATTAATTTCTGCGATACTACATGGTTTGATTGATAATATCCTTCAGGCATTCCAATACTTGGGTCACCACCAAAAATTAATAACCTAACATAGAAAGCTAAAAAAATACAAAAAGTTAAATATCCCAATGAGTATTGATTAGATAAAATATTTGATTTAAATGTCATATATGTTTGAATGACACTAACAACCAACAACGAATAAAAAGCTGAATCTGCAAAAAAAATATGTAATTTAAATGCAATGTCAGTTGGGAAAAGGCCTACACCTGAAAAACAAAAACCTGAAGTCACACCAAAGAATAAAAGTAATTTCAAAACAAAACTATTCTTAAACTCTAATTTTAATAAATGAAAAAAATTTAGATAAAACATTACTAAAATAAGACCCATAATAATCAAAGATAGATTAAATATTAAAAATGAGATTATATTTAGTTCTTTAAAAACATAGAGTTGTCCCAGTTGACTAAGAAAATTATTTTTAATACTATATTCACCATTCACATAAAAAATACCCGCAGCTAAAACGGATAAAATAAAATACAAAACAGCATATCTTGGTGCGGAAATTAACCAAAGCTTATTTTTAAAAATTGAACGCACTTTATCCTGTTATTTTTTTTACAATATCTGTTGTTAAAATATTATGAAATTTGCTGTAAAAACTCGGATTAGTCTTTTTAAATGTATTTAACTCATCCTGAGTCCATGATAAATAAGTTATACTTTTATCTGCTTTTACATTTGCTGAAGCAGGTTCACCAGTAATAAAACTTAATTCAGATATGAATTGGCCGTTGGCTAAAGAAGCAATTTTTTTTTCTTCCTTTAGAACACTTGCAGTTCCATCAAGAATTAACAATAAATTTTTTTGTCTTTCACCCTCTTTAATTATTATTTCTGAACTTTTTGTTATTTTTTTTGACAAATTTATTAAATATAAAAACTCTTTGTGTGTGAACATATTAAATATATTATCATAAATATTTTTATATTCTTCAGGAATCAATCTTGGTCTTCTTTCATAGTACAACCAAGCTATTTGAACTATATTCACAGTCATAAAAATCCCATTCCAGAATGCGGTAGTATAATTATCACTGAACGCTAAGTTACCTACTAAAATGATAGCTTGAGCAATAGTCATAGTGATTCTTAACCAAAAAATTTCTTTGATTGTTAAAGCCAACAATATGGTTAAATAACCAATATTTAAAAGTATGTCACTTGGTGCCATTTAGTCCCTTTAAATCATTTAAACTGATTTTAATATATCATTATTTTTTCATTTTATCATATATAAAAAATGGAAAGTACAATGCTATAAAATAACATAAAAATACGGGTTGTATATACAAAATATAGTCTGGAGAAGGGTAATCTGAAACAAGGTTTAAAAAGAAATTATCTACTTCAGGAAGTTTGTTAACGTAAAAGTAATTAGCAGGGTTTCCATTAATACTTAAGCCAATCATTTTGTTAAAAGTTAAAGCAAAAGGTGCAATATAGTTTATTAATAAGAAAGTAAATAAAAGACCTTTAAATTTTAATCTATAATTATATACTGTCATTAGCCAAACTATATTTAATAGAATAAGACTATGTTGTAACTGTATACAAATAACACCCAATAAATTATTAATACTTGTAAAATCAGGCGTAATGATACCCTGGAAAGCTCCTGAAAATCCCAATAAGAAAGATACATCAAAGAAAAATTGATTTAAACTGTAGTTTTTATTTGGAGATATTCTTTTGTTTGAATAGAAAATACATAATAAAGAGAAATAAAAACTAATTTGACAAAATTGAAGAAATGGTAAATCCTGTTGAATTGAGAATAAATAGCTATTATCTAAAAATAATCTGTTTATATAATCAAAAACTTCTTGAATCAAACAAAAGATAATTATACAAAACGAAAAAAAACGAATATTTTTTTTATTTTTTAATTTATATCCATTATATCCAATATATATGGTAACTAATGTAGTAATTACAGAAAGACAATTATGATAAAAATATTTATCAATTAAGCTTATTTCTTCTAACATTGTTTAGTGCAATATTTAATCAACAACATGAGCTTTCATTTTTAGATTTTGAGAATGCTTCTCTTCCCTCTTTAAAGGAATAAAAGGCAATGACCAAAGCACCAATTGAATCAAAATAGCCAATACTTAAATAATGGTTAAAAAGACTCGACAATAACAATACTACAGATAATTGCATACATACTATATTACATTTTGCATCTGCAATTATAGCATTTGAATTCAATTCTTTACCAACATATTTTTTTCTTTTAATTAAATACCACATTATTGTTAATGAAATCAAAGAAATTACAATACCCCATTTAGTCGTTATTGGTTCATGTGAATTTACAATATTTACTGTTGATGTTATTAATAAAGCTATAGTGAGAAGATAAAATGAAGAACCAGTTATTTTTAAAGCCATTTTTTCAGAAAAATCAATTTTTTTATTATACTTCATCAACAATGACAAATTTAATATTCCAAAACCTGAAAAAACCTCAACGAAAGAGTCAACACCAAATCCTAGTAATGCTAATGTTTCATCATTGTAACCAATATAAATTGAAATTAAACCCTCAAAAATATTGTATGCTATTGTAAAAATTGAAAGATATAAAGCTAAATTAATTAAATGTAGTTTCTTTTTCATTCTTTTATATTATAAATTAAAATAGTTTTTACAAAACACTTTAAAACCATAAGGAACTCTATGAAATATTATTTTTTGCTATCGCTTTTCTTCATATCCTGTCAAAGTAATGACCCAAAAACAACTCCTGTTAAAATAACAGAAACAATCAACGAAGAACAGAACTTTCTAAATGTTAATAATGCTTTAATTGATGGAAGTAAGTCATATGATATCGACCTCCAAAATAGTGAACTATTTTGGATTGGTAGAAAAATTTTTAAAAGTCATGATGGATTCTTAAAATTTGATTACGGTAAAATACAAATAAAAGACAACACAGTTTTAAGTGGCCAATTTAAAGTTGATATGAATACCTTAACCGTAGATGATATAAAAAATGAAAGATCCAATAGAAGTTTAGTCAATCATTTGAAAAATGAAGATTTTTTTGATGTAGAGAAATATCCTTATGCATATCTAAATATAATAAGTAGTGAGAAAAAAACCGATCAAGAATATTTGTTCAAAGGCGATTTAACTATAAAAAATATAACAAATCAAATTGAATTTTCAGGTAAAATAAACCAATCAGATGATAAATATAATGCTCAAATTCAATTGTCCTTTGATAGAACATTATGGAATATAAAATATGCTTCTGGCATTGGTGATAAAGCTATTTTAGATGAAATTGAATTGCAGGTAAGTATTTTTACTAAATAGTTAATATGTAATCAATTAAAATTGTAATATCAATTACATCAATATTACCATCATAGTTAAGATCACCATTTCGTGATTCTGAAAAACCTAAAATAATATCAATAAGACTTATAATGTCCAATACATTTGTATTGGTATCACCATTTATATCATATAACATTTGACCTAAATACCGAGTCAAATCACTGACTGAACCATCTTCAAGTGCTTTAAATAATCCAAAACCTGGATCACTATCTCCAGGTGTTAAAAAACCAGATGTAAATACAACTGCGCTCTTACCACCTAAACCACTCAAATCTGCTGTAAAATCTCCTATAGAAGCTCCACCAGCTGTATCAATACCAATTGTGTAAATGGCAGCTGCAACCTCTTCAAATCCTGAAAACTCTCCATACATCAGATCACTAACTTCAATAACTAAATCACCGCTATCTGCTAATGATACATCCACAGATGGTACATCTGTCGAACCGTGATATATATTCAGTCCTACATTACCATCCGTAGCACCGAACATCGTAGAGTCTGCTACTAAATTGAATGGAGTTACATCATTATCTAATATTCCAGTTGCTACCACAACGTACTGTTCTTCTTGTTCTAAATCAAATTGAAAATATGCAATCGTATCTCCGCCAGCTGGTGCAATACCAATCGTAAATTCTGTATCTAAATCTAACACTGGGGTTGCAGAACGGTATTGAAACCCTTCAACGTATAAAAAACCATCAATATATACATCAACTTCTGATGATACACTATTTGTTGGTGATGCGCTGTTGTGTATCAATTGTACTAGCGTAGAAGACTTAAAATCATATTTTAGTACAACTGAAGTAATAATTCCTGAATCCCATTGTAAATTTTCATTTATATCAATGTATGGCTCATTAAAATCCCATTGGTTATTATCGTTTAAATCTTCAAATTGCTCCGGTTGATAATTACTAAAAATCTTTAATGTATCATTTAGATCATTTAGTTCACAAGAATTATTTGGATTATTAAAATTAATTCTAATAGTTGTTGAATCACTGGGGTTAATAGATTCATATCCAGCAAATGTAGATTGATCCAAATTAAAGGTACTATTATTTACTAGCTCCATTTCTTCAATATATAATATTTGTTCTCCATCATTATAAATAGTTAGATCTTGATAACAGACACTGCTTTCACATTCAAATACCATATAATCATTAACAGAAATTATTGGCTGGGGTTCAAACCCTTCACCTGTTATTTCTATCTCTTTAATAGGGTTATCATAATCATTTGTTTCAAATGATAGGATTGCTGAATATGATTCAATATCAGTTGGACTAAAAGTTAATTTAATCTTTAATAATTCATCGCAACCTTGAGGTATTTCATATACACCAGAATTATTAATTATACAATTTTCAGAAATTGGCGTAAAACTAATATCACTAGATGAATCGATAATAATATTTTTTATTATCAGATTACCACTACCCGAATTAGAAATATAAAAATCTATATCTTTCGTATCACCTAACATTACCTGATAAAAATTAATTTCTTCACTTTCTACCAAAACTTCTGGATCAAAATTTGGCATTTTATTGGAATTAAAATCTCCAGGATATAAAATTTCATCAGCAAACGGTTCTCCGTGATCATAAATACCATTACCCAATCCAGAAATCCAGTTTTCATCATTCTCACAAAAATTTACATTATTAATTTGACAATCAAAAAATATTTCAGCTTCATCCCATCTATTATTACCATTTAAATCAGTAAATTCCTCTGCATTATCCCACAGCCCATTTCCATTTAAATCAGTTAATTCCTCTGCGTCATCCCATAGCCTATTGCCATTTATGTCTATTAATTCCTCTGCATCATCCCATATCCCATTATTATTTTCATCAATAAATTCTTCAGCGTCATCCCATATCCCATTTCCATTTAAATCTGTTAATTCCTCTGTATCATCCCATATCCCATTATTATTTTCATCAATAAATTCTTCAGCAGAATCGTATTTACTATTGCAATTTTGATCAATAAATTCTTCAGCATCATCCCATTTCTCATTATTATTTTCATCAGTAAATTTTTCAGCTGCATCCCATCTTTCATTTCCATAAATAATATCCCATCCACTACTTCCCTCACATATTCGATTATCTAATTCATCAAAACCACAATCTATAAATTCTTCAGCATCATCCCATTTCCCATTATTATTTTCATCAATAAATTCTTCAGCATCATCCCATATCCCATTTCCATTTAACCTTTGAGATTTTGCCCAATTATTTTGTAAATCATCATTGTATGTAGATAATATTATCCAATTATTTAGACAATTATTTTGTGAACATATATTGCCACATTGAATTTCATTTTGAGCAGGGTGCCACGTGTAACCACTATCAAGGCATGTCGAATAATCATTAATATCAGATACATATTCATCATTATTGAAACATACAGGTGTTGTGTCTAAACAATATGGAACAAAACCTTCAGCATTTATCAAAGCGTAAGAGTACCCTTCATCTGTAAAAGAATTATTATCCCAACTAACTTCATCTCGAAGAACATAATTTAAATCACTTTTTCTTGACATCAATGAAATCTTGTCTGCTCCATTAAAAAGAGTAAAATCCGAGTATGAGTATTCATAGTCTATTTTAATTCCACCGTTTGTGGAAAATTCAGAATTATTTCCTAATACTACATAACCTTTTGAAGGAATTATCAGATCTTCTTCAATAATAATTTCATCGCCAGAACCGTCCGTTAATTTCCAATTTCTTAATGATCTGTCAGAATTTTCATTATTATATAACTCAAACCATTCACCCTCTGAGTCATTAACGTGTAATGGATTTTTCATTATTTCATTGATTATAATATCAGCACATCCTACGTTATCCCCAAAACACTCACCGCAATCATCTCTTAAATTTGGGGCACAACAATGTGCAGCAAAGTTTTCATTCCATTCACCATTGCCCATATCATCTGACCAATCATCATCCCCTGAACATATTGTAAAATCATAATTACAATCAGTAAAAGTTTCTCCAACATCCCATGTTCCATTTCCATTTGTATCGACAAATTCTTCACCCTGTGCGTAAGACTGGTCATTATCTAACACTGCATTTCCAAAACATGAACCATTACAATCATAAGCACCACCATAATCCTCAGCCGAAATATAATATGAACACCCATATAGACAATTTGGATCATTAAAATCACAGTTACAACATACACCACATTCATCAATTTTGTGATTACCACCGATCCACGAACAATCATCTGTACCAAGCTTTGTAACTAGTATATCATAATTTTCATCTTGACTATATGTAATTGATGCTCCAGCTGCAACATAACCATTTCCGTCACCACTAACTAAAATAGAGTTAAAAAAATCATCATCATTTCCACCTATTTTAATATCCCAAAGTTCGTTTCCTAAAGAATCAGTTTTTAAAATCCAAGAATCAAATGCATTTTTGTTTTCATTAAAAGATTCACCAACAACAATGTATCCACCATCTAAAGTTGATGATACCGACCGTCCTCCATCATTTAAATTGTCACCATAAGTTTGAATCCAATTATATTCACTTTCTTTACAAAATCCATAATCGCTATCATAGATTTCATTTCCATTAGAATCAATCATCATATCTGATTCATCATATTGGTTATTATTATTGTAATCTATGAATTCTTCAACATAATTATAATTACAAAGACTATCGAGAGTTGATTGAATTCCATCAAATACACCGTTGCCATTTTCATCGTTAAATTGTTCCGCAGCATCCCATTCACCGTTGCCATTTGTATCAGTAAATTGTTCCGCAGTTACATCAATATTTAAGAGCCACATATCATATTCATTTAAAAATGAATTTGTAAATCCAGTTATTATAAGAGATTTTGAATTTTTTCCATAATCAACTGATAAACCATAATCCGTCCCTTCACCACCAAAAGTTTTAGCCCAAGTTCCATTATTAGAATTATAACAATTTCCATTGCAATTATCTTTAACGTTAAACTTATAAGTATCAGTAGAGTTGAATATATCATCTGAGTTATTATCGTAGAAATCTAGAGTATCACATTCTTCATTATAAGCAGTAAAAAGACCCAAATTTCCAAGACAAGATTGACCATCTTTATCAACTTTAATTACCCATAAATCACCAGGATTTTTATTACCATATGAAGTTGTATATCCTGTGATTATATAACCATTGTTAATATCATCCTCAGTATCCTCCATTATTGAATAACCAATATCATTCCCAATAGCTTTATTTGCTTCTCCATAGACTGTACTATGCACTTCATTCCCATCTGTATCGAGTATATATAATCCAATATCGTAACTTTCGTTTTGAGGGTTATACATTTGAGTTAATACTGCATACTCGTTATTTATTTCTGACCAAACACCATCTCTTCCAATTTGATTATTACTATTTTGATCGTAATCATAGGTTTGTACCCATTGCTCAAGGTTTGAACAGGTACCACCATTATGATAATCGCAAGTATTACCATCAAAATCAGTTTTAATAATCCATAAATCATCATTATTACTATATGATCTTGTTGAACCAATAATTATATATCCATCATTTGATATTATAACAGAATTTGCAGCATCTCTATCATCACCACCGTAAACTTTATACCATTCGATCTGTCCATTAGGATCTAATTTTAATAAAAATATATCACTAGATTCACCTACACCTTCCGTTCCTGATAATAGATACCCTCCATCAGTGGTATATAATATTTTTGATGAAGTGATGTTGTCAAAATCTCCATAGTTACAGGTCCATTCGTTAATAGGTCCATCATTATGGTTTAGATCAACGCAATTTTGATTGATATCTAGTGTAGTTTGTGCTTTTATTATTGAAAAAAATAATAAAACGTAAAAATATAGGTTAATTGTTAAATTAAACAAAATAGTTCTCTCCCCCCTCTGCAAGAATAATTTATAAAATTTTATTTAATTTTAAAAGGCCTATGATAAAATTATTTCATAATTTTTCAAATCCACAATTCCAACAGGTTGATATTGAATAGGGGCTCATTTCATCACATTCCATACAATTCCATTTTGAATTTAATTGTTGATCTAAATTTTTTTTGTAATCGTTTATAAAAGTTAACGCATTTTCATAATCATCATTGTCTACATATATTTTTACATACAACTCATTAGCTGGTAATTCTCCTATAGCAATATGAAGATTAGCACCTGATATATATGATTTTATATTTTGCTGTTCGAGATTATGCTTTATGATCTCAGCTTCTATATTACTTTCTGCAATATATAAAAATCTCATAATATATTATTTTAGACTCTTATTCCATTCATTGATTTGCTCTTTTATTGATGGATCATCAGGCAATTCACCATCTATTTCAATTGAATTGATTTTATCTCCTTGAACAATGCTATTAACAACATCTTGACTTGACTGATCCGTTACACAACCAAAAACTGAATGATTATTGTCTAACCAGGGTGTTTCTAAATGTGTGATAAAAAATTGACTTCCGTTTGTTCCTGGTCCAGCATTTGCCATGGAAACTATACCAGGTTTATCGTGTTTTAAATCAGGATGGAATTCATCTTTAAAGGAATATCCAGGACCACCTGTCCCAGTACCAAGTGGACATCCTGTTTGAATCATAAAATCTTCAATGACTCTATGAAATTTAATATTTTCATAATATTTTTTTTTTGATAAATTAACAAAATTTGCTACAGTTAATGGTGTTTTATCAACATATAGCTCTATCTGAATAGTGCCTTTGTTAGTATTTATTTTAGCTTTCATATTTTCCTTTTCATTTATATACTTTTATCCAATCAATTAAAAATTTTGAAGAATTAAATGTTTCTAACGGATCACCAGGCCAATCGCCTCCAATAGCTTGGTTAATTATTAAAAAATATCTGCCCTCATAGGGCCAATTTTCTCCAAAAAAATCTTTTTTATTTATAGAATAAAATGGTTCATCATTAACATACCATCTAATAAAATCCTTTGTCCATTCTAAACCGTAAATATTAAATTCAGTAGCAAGCTCATTGAGTACAAAAGAATTACCTAAATTATTTTTCAACATATGATTGTATCTTTCAGAGTGCAATGAACCATAAACTTTTTTTTCATCGTTTACATGTTCCATAATATCAATTTCACCACATTTAGGCCATCCAACAGAAGCGATTTTTTCACTCAATAACCATATTGCTGGCCAGGTCCCATGTTTCAAATCAAATTTTGCTTTAATTTCAAAATATCCATATTCCCAGTTTAATTTATTTTGAGTATTTAATCTCCCTGATGTGTATTTTGCATTTTTATAATCTTCTTTAATTGAATTAATGACTAAATGTTTTTTTTCTATCCTAAGATTCTCATTTCTAGGAGTGTATGCTTGTAATTCATTATTAACCCAACCAGGATCTCTTACTTCTAAGTTCCATATATTTTTGTTAATTTCCTTATCAAAATCTTCGTGCCATATTAGATCATAATTTTTACCATTTATTTTTTTTTTATGGTTCTTTTGGCAATTTGATACAAACAAAACTAAAATGATAGATATAATTACTTTTTTTTTCATTTAAATGATTTTTATTATAAAATTGAATATTTATACAAAATTATGTTAACTTAATTTATGAAAATTAATAGAAATAATAAATGTGAATGCGGAAGTAATAAAAAATATAAAAATTGCTGCGGTAAAATCGAACAAAAAAAATCAAATTACAATTTTGTAAATATTCTTTTCTTATCCGTTGGCATTCTTTTCATTGGCATAACAATTTACACAATGGTTCAAAAGCCTCTATCAACTCTAGATGGAAAAGAACTTGAGTGGTGTGAAAATTGTCAAACTTATCACTAATTAGGTTTTATAAATTAAATTTTTATACCAATCATTTATAACTTATTAGGGAAATGGTCAATAAAAGATTAAATAT
>MDTD01081067.1_pt1 | contig 13897 bp, 8 predicted proteins | sample 811221 | NCBI WGS metagenome assembly MDTD01 (sample SAMN05326646, study PRJNA326480) | marine metagenome | isolation source: seawater | place: Pacific Ocean: South West | collected 2011
GATCGCAATCGTCCCTTTGCGAAACATGGAATGCCATGCTCCCTGCTCTTGAGCACGCATCGAACCATTGCGCTCGTTGTAGAGTGTCACGACGAACTTCCGTGAATTGTCGCTCATCAGTTTGTCGTACCAGCGGAACTGTTCCGAATCTCTCTTGAAAGAATGACACGCCTGCCAGGTGGTGCCGAGATCCGAGATATGATTCAGATCGAGTGCCGCAAAGCGAACATCGAATCCGGGCACGTCGAAATGCCATTTCCATTCATCTCCAGGCAACTCGAAGAATCGGCGGAAGGCTGTGGCGTCGATGTCGTATACCGGTTGCTCTGGTGGCTTCCTGCCCCGCGGTCTCATCTCTTTGTCATGGTTGCCGAGCACAGGCATGAAAGGCACTGACCGAAACAGATCGGGGTAGCGGTCAATCAGTCGAGCGTAGGGCTTGACGCACTCTTTGTTTCCGGGACCACAAAACTGATGCGTGTTTGATATGTTGTCGCCCGCGGTCAGCAGGAGATGCACGTCATCATTCCTGATGGCAGACAGATCGGGGAGGCTTTGCCAGTCGGCCGCGACAGCGACTCTCAGTTCGTCGCTCGGATACGCCTTGAAGGTGGCATCCTTCGAGTACTGATTGCCAGTGCGGACGGAGTAGTGATAGACTCCACCTAATTCTTCGAGTGGAATTTCGACATGGTGGATCGTCGAGTTGTTCGCGACTCGAACTTCCATTTCGTAGTTTGCCGATTGACCGAAACGAACGATTGAATCACCCGGCTCTTTCGACATCCAGTTGACAACGAGTTTGCCGGGATCGTGCGAACGATGCCCCAGCCAGATTCGATCAATGCCAGGAGGACTGGTTCTGCTGGTGGATGCGGGCATCTCGTCAGCATTCAGCGCAGCCAGCGGCACGAGCATTACGACGATGAATAGCGATAGCGTGTGTTTCATATTGTTTATCTGCTTGATGTTCTTTTGGATGAATTCAATCATCGGTTTCCGTTGCGCTGATTGATATGTATAAATCTTGACACCTTGCAGTATTTGCATGTTGGTAGGAGAAGGCTAGTTAGGTCTAACAACTATTCGATGAAGAGCTTGAATACCGCATATACTAACCATTCCATAAGCACAGTAAACGTCAAGATCTCGACAATCACCTGCACGATATCGACAGATTGGAATTTTTTTCAGCTTTTCTAAGGATATGCATCAATACGGCAATTAGCCACAGGCCGGTAAGCGCAAGCCAACAATACCAAACAAAATTAGCGTTGTACCAATCCGGCATTTAGAAGGTCTCCAGATAGAACTAAATGAGTTTCATACGCAACCAAGCCGTCACCGGCTTAGCAGACACACCGTTGCATATAAAAATCACAAAGTAGAAATACGCATCCGCATTGTTTGATGTGTAACCACCTTATCGAAGCACGATGGTGTCTTCTGCAATCACAGTTTGGAGATTCACAGTTCACTTTGGCTCGTGGGAAACTGTATTACACGCCAACTCTACAGACTCTTTATTCGTGACGCAATGCTTCGATCGGATCCATATAGGCCGCCCGCCAGGCAGGGTAGACACCAAAGACCACACCCGAAAGGATGGCAATAACCAAGGAAAGAATCACTGACCAACTGGCAATCTGAGGTTCAATCTGAGCGACAATCGGAGGCACTAACTCCGGCCAGTAGTTACTGACAAACTCACGGCCGCCACGAAACAACGGGCCACATAACAACCCCGAAGCAACCCCCAGTAATCCGCCAATACCCGTCAACAGGATAGCCTCGGTAATAAACTGAAATATGATATGAGAACGCTTGGCACCCAACGCCCGACGCACTCCGATTTCCCGAGTTCGTTCGGTCACCGTCGAAAGCATGATATTCATAATTCCGATTCCGCCAACCAACAATGAAATTCCGGCGATCACAACCAGCAAAACGTTAAACATTGCTCGCGTTCGCTCGGCCTGTGCCAACAACTCTTTCGGTACAACCACCGCGTAGTCTTCTTCCGCATGATATTTCTTAAGCAGATTGGTAATAATCGCCGCCGTCTCGTCAACATTGTCAATTTCATCAACACCAACGGTAATCTGACTCAACTCAACCTGCTCACCCTGCCACGAATTCCCCACACGCTTCATCACGCGGTCACCAATACGAGCTTCCATCGTGTCCAGCGGAATATAGGCATCAAGATTGTATTCCCGAGCTTCCAGGCTACCACCTATCGCAGCCGACGCCGTACGTGATTTCGTCTGCCCAATGACCGTATAGAGTTCCCGGCCAACCCAAACACGCTGCCCGATGGGATTTTGATACGGAAACAGTCGGGACGAAGTTTCGGCAGCCAGAACAATGACTTTCTTACCCCGGTCGCGTGGAGCGAGCCAGCGACCACGAGCCATTTTCAGATGATTGAGTGAGCGGTACGCTTCCATACACCCGACCAGTTTAGCATCGGCGGAACGGTCGTCACGACGCAATTCATAACGAAACTCTCGCATCGGCACGGCCTCTTTAACACTAGGCAGTGTCTCCGTAATGCGTTTGTAATCCGCTCGCAGCAAACCATAACGATGAACACTGATACGAGCCATTTGAGGCTCATTATCCGACGTTGGCTTCTTGGTTCGAACAATGACGTTTTTGGCGCCCAGTTCTTTAATCTGTTCCTGAGCACGATGGCTAACGCCTTCGCCCATTGCCACCAACCAAATCACCGTCGCCGTACCAATGAAGATACCAAGGCCTGCCAAACCAGCTCGCATCTTATGCAGCAGCAGACTCTTAATACCCAGTCTGATGGTTCGAATAAAAAACAGATTCACTAATTTAGCCTCGTCTAGCTACCCCTGCAGTCGGGATAGATTCATACCCTGCGTCTTATAATGCCGCTTCACCTGGACCACTCGCGGAATCACCCTCTTCGGCGACCTCGTCATCAGCTTTGTTCGCCTTGGTGTAAAGCAACGGATTCATTACCACTTTCTCACCCACTCGCACGCCTTCGGTGACCACGATCGAGACATCATCACCTTTCTCTGTCTTTAGCAGACGCTGTTCCACGCCTGTTGCCGTTTCCACCCAGCAATACGTCAAGTCTTCAATTTCAACCGTCGCTGCCAGAGGAACAGTGACGACTTCTTCCATCTCATTCATAACGATTTCAAGCCTGGCACTCATCCCCGGTTTCAGGTTCTCTAACTTGGGCAAGGCCACGATCACGTCATAACGCACGATATCCCCTGATCCGATAATGGGTGGTCGGGAAATAGTGGCCACCTCAGAAACCTTCGCTTCAAAGGGGGGCCGCCCGGGAATGGTTACAAGCGTCTTCATCCCCACCTGGATATCATCGACAAATTCTTCGGCAACACCGATATTGACCTGCATTTTGTCCAGATCCGGCATTAACAACAGGACTTGTTCCTTATAAACAGTTCCACCTTCGGTAATATCCGGAGCCCACTTCCAGGATGCTGACCGCGGGTGAATCACCAGACCATCCTTCGGAGCGTACACCATGCAGTGTTCTTTTTCTTCCACCGCCCTGTCCCGACGAGATGCATCTGCTTCGGCTCGTTCATCACTCGCTTCAAACTGCGCCTTGGCTACTTTAAGCTGACCTTCCAACCGAGCCATCTCTGACTTCTTTGTATGCACTTTCAGTACTTCGATATCAGACTTGAGCAAATCCAGACCAACCAGATGCGTATCAATTCTGCGTCGCCAGCTATCCACCTGATCCTGACTAGCGTAACCCTTCTCAAATTGTTGCGTGTTAAAGGCCAGAATCTTATTAAAGGAAAGTAAATCACTTTCCATCACAACCAACTCAAGTTCTTTGCCCATCACTTCCGTGACAAACCGTCCTTCCAGATACTCCTGAATGGCAAGTTGTCGTTTAGTAGCTGTTGCCCGCCAGTGTTCGGCTGCGGACCGCGACCAGTGGGCATACTTGGATCGCTCGGAAATCTGCTCATCAATGTAAAGTGAATCCAATGTCAGCAGCAGATCACCCTTTTTGACATACGCACCGTTCTCAATCACGGACGTAATTATATTGGCACCACGTACCTGGCAGATGATTTCGAGGTTCTCTGAACTTTCTAACGTCCCTTGCTGATTAAGCGTTACCCTCAGCGGCACACGCTGCACCGTGTGAGTCAGGCGATGTTTGTGTACAAACTCTTCCTGCTGAGACGCGATCATGGCATCCGCAATCTTATAAATGCCAAATCCGGTACCAACGAGAACCAGCGAAGTGATCAACCACGAAATCAATCGCGTCTTAAAAAATCGTGCCATCGTCGTTAGCTTTCTTCGCCCGTATCTACGACCGACTCCCCGGCTGTCTTCTCAAAGTTGATCAGTGCGTCATCCTGAGCTTCCGGTACATAGGCAAGTGGATTAAGAATAACTGTTTCACCGGCTTTCACGCCATCTGTCACAATCACCATCTCTTCATCACTATCACCCAATTCCAGCAAACGGCGACTCAACGTATTGCCCTGACGCACCCAGCAGTAAAACCCACTACCGAATTCAAGAATCGATTCCACCGGCAACAGCACCTGATCGGTATACTCATTCATAACGATCTCGACTTCAGCGGTCATTCCAGGCTTCAAGCCATCCTGCTTTGGCAGATTCACGGTCACGTCATACTTCACAATATTGCTGACACCGATCGTCGGAGGTCGAGCAATATCAGCCACTTCGGAGACAGTACATTCAAACGGGTCGCGATCCGGCAACTTCACATAGACTCGCATACCTTCCGAAATGTGTTTCACCAACGCTTCATGTACGCCGACGATCACCTGCATTTCATCCAGATTGGGCATCAGCAACAAGACCTGCTCTCGATAAACCGTTCCACCTTCAGTGATGTCCGGAGCACCCTTCCAGGCTGCGGCCCGGGGATGAATCACTAAACCGCTCTTGGGAGCGCGAATCGTACAATATTCCTTTTCTTCCAGAGCCCGATCCCGGCGTGAAGCATCCGCCATGGCTCGCTCGTCATTCGCTTCAAATTGAGCCTGAGCGACCTTTAACTCACCCTCGAGTCGAGTGAGTTCTGATTCTTTTCCGTAGGTTTTGAAAATATGGATATCGGACTTCAACACATCAATCGCCAGTTGAGAAAATTCTACACGACGGCGGTGATCATCAACCTGATCACGACTTTCATAGCCACGTTCAAATTGACGCTGACTGTATTCAAGCAATTCCTGATTGGTTAGCAAATCAGCTTCTGCAATCACCAGATCCTTTTCCATCTCAGTCAAATTGGCAACAAACTGCCCTTCCAGATATTCCGGAATGGCCAGCGTCTGTTTGGCCACGGTCGCTCGCCAGTGCTCTGACCCGCTGCGTGCCCAGTGAGCATACTTCGAACGCTCTGCAATTTCTTCATCAATGAAAAGTGTATCCAGCGTCAGGATGACGTCACCCTTTTCCACATAGGTTCCACTTTCAACAGCCGAGGTAATGATGTTCTGGCCACGCACGCGACAAATAATTTCAACGTTATCTGACGAATCCAAAGAACCCTGTTCTGTGACCGAAACTTCCATGTCGCCTAACTGCACAACATGTGTCGGAGCTTTCAGGAAGTCGAGGTTGATTTCCTGAGCATCATCCTGGCGACCATTGGCATATAGATAGCCGCCAACTCCAAGCCCGACCAGGACACAACACGTGATGAGTTGCGACCAAATGGACGCTCCTTCTTTCTGATACTGCTTACTCATCGGCAGTCACTTCCCCGGTGACGTCCTCAGCATCCTCATAGACTGCATTGGTTTCACCTAAACCACGATAATCACCAGCGTCTGCCAGAGTGGATTGCTCCATGAACTCGAGTGGATTCAGAATGACCTCGTCGCCTTCTTTCACTCCCTGTTCCACAATCACATAGACATCGTTGCTTTCGCCCAAGATAACGCGTTGCCGTTTAGGTTCAGCGTTTTCCTCTTCGACCCAGCAAAAATGTCCCTCTTCAGTTTCCAAAATTGCGGATACCGGTACATAGAGAACATCTTCATATTCTGCCAAAACGATTTCGACTTCAGCACTCATCCCCGGCTTCAGATCAACCTCACCTTCATCGATGGTGATGACCGCATCGTATTTCACGACATTACCTGACCAGGGACCGAGTGGTTGAGCGATTGTCGCAACCTCTGTAACTTTCGCAATAATCTCACGATCGGGGAGTTTGACGTTAGCCTGCAGGTTGACTTTCACCCGATCCACAATCGCTTCATGAATACCGACTTCAATCTGCATATGATCAAGGTCCGGCATGATGAGCAACACCTGATCGTGACTTACATTCACACCTTCTGCGACATCGGGAGTATCTTTCCAGGCAGCAGCCGTTGGATAGATCACCAAGCCATCCTTCGGCGCGGTGATTACACAATTGGCGAGTTCCGTCTCCGCCCGGGCTCGTCGAGCCATATCCATTTGCAAGCCAGCCTGATCTGCAGACAGCTTGGACTTCTGCGCATTAAGCCGGCCCTTTAATTCTTCCAGATCCATGGCTTTGGTGTACCGCTTGTAAACATCCAGACGCGTCTCAGCAACCTTGAGCTGTAATTCAGCCTGAGTCACAGTAAAGGCACTTCCGTCAAGCTCCAGTTCTGAAACTCGCCCGCGTTTGAAAAGTTGACGATACTGTTCGTACTTTTCGGTCGAAGCCTGGAGATTGATCTCAGCACGTTTGACTGCAGCTTCTCTGGATTTGAGGCCTTTGGTGTATCGCCCTTCTTCGAACGAATCAATCGCAATCTGACTTTGCGCTGTATCTGTTTTGGTTTCTTCGAGCGTCGCTGTCGCTTCATAAACATTTGTTTTCTGCAGACTCAGGTTTTCTTCGATCACCTTGGTGTCCAATCGAACAAGCTCATCACCTTTCTTCACGATGGTGCCAGACTCAACAACCGACGTCACGGTATTTCGTCCCCGAACTTTACACTTAATCTCAGTGTTCTCTGAACTTTCCAGAGTTCCCTGCTCGGTCACAGCAATCTTGATCGGGCCTTTGGCGACCGTAAAAGTGAGGTTTTCCACAACCTCTTTGGAAAGGAGCGTATCCGGCAGATAGTACACACCGGCCCCTACGCCCCCCAGGACAATTGTCAGTATGATCAATCTGGTAATCCAGCGACCAATACCCGAACCTTCAGTAGAGTCTAATTCAGTGGACACTATACGCTTCTCGTTTAAAAACTCGTTCGGTCTGCAACTACTTATATTATCTAATCACCCCGAAAAACGTCTACAGTTTGCACCGGCCATATGAGGGGGATCGATGTTTAAACCGTTGAATTAATCATCAGTTTCGGTCGATTCACCCGTTTCTTCTGTTTCTTCAGGTGCTTCCGAGTCACTCTTAAGAGCCTCTTCCAATTCGGCATCCATACGCGCCTTAGCTCGAGCCAATACTGCATCTTCTATGCGTTGCTGGAGGTCCGCAAGCTTCTTCGCTAATCTGTCGAATCCCTGCAGTTGTTCATCCTCGGGGTCTTCCTCCACTTCCGCCATACCATCCGTTTCAACCGTATCCGGAGTATTGGGATTAACGGTCGGATCCATGGCGCTCGCTTGCTCCACATCCTGAAGCATTTCTTCCACAGGCGGCAGAGGCTGATCGATCCAGCGACCTTCTTCGTCAAGCTCCATGACACCTAATTCCCTTTGCAACCGCATCCGAGCAGCCTGATACTGCATCCAGGTACTCAGGAAATCACTTTGTGAAAATGCCAGATTGTCGTAACTATAGACAATATCCAGAGCAACAGTTCCGCCTAACAGCTGAGGAGATTGTCCCGGCTGGGCTGGTCGCACAGGCCGATAAAGCGAAGACTGGTTCGAGTCCACCTGCCGAATCGAAATCGCAACACGCCCTCGGTCCACTTCCAATTTTTGCCTCAGCATTTCAATACGTCTGAGCAATGCTCGCAAGCCAAAATTGAGACGGTCCTGAGACTGAATAAACTGACGCTTATCCTGTTGATAATTTATCAGTGATTGCTTGAGTTGGTTACGCTCAAGTAGTCGGGTAATCGGAGCATCGAACTGAATTCCAAATCGTAAACTGCCAGTCTCTCCCCGGAAGCTGGCAGGGTTATTTTTGGAAGTATACAGATCACCGGCTGCTGTCAGATTGACCGTCGAAAGCAGCTGATTCTCGCGGATTTTGATCTGCCGCCACGTGTCCACCAATGCGGCTCGAGCATTTTTAAAGTCGAGTCGGTTATGCAAGGCAATTTTCAAAGCGTCCTCAGGGTCCAGCTCAAAAGATCCGACCGAGATTTTTTCCAGTTTAGCCTGAGCTTGTGCCAGGCCCGCACGATCTGCCAGTCGCTTTAAACGAGCTCGCCAAACTACCAGGTCTCTCATCGAACGATCCAATTCGGTAACACCGATCGCTTCGATCACCGCCTGTAGCGCTTCCGTTTCTGTCGTTGCTAATTCCTGTAAGGCTTCGACTTCGGCCTGTAAGCTGAGGCGAGTTTCCTGGAATTCCGCAATTTCCTGTTCTGTCATGCGGACTTCGCGATTGGCTGCCTCCGTTTCGACGATTTCTACATCCATGGCGATCGAATCAAACCACTGGTTAAGAGGTTCCAGCAGAGCCTTTAACTCGGCAGCGACTGCCTGAAGATCTTCCGCTGTGAATTCCGTTGGTAAGTCTGCAACTTTTTCACGTGCCTGTAGAATCAAATCCTCCAATGCCAACGCTTCATCTGTGAAGAAAGTAAAGTCGTCGACTAGCGATTTGTCCACTTCGATCCCTAAGCTGGGAGGAAGACCGAGTTCATTGGTTTGGTATCGTTCGACCTGATTTTTGTAATTCACTTCCTGTTCAAGCAGAGTCGACTCGAGACGGGAAACGTTCTGACGCATACGGTCTACCTGAACGAGTACGACCAGACCTAAATCCAGGTACTCTTCAAATTGCTCCAGGTTTTGACGCTGCCGCTTCATGTTGATTTTCGTGTTTCGAATACGTTGTTGAGATTGCAAGAGGTCATAGAACCCGCCAACAAAGGTGTTCCCCGACCCGCTGCTAACAAAGGTCCCCGGCGTCCCCCGCCGAACATTGGCAACCGCTGATTCACCAATCGTAATCTGTGTATAAAACCCTTGTTGGTACTGGGAATAAGCTCGAATACTAGCTAGTAGATTTCGTTCTGATTGAGTGAGTTGCTCAAGAGCAATGTGTTTACCTGCACCTCGCAACAATGGCTGGACAAACGCAAAGTTTGCAATCGAAGATGTGAAGTCGGCATTATCGCCGGTAAATTCAAATACGAAAGAATTGGCAAATCCTGCAACCAGATCTCCGGCTGTATCAAAACGTCGCCTCAATTGAGCGGCAGGATTTTTCCCAACCGTAAGTCGATTCGATTCGCGTCCATACGATGCCGGGTAAACAATCGTATTGCCTGTGGATGGATCAAAACCTAAACCGCCCGGATTCAATGTTCCACGGTGGCGATAATTGGTGTCATACCCACCAAAATACTGAGTGTCCAAACGGAATCTCTCGGCCGTTACATCCAGAGCAGCTAAGTAAAGTGTTTCTTTTTGTCGCTGGTAATTCGGTGAATGAATGTAAGCTAACTTCAGTGCTGAATTGGCGTTCAGCTTGATATTACCCTCGTCGTCAAACTCGACGTAGCCGGCCAGTTTCTCTTGCCATTGTTCATTCGTATATTGTTCGGTAATGCCATCTTCATCCCAGTATTCCCAGCCTTCATAACCATCTACCTTATGCATGTACTCATTCGACTTTTCGTCATCGATCGGCCGTTTCACATCCGTGGATTTGGAGTCATCATAAAAACGGCTTCGTTCATCTAATCCGACGTTGTAATTCTCTAATTTCCAACGCTCGTCACCAGCTCGTTCAGCGATAACTTCCAGTGCCTGCTGATCCGCTTCACGCAAATAATTGCGGTCAGCGCATCCTGACACCACCAAGATGACCCAAATGCTCACAATCAGCTTTGGATAGTCCATTTTTGAATTAAAACAGTGCATAGGTGGGGGAGTGGGAAGGATTTGGGTGCTGCAATCTCCTACAATGAACGCAGCGCATATGTTTGGGAGACGATAGTGTCTGACAACTAAATCGCTTGAAAATAATAGTTGTTTGAGTAAATCAGAGAATTTTTTCCAGCAATGCCATTTTTTTCAGCAGGCAAATTGAGAGTTCAATATGTGGAATTTTCATCGAGACCCGCAAGAAGTTTACTACCGAGCCGTTCAGGAGTCGAAAAATCGAATCCAGGCGGAAAAAGATGCTGCGTTTCAGCGAAGGCTCACAGAAAAAAGACGTATTGCCCGGCTACCAAATTGCCCCAAATGCGGAGAAAAATGTGAATACAATCTTCCTCAATGCGAAAGCTGCGAGCAGGAATTAGTTTGGGCTGAATACCTGATCGGGATACCCGGCGACGAAAATCGACTACATCAACAGCTTTCACTCGACGAACGGAAGTATCACAAGCGACGTGCTAAACGCAGGGAAATCAGAAGGCGGTTTGCGGCCAGAGAATCCCGCTGGGCTTCGCAACGATTAATCGTTTTTATCGTCTTACTGGTAATTGCTGTCATCGGATTTGCCATGCTCTGGCCAAAAATGAAACTGTATTTACCCGACATCAGCTTCGATTAAGTTGAGGTCGACTATGGATGAGAGAAATCTGAGTTAGAGATTCGATTAGATTCATCCGGCTTTCGAGATTTGCTGATTACTTTGGCGGCAGACTTCTTTGTTTTTCTCCGATAGGAATACTGGTACAATCAGTACCGACCCGTATATATCTATCTCCTCAGGAGCTTCGCCATGATCCGTAAGGTAGCTGCGCTCTTCAGCGTTCTCGCTGTTGTAGCAGTCATCTCCGGCACTACGTCCGCAGATGATAAAAAAGAAAACAAATACACAACCAAGAAGTTTATGCAAGCCGTCAAAACCGGCGGCTTACATACCAAAATCATCAAAGGGGAAGCGACAGAAGCAGAAACCAAACTGTTTGTTGCCTACGTCAAAGCACTCCCAACCAACAAGCCTCCCAAAGGCTCAGCCGAAAGCTGGAAGAAACTCACGACAGCCTTGACCAAAGCCACAGAAACTCATCTGGCTGGTAAAGAAGGTAGTGCCGAAGCGTTAACCAAAGCGATGAGCTGTAAAGAATGCCATACACCTCACAAGGTGTACCCTCCCAAGAAATAGGACAGAACAAAATCTAAGCAACAAAGACGCTCGGTGAGTTCTCGCTTACCGAGCGTTTTTAAGGCGCCCGTTAATTGAATCATGAATTGTCGATCCACACTACCGAAATTTTGCCTGCTGCTATGCTTCACTTTGACTCTTGAAGCACAGGAATCTGTAAAAGGGAATCTACTTCCTCAAAAAGCGCCCTATGACCAACCGCTCAAAGGCTGGGCGCCCTACACCACAGCCGGAAAAATCAACCAACCCTATAGCATGGTCTTCCTATACAAGTCGTGGAAAGAACTGGAGCCTCAGGAAGGTAACTATAAATTCGAACAATGGGAGCAAACTGATTGGCAACACCCCAATGCCGATGGCAAGCACATCATTTTCCGGATCTACATGGACTACCCAACCAAAGAAAGTGGGATCCCGGACTGGCTTCTCAGGAAGGGAGTGCAAACAACTCCCTACAAACAACATGGAGGTGGCATCACACCTAATTACAATCATCCGGAAATGCGGAAAGCGTTAGCGAAGTTCATTGCTGCGTTGGGGGCCAGATATAACACCAATCCACGCGTCGCCTTTATTCAGTTAGGACTGCTGGGACATTGGGGTGAATGGCATACCTACCCTCAGCCGGAGTTGTTTGCCGATAACATGACCACCAAGATCGTCGTTGACGCTTACCGAAAGGCGTTTCCGAACAAGATGCTGATGGCACGCTACCCTCGCGGATATGCCGCAGTGCCTAAATGGCTAGGTTTTCACGATGATATGTTCCCGGCTGACACGCAAAACGGAGAAGACTGGGCATTTCTAACCAAGCTCAAAGTGTCCGGGCAGGATAAAAACTGGGCCATCGCTCCGATTGGCGGTGAGATGGAGCCCTTTCAGGCAGAAAAGTGGATGCTACACGAGTATGGGGTCACTCTCAAAAATCTACTCGATGGCCACTTTTCATGGGTCGGCCCCTACTGCCCCGCGTTGGTCGAAACGGATGACTCCGGATTCATCGGAAACAGCGAAGAACTCATTCGACGTATGGGTTACGATTTTCGGATTTTAACCTATCAACACTATAAGGTCGTGAAGAAGGGTGACCCATTACAGCTCTATCTGATTGGTGCCAATCACGGTGTTGCTCCTTTTTACTATCGTTGGCCTGTACAACTCGCTCTGATTGACGTTGACGGAAACATCGTGACAACTGAAACTGACCTGGACATCCGCCGTTGGCGGCCCGGAGAATTCCGCACGCTGTTGACAGCTCCTACCCAAAATATTCCCCCGGGATTGTATCGGCTGGCGATCGGAGTCATTGATCCCTGGACTAAAAAACCACGACTGCAGTTTTCCAGCAAGATGGAGTTACACAAGGATGGCTGGCAGATATTTAGTGGGATCGAAATAACAAAATAACCTAGCACCACAGAACCAAGCACTATCCATCTGTTGAATTATGGATTGACCTGATGAGCGAGCTAAAACGGATTTTCAGCCTCGACCTGCGATCGCTGGCTTTGATGCGCATCGGCGTGGGCACAGTCCTCATCTGGGACCTCATTGATCGCCTGCTCCAATTTCAGTTTTTTTATGCTGTCGATGGAGTCATTCCCTATGCCGCCTCTCAGGAATACTATGCCGGGATGCCAACCTGGTCATTACATTTACTGATTGAAAGTGATGTCTATCAGTACTTGCTGTTTTCGATACATCTACTCTTAGCAATTGCGTTGCTGCTTGGCTGGCGAGCTCGCGCCGTGGCATTCGGATGCTGGCTCTTATTTAGTTCGATGATTGCCCGCGCACCGGTACTACTCACCGGCGGTGATATGCTGATGGCTTCCATGTTGTTTTGGCTAATGTGGATTCCTTCCGGACGGTTTTTTAGCATCCGGAAACGAGACGAGCCGCCAATCAAACTCGACTTCTGCAGTTTTGCCACAGCCGGAATCCTCCTGCAATTCGTCGTCATGTATACACTTACCGGAATTTACAAATGGAATCCCGAATGGCACGATGGCACGGCCTTATTTGTGATCATGGATGACGAGGCATTAACCAAGCCACTGGGACTCTGGCTTACTCAATTCCCCGGAGTTCTCAAAGCTTTAACCTACAGTACGCTTGCGCTCGAACTTGCCGCGTCCGTGCTGTTACTAAGTCCACTGGCAACTGATAAATTTCGAATCGTCGGTGTGATTTCCTTTATCGGGCTACATGCCGGTATCTTTCTGACGATGGAAGTCCTCGGTTTCTCACCTATCAGTATTGCCGGATTACTGGCATTCATTCCAGCATTGGTTTGGCAATGCAAGCCACTCTCCAGACTATCCAACACAACGGGGGATCAGAGCGACACCGAGTCGTTGGCGGATCACTCCCAACCGCTCACAACAATTCGTAAACTGGAGGAATGCGGTGCCGGAATTGGATTGAGCTTTATGATGTTCTTCGCAATCTGGCAGATGTTATTACACGTCGGCATAGCGACAGCGAACTACAACGTGAATTGGGTTATCCATCAACTTCGTATGGACCAAACCTGGACAATGTTCCACGTACCGAGCAACCTCTGTTATCGATACCTTTTGGAAGGCCGTACCGCGGAAGGGAAATTTATCGATTTACTGCGTGGCAACA
>MDTD01069197.1_pt1 | contig 13896 bp, 11 predicted proteins | sample 811221 | NCBI WGS metagenome assembly MDTD01 (sample SAMN05326646, study PRJNA326480) | marine metagenome | isolation source: seawater | place: Pacific Ocean: South West | collected 2011
CGACATCGCGTGGCTCGTCGAGGAGAAGGTCGCGGGCAAGCCCGTCTCCAAGCGGATGGACAGGGACTCGATCGAGCAACTGTTCTTCGCGGCGGCACGGTTCCATGCGCGCGCGAGAGAGGTCAAGCCCGCGGAGCGGTCCGCGCCGGCGGGCGAGCCCGACTGGCGGGCGGTGCTGCGGCGCGCGAGGACGCGGTGCATCGATAACAGAATCGACCAGACGGACGCCTGGGTGAACGCGATCGACGCGGCGGACCGGATCCTCCCGGCGCTGCTCGATCGGTGGCACCGGCGCCCGATGGATACCTGGTGCCACGGAGACCTGCATCCCGGGAACGCGATGATCCGCGAGGGGTGCATGGACGCGTCGGCGGGGCAGCCGGGTGATCGTCGCTGCGGGGTGCTGATCGATTTCTCGCTCGTTCACCCGGGGCACTGGGTGGAGGATGCGCTGTATCTCGAGCGGATGTACTGGGGGCACGAGCATCTGCTGTGCGGGATCGAGCCTTTGCGATGCCTCGCGGAGCATCGCCTGCTGCTCGGCCTGCATGCGGACGGCGTCGACGATGAACTCGCGGATATTCGCCGCCTGCTGATGGGCGTGACGAGCCCGGCGTTCCTGCATCACGAGAACGATCCGGTGTATCTTGGGGCCGCCCTTGATAAGGCGAATGGCCTTATCCCCCAATTTGGCGGATCTTTGTGATCTGTTGGGCGGCGTCTTGAAAACGGGGCTGATGCCGCCACAATGCGGAATCGTTTTCTCCGGGGGGACCTGACGGGCCTCCCGTGTGTATCTTCAGCACCAGACGCGGGCCGGCGTTGTGGCCGGTCCGTGAAGCACTCGCGAAGAAAGAGGTGACGCGTGGACCTGCTCGATCAGATGGCTCAGATGGTTGAATCCGTTCGCGAGGACTACGGCAAGGCGAAGGGCGGCAACAAGGCGGCGGGCACGCGTGTGCGGAAGACCATGCAGGATGTGAAGAAGCTGGCGCAGGAGATCCGTCAGGAGATGCTGGAGAGCCGGGATAGCGAGGGGTCGTGAGCCGGACGAGCACGATGGTCGAGCAGGGTCGTCCGGAGCACGCGATGCTCGTGGACCTGGAGTCGATCGATCTGGGCGCCACGGTCGCGGACCGTGACGAGATCGGGCGGCTGAACCCGCACCGCCATGAGATGGCGTTGTTGGATGGTGTCGTCTGGGTGAGCGACGACATGAGCGCGGCCGTTGCGCGGCACCATTGCCGCGACGACGCGTTCTGGGTGTCGGGACACTTCCCGGGTCGCCCGCTCATGCCCGGGGTGCTCCAGGTGGAGGCGGGCGCGCAGCTCGCGTGCTATCTCTGGAATCGGCAGCAGCCCGTTCCGAAGCTCGCGGCGTTCCTCCGGATCGAGAACGCGGCGTTCCGTCGTTCGGTCCTTCCCGGGAACGACCTGTTCGTGCTGTGCCGCGAGGTGAAGATGGGGCGCCGTCGCTTTATCAGCGATGTTCAGGGTGTCGTGGGTGACCAGATCGCCTTCGAGGCCCGGATCATCGGCATGGCGCTCGACGATCACAAGGCGGAGTGAGATGGGCGGGGGTGCGGGCGATCGCTCGACGCCCGGTCCCTGGCCGCTGCCGATTCGGATCGAATTGAGCGGGACCGCGCCCGTCGAGCGGGCGGAGGCGGCGGAGCGCGGCCTGCGCGCTCGGCCCGGTGTCGCGGTCTTCGTCGGTTCAGTTGGTGGCAACGACGAGACGATTTCGGTGTCGGCGTGCGGGGACCTCCGGGCGTTCGTCGCGGGGCGGTTGCGCGGCGAGGGACCCCGCGCGGATCTCTCCGAGGTCGCGGTGCGCGTCGAGGCGTGCGAGTGCGGTTCGGGGTTCGAGGCGGATCTCGCGTGCGACGCGGTGATGCGCGCGCGCACGCCCGAGGCCGCGGCGCGCGCGGCGGCGTCGCGGGCGGTGTGGTTCGTGCACCTCGACCCTTCGGGCGAGGTGCCGGCGTGCCGCGTCGTGGACGCGTGCGACGCTGAGCGTGACCCGGCGACGCTGATCGGCCCGTTTGCGCGCCGGTCGCATGCCGAGGCCTGGGCGGGGATGCTCGATACCCGGTTCGAGTTGTGCCGCGAGCCCGCGACGCTCGCGAAGCGGCCCGACGCGCAGGCGTGCCCTTACAAGGACATGGGGGCGTGCCCGGCGCCGTGCGACGGGAGCGAGCCGATGGAGATCTACCGCGCCCGTGCCGAGTCGGCGCGGGTATTTGACGGATCGCTCGCCGCTTCGGCGCTGGACGCTGTGCGGCGTGAACTCGACGCGGCGGTCGGCGGGATGGACTTCGAGCGTGCCTCGGATTTGAAGGCGAGCGTCGATGTTCTGTCGCCCGCGTCGGGTGCGTCGTGGGTCTGCACGATGGACCGGTTCGGTGCGCTGGCGGTGCTCCCCGCGGGGAAGAAGGGCTGGGCGCGGATCGTGGCGCACCGATCGGGGCGGAGCGTTGTGCTCGGGGATGTGCGCGCCGGGGCGGACGACCCCGCGGGCGTGATCCTGGACATGCTGTCGCGCTGCGGGTTGCGACGCGGCGCTGAGCGTTGCTTCGGCGCCTCGGCGTCGGACGGCGTGGCGTTGGTGTTCGCGCACGCTCGGTCGAGCCGAAAAACTCGGGGTCGGATCGTGCCGATCGCGTGGCGCGCGGGCGAGGGGCAGGGCACCGGGTTGCGTTTGGGGCTGGATCGGGGGCTGGATCCGGGGGTGGATCGTGCCGATCTTGTCCGGGCGGTGCGTCGCGCGGGCGGCGTGGAGGCCGACATCGACGCGGGGTGAGGGTGTCTCGCTTGGAAGGACTGGGTGATGACCGAGGCGTACGCGATGGTGTTCGAGCCGATCCTCAAGGAGAAGGTGTGGGGGGGGCGTCGTCTGTCGCGGTACGGCAAGGCGCTGCCTGTGGAGGCGCGGGTCGGGGAGAGCTGGGAGATCGCGGACCTGGCGAGCACGAGCGCGTCGGGCGGCGGGGGCGGCGCAGCGGTGTCGGTGATCGCGAACGGCGCGCTGCGCGGGCGCCCGATCGGCGATGCGATCGGGGCGTGGGGCGCGGATCTGCTGGGCGAACGCGGGCTGGCGCGCGGGCGCGAAGTGGGCGAGCAGACGGGCGCCGGGCGCGTGGTGTTCCCGCTGCTGATCAAGTACCTCGACGCGGGCGAGCACCTGAGCGTGCAGGTGCACCCGAGCCCCGACTATGCGCGCGCGCACGAGGGGGCGCACCTCAAGACGGAGAGCTGGTTCGTCGTCGAGGCGGAGGAGACGGCGTTGCCCGATGGGGCGCGGGTCGAACCCAGCGTGTTCGTGGGGCTCAACGAGGGCGTGGACGAGGCGGCGTTCCGCGCGCACATCGCGGACGGGACCGTTGCGCGCGATCTCCGGGCGCTCGCGGCGCTCGCCGGGGATTGCCACACGCTCCCGAGCGGGACGGTGCACGCGCTGGGGGGCGGGGTGCTGGTCGCGGAGGTGCAGACGCCCAGCGACACGACCTTCCGGGTGTACGACTGGCAGCGCGAGTACGGTCGGCCTGATCGAGCGCTGCACATCGACGAGGCGGTCGCGTGCATCGACTTCGGGAGCGCGGGGCGCGGCGATGGGGCGCCGGTCGTGCGGGCCGGGCAGGGCGGGCGAGCGGCGTGGACGGCGTACTACACGATCGACGCGGTGCACGGCGCGTGTGACCTCGGCGCGATGGTCGAGGCGGGCGCCTTCGCGGTCGTGATGGTGACCCGCGGTGAGGGCGAGATCGTCGGCGCGGGAGAAGCGGTCCCGGTCGCGGCGGGCACGACGGCGCTCGTTCCGGCGGCGTGCGTTCCCGGAGCGAGGCTGGTCGGGGGCGATGCGCTGCTCTCGCTGGTGATCACGCCCTGATCGGGTGTTCCTCGTGGGATCAGCCCGGGCGTGCGATCGGGCGGTTAGGATGCGGGCATGAACCAATCGAACCGGAAGAACGCGGGTATCGGGGCCGGAGTTGTCGGGCTGCTGGCGTGCGGCGTGCTGCTGGGCGGGTGCTCGACGGATGTGAACAGCCGGGCGACGATCGGCGCGGAGCGCGGGTTGCCTGTCTTCGAGGCTAGGGACGCCGCCTTGGCGATGGGCGACGGCACGACGGGGCGGCTGGATCGCGGGGACTGGGCGGCGGTGGAGTTCCGCGTGCCGGTGGACGGGACGGTGCACGCGCCGCTCTGGAAGAGCGGCCCCTCGTTCGGCGACGATCACCGGCGCGCGCACGGGCTCTATCCGACGAAGGACTCGGCACTGGAACTGGGCAACGGCGCGGGGGGAGAGGCGGCGCGGGGGTTCGTCGAGCCCGCGCGGGCGCTCGTCGATCTCGTCGCGATGCCGGTGCGGATGGTGCTCGAGCCCGCGTGGACGAAGACGCAGGGGCCCTCGATGTACAAGCGGTGGCATTCCGGGGAGTGGCTCGCGGGGCCGCGGCCTGAGCCCTCCGCGGGCGAGAGTGATTCGTGAGCGGGGGGGCTGATCTGTCGGCGCTCGGTCTGGACGAGCGGGGGGTGCCCCGCGGGAAGCGGCTGCGCGCGGGGATGGAGATCGGGCCGGTGGAGGCGCGGGATCTCATCGCGACGGGGCTGGGAGCGTCCGACGGCGGTACACCCGGGGTGCTGGTGGTGGATGTCCGCGAGCCCGACGAGTGGAGGATCTGCCGGATCGAGGGCGCGGTGCTCGTCCCGCTGGGTGAGGTCGAGGAGCGGGCGGAGGAGCTGCTCGACGAGCACGGGATCGACGGGGACACGCCCGTGGTGGTGTATTGCCATCACGGGGTGCGGTCGCTGACCGCGACGGCGGTGCTGCAGGCGAAGGGCCTGCGCGGGGCGCGGTCGATGGCGGGCGGGATCGACCTGTGGTCGGTCGCGGTGGACCCCGGGGTGGCGCGCTACTGACCCCGGAGCCTGCTACGGGCAGCCCGCCTGGAAACTCACGAGGAACAGGTTGATGTCGGCGAGGTCGAGCACGCCGATCGGCGGCGCGAAGTCGGTGCACGCCGTGCGTCCGGTGATGAAATCACTGATGAAGCGGTTGATGTCGGCGAGATCAAGCACCGCGAACGGTTCGGCGATGTCCGCGTTGCTGCACGGCACCGCGCCGCCCCAGCAGGGGTGCCCGTGTGGGTTGTTGAACGGGTTGAAGGCGATGCCCCAGCCCGACCACGGGGTCTGGGTGTAGGGGGCGCTCTGTGCGGGGGGGTCGAAGCAGGAAAAGCCCCCGAATGAGTAGACGGTCTCGGCGCCCGTTCCGTCGATGATCCCGAAGCCGTCCACGGCGCCGATCGCCTCGCCCGGCAGCGGGTTGTACGCGGGATTCGAGGGCCATGTCGTGATGAGGCCAGGCGACTGGATGTAAGAATCGATGTTGGCGGACGGCGCGAGCAGAGGCGTGCCCAGGTTGTGGATGTTGGGGTAGGTCGCGGGGTCGTCGCCTTCCGGGTTCTCGAGGCCCATGCCGATGAGTTCTGGGAAGCGGACGAGCAGGCTGTCGCCCTCCGCGACGCCGGGCTGGCGGAAGCCGACGACGAACCCGGAGTTGATCAGCCCGTCCCCGTCGGTGTCGACACCCGGGATGCCCGAGAAGACGCTGCCGGTGCCGAACGCGCCGTCGGAGACGCCGTTGGTGTCGCCCACCTCGATATCGGTGTCGAGGTGCCAGAGATCAAGATAGAAGACCCAGAGTTCGCCCTCATCGAAACGGATCACGCCGTCCCCGTCCTGGTCCTCGGCGCCGGGGAGATCGGCGAGCAGGATCGGGGAGTGCGCGACGGCGTTCTGCGGGGCGGTGTGGTCGTCGTTCTCGGTGAAGACGAGGATGAGTTCGCAGCCCTCGACCCCGTCGAGGCCCGGGTCAGGGACCTGGGTGAAGTAGGAGACGAGCAGTGAATTGACGACGGAGTCGCCCGGGTGCTCGAACCAGTCGTGCCAGTAGTTGATCGCGCGGGGATCCTGCTCATCCCCGAGCGTCGCGTCGTGCACGCCCGCGGAGACATAGGTTGTGCCGCCCTCGCCCGAGCCGTCGGGCGCGCAGGGGTCAACGGTGCGATTGGACCAGGACCACGCGGTGCCGCGGTTGTGGTGAGTGCCGTCGAGCGAGGAAACGAGCATGCGTTCGCCCGTGGCGAGGTTGGCGTAGACATAGCGGGGGGTGGCGGGGATGGGGCGGGGCTCGAGCGGGACCGGCTGCGCCGCTGCGCACCCGCCGATCATCAGGACGCACAGGCCGGTTGTTCGTTTCCTCCCCATTGCTTTTCCCCCTCTCGCTCAGAGCGACCTGGTGTCAACCGCGGCATCGGCATCGCAGCCGCGATGATGGTGCGTGGTTGCACCGAGGTGTAGAACACCGCGGAGCCGAAACGGCTCGGTTGTTTATCCGTGAGGGATCGGCCGGGGTTGCGGATTCTCGGCAGCGGCACCCTGTTTGTGCTGATTTTGAGAGGCCCTGATTCGGGAACGGAGGCAGATAAAACGGATAATTGGGGAAATTTTCAGGTATATTCGATTGGGGACCGCGGTCCGAGCGTACGGTCAAGTGCACATATTGATCCTCCGGCGTCGGCGGTCAGGGACCGGGCGCGCGGGGAGCCCGACCTAGATCACCCCGGGGATTTCAGTTGGCTACACCCTCGGGACACGAGTATCACGATGAAGATTTATGTTGGGAACCTTTCGTTTCAGACCTCCGAAGCCGAACTGAATGAGACTTTCTCGGAGTTCGGGAGCGTCCAGTCGGCGAGCCTGGTGATGGACCGGGACACCGGCCGTCCCCGCGGGTTCGGGTTCGTTGAGATGGCGGACGACGATGCGCGCAAGGCGATCGCCGACCTGAACGGGCGTGAAATCGGCGGTCGCCCGCTGACCGTCAACGAGGCCAAGCCGCGCGAGAGCCGGGGCGGCGGCGGCGGTCGCAGCGGCGGCAACCGCTGGTGAATCTCCCGCCGCGGTGAAATCCGCGACGATCACATCTGAATGATCCGGACGGGGACCCCCGACGGTGTCCCCGTCTCTTCGCGCGCGGCGTGTCGTGCCGCGGTGCGTCCGTTTTCTTTCTCAAGGCGTTCTTGCATGAACAATCAAGCGGCCCGCGGGGCCCGCAGCCGTCCGGAAGGCGGCGTAGCGATGTGCGACCCCGGGTCGTCGCACGGTTCGGTGCTGTTGCTGCGCGTGATCAACCTGCTCGCGGTCGTGATCCCGATTCTCGGCCTGGCAGCCGGGATCGGCCTGCTGTGGGGGGTCGCGTTCGACTGGGTGTACCTGGCGATCATGGGCGTGATGTACCTGATCTCCGCGGCCGGGATCACCATCGGTTACCACCGGCTGTTCACGCACCGGAGTTTCAAGTGCCCGAAGGTGATCGAGGCGATGTTCGCGGCTCTCGGCTCGATGGCGGTGGAGGGCCCCGTGCTGCAGTGGGTCGCGACCCACCGCAAGCATCACCATCACAGCGACCGGGAGGAGGACCCGCACTCCCCCCACACGCACGGGGAAGGCGTGGTGGGCACGCTGCGGGGGATGTTCCACGCCCATGTCGGATGGATCATCGCGTGCAAATCGTTCCGGTCCGTTCGAGACGGGTTCTCGACGGTCCCCCGCGGGATGTCGCGTTATGTGAAGGACTTCGAGAACGATCGGCTCTGCCGCTTCATGAGCAAGACCTTCCCGCTGTGGGTCGTCGTGGGCCTCCTGCTCCCTGCGGCGTTGGGCGGTGTGCTGACGATGTCGTGGACGGGCGTGCTGCTCGGGTTCATCTGGGGTGGGCTGGTGCGGGTGTTCCTGCTGCACCATGTGACCTGGAGCATCAACTCGGTGTGCCACATCTGGGGCACGCAGCCCTTCGACAGCCACGACGAGAGCCGGAACAACGCGATTTTCGGCGTGCTGGCGCTCGGCGAGGGGTGGCACAACAACCACCACGCGTTCCCCGCCTCGGCCCGCCACGGGCTGCGGTGGTGGGAGTTCGATATGAGCTACCTGCTGATCCTCGCGATGTCGAAGGTCGGGCTGGCGAGCCATGTCCGGGTGCCGCCCCGTGCGCGGATCGAATCCAAGCGGGTGCGCCGGGTGCGATGAGGGCTCGCGTCGGCGTGCCGCTCAGGGGCGGACTTTCTCCCACGCCTTCTCCAGGCGCTTGGGGCTGACGGGGACCGAGGTCTTGAGTTCCTGGGCGAAGACGGAGACGCGGAACTCCTCGTGGAGCCAGCGGAACTCGACGAGCTCGGGATCGACGATGCCCTCGTGATGGTGCTTGGTCGCGCGCTCCGCGAGCATCCGCTGCCAGCGGTGGACCTCGATCATCGACTGCGTGTCGCGCTCAACGCCGCCGCCGCGCAGGCGGTCGAGGCGGACTTCCATCCCGCGGAGGAACCGCGGGACGCAGCGGAGCCAGCGGTAGGGGGTGCGGGTGAGGGTGTGGGCGTGGACCATGGAGGACAGCTGGGCGCGCATGTCGCGCACCGCCCGCTCCCACGCGGGGGGGTGCTTGTCCTCGAGGCGCGAGGAGACGGCGCTGAAGCGGGTGAAGATCTGCTCGGCGAGGGGCGCGACCTCGTGCACGACCGGTGAGAGGCGGTTCCACGCTTCGTCGATGCGGGCGGTGAATTCCCCGTATGTGCGGGGGTGCTCGCGGTCGCCCACGAACAGGCGGTCGGCGATGAGCATCATGATCTCGTCGCGGAGTTGACCCGCGTCGCCCAGCGGGGCGTACCAGAGGGCGGTGGTCTGGAAGTTGGGGATCGCCCGGTCATCGAACTTCAGGTCTGTCTTCAGGCGGCGGATGCCCAGGCGTGCGAGGCCCAGGCGGGTCGCGTCGTCGGCGGCTTCGGGCGTGTCGAAGACGCGGAGCGCGACGGTGTGCGTGGTCGAGCCCTTGCCCTGCTTCGCGGACGGCGCCCCCTCGTCGACGATCGCTGGATAGCCCAGGATCGGCGTCGGGTCGCGGGCGATCTCGATCGAGCGGGGGAGGTCGCCGAAGTCCCATTCGGTGATCCCGTCGCGGTGCCACTCGCCCCGGGTGCGTCCCGCGAAGCCCGCCTTGATGCGGTCGGCGAACTCGCGGCGGAGCGTCGCGAGGTCGCGGCTGGTGGTGAGCTCCTCGCCCGACGCGTCGACGACGCGGTAGCGCATCGAAAGGTGGGCGGGGAGCTGGTCGGGGCGGAAGTCTTCGGGGCGGATGGCGACGCCGGCGCGGGCGCTGAGGAGTTTCGCGAGCTCGCCGATCAGCGAGCCCTCGCGTTGCAGGAGGTCGGCGGCGGCCTGCTGGGCGACGGGGACGATGTCGATGGAGCGGCGCGTCTGCTTGGGGAGCGTGCGGATGAGCGCTTCGACCTTCTCGGTAAGCAGGCCCGGGACAAGTCGGTCGGCGCGGTCGGCGTCGACCTGCCCGAGCTGCTCGACGGGGACCTCGAGCGTCACGCCGTCCTCGGGGCTCGCGGGGTCGTAGCGGTAGCGGAGGTCGAGGTCGCCCCCCGCGGTCGCGAAGCGGTCGGGGTACTGCCGCTCGTCGGCGGCGGTTGCGTCCCCGATCAGGATGTCGTCGATCGACATGTAGAGCACGCGCGGGTCGGCGCGCTCGGCCTGCTTGCGCCAGCGTTCGAACGAGCGCCCGCTGAAGACATCGGGGGGGAGCCTGCGGTCGTAGAACGCGTATCGGGCCTCGGCTTCCGCCATCAGGTCGCGTCGGCGGGCCTTGTCTTCGAGGTTCGCGATCGAGGCCTCGAGTTCGCGGTTGTGCAGCAGGGCCTTCGCGCTCGTGTCGTATTCGCCTTCGACCAAAGCGCTGTGGATGAAGATCTCGCGGGATTTGACGGGATCGACGGGGCCGAAATGGGCGCGGCGTTTGGGGACGATCTCGAGCCCGAGCATCGTGACTTTTTCGTAGGCCATCACGCGGGCAGACTTCGCGTCCCACTGGGGCTCGGAATAGGTCTTGCGGATGAGGTGGGTGCCGAGGTCCTCGATCCACTTGGGGTCGATGGTCGCGATCGTTCGGGCGTAGAGGCGGGTGGTGCGGACGAGCTCGGCCGCCATGACCCACTTGGGTTTCTCGCCGAACAGGGACGAGGAGGGGTGGAGGTAGAAGCGCGTGCCGCGGGTGCCCTTGTACTCGTGCTTTTCGTCGAGGACACCGACATTGTTGAGCAGGCCTGTGAGCAGGGCGCGGTGCAGCGCATCGTCGTTGTGGGCGCGCACGGCGGTGTCGAACCCGAGCTCGCGGGCGATCTGGCGGAGCTGGCTGAGCACCTCGCTCCACTCGATGAGGCGGCGTTCGGAGAGGAAGTTCTGCCGGCACGCCTTGGTGCGTTTCGATCGGCTCAGCGGGCGGATCGAGTCGTGGTAGAAGTGCCAGACATTCAGCAGGCTCATGAAGTCGGAGGTCTCGTGGGCGAACTTCTCGTGCGCCTGGTCGGCCTCGTTCTGGAGTTCCGCGGGGCGGTCGCGGGGGTCCTGGACGCTCAAGCCCGCGGCGAGGATGAGGACATCGTGCAAACAGCCCTCGTCGCGCCCCGCGAGGACCATCCGCCCGACGCGTGGGTCGATGGGCAGGCGGGCGAGGTCGCGGCCGATCTCGGTGAGCTCGCCCTCGTCGTCGATCGCGCCGAGCTCGGTGAGCGTGTCGTAGCCGTCGCGGATGAGGCGGGAATCGGGGGGCTCGACGAAGGGGAAGCGGTCAGGGCGTCCGAGCTTGAGGGCTGACATCTGGAGGACGACGCTCGCGAGGTTGGTCCGCAGGATCTCGGGGGGTGTGAACTCGTCGCGGCTCTCGAAGTCATCCTCGGAATAGAGGCGGTAGCAGACGCCGGGCCCGACCCGCCCGCACCGGCCCTTTCGCTGGTTGGCCGACGCCTGGCTGATCGGCTCGATGTCGAGGCCCTGCACCTTTGTGCGCGCGCTGTAGCGGCTGATGCGGGCGGTCCCGGGGTCGATGACATAGCGGATGCCGGGGACGGTGATCGAGGTCTCGGCAACATTGGTCGCGATGACGATCCGACGGCCCGGGTGGGGCTTGAAGGCCTTGCGTTGCTCTTCGATGGAGAGGCGGGCGTAGAGCGGGAGGATCTCGTCGCCCCGCCCATGAGCGTTCTCTCCGAAATGCCGGCGGAGGGCGTTGGCGGTCTCGCGGATCTCGCGCTCGCCCGGCATGAAGATCAGGATGTCCCCTCGCGTCTGGGCGTCGATCTCGCGGACGCAGTCGAGGACGGCGCCGGTGAGGTCCTCGGGGTCGCGCATGAACGAGCCCGGGGGGATCTCGGCGCGACCCGACTCGGCACCGGGGAGGGGGCGGTAGACCGTCTCGACGGGGTGGGTGCGTCCGGGAACCTCGATGATGGGCGCGGGGCCCTGCGTGGTCGCGAAGTGGTCGGCGAAGCGCTGCGGGTCGATCGTCGCGCTGGTGATGATGAGCTTGAGATCGGGGCGGCGGGGGAGGATCTGGTGGAGGTAGCCCAGCAGGAAATCGATGTTGAGGCTGCGTTCGTGGGCCTCGTCGATGATGATCGTGTCGTACTGCTGGAAGAGTCGGTCGGATTGGGTCTCCGCGAGCAGGATGCCGTCGGTCATCAGTTTGACCATGGTGCGGTCGGAGGTCTGATCGCCGAAGCGGACCTTGCTGCCCACGAGGTCACCCAGGTTCGTGCCCAGTTCCTCCGCGATGCGTGCGGCGACGGTGCGTGCGGCGATGCGTCGGGGCTGGGTGTGCCCGATCAGCCCGTCCACGCCGCGCCCGAGCCCGAGGGCGGCGTCCATGCAGATCTTGGGGAGCTGGGTGGTCTTGCCCGATCCGGTCTCGCCGCAGAGGACGACGACCTGGTGCTCGCGGATCGTCGAGGCGATCTCCTCGCGCATCGCGGAGACGGGGAGGTCCTCGGGGTACGCGATCCGCTCGGGGCGGGCGGCGAGGCGGTCGAGGCGTCGCTGGCGGGAGCGTTCGGCGTCCGCGGCGATGCGGTCGAGGATCTGGCGTTTTTTCTGGGCCGGCATCCGGCGGTTGCGGCTGAGACCCGCGAGGCGGGCCTTGAGACGCGGTTTGTCTGCGCCGAGCACGCCTGTGAAGTTGATGCGTTGGTTCGGATCGGGCATCGGGGGAGCGAGGGGGCGATGGAGGGCGGGGGGCAGAAAATCGCGTCGTCGCGCGTGAGTCTTGCGGAATATCAAAGGCGGGCCGACGGTTGGTGGCGCGGGCGCGTCCCCGGAAACCGGTTTCATTCGCGGCAGAGCGATCGAGGCCGCAACCGATCGCGTGAAGATCGGAACAAGAAGTGCGCGATTCGGGTGAATCGTGCTTGACCAGTGGACCGAAAGATGTATTGTCTTGACGAACCGCGGCGTGAAACCCGCGTAGAAGAGACTGAAGGATACGACCTGTGACCCGAACCTCTTGCCACATTTCCCTTATGACCTGCGTCAAAGTCCAGCGTTGGGCGTGCGCGGTGGTCTCTTTGGGGAGTGGCTGAGAACGACTCAGTTCCGAACGACCCTCGAAGAGGCCACCGGCAGATCGGTGGCCTTTTTTCGTTGCTTCTCTCCCTCCCGGCATGGGCCGGGGGGCCTTGATCCGGGACGCGTCGTGCGTCCCGGGATGAACCGAGACCGGAGGCATTCCGATGACGCTCGACACGACTTCGCTGATCACCCTGACCGACGCGGCGCTCGAGGGCGGCAACGCCCTCAGCGCGATGGCCGGAGCGGTTGCGGCTTCGACCGCGACCGACGCGGGGACCATGATCGTCGTCATCGGCTCATCGCCGCACGCGCAGCAGGTGATGGAACAGCGATCCAATGCGCTGTGCGCCACGGGGGATCTGTTGTGCCGTTCGAATCTGGTGACGCTCCCCGCGCGGGAGAACGCGCAGCGGTTCGCGGGCCTGCTCGGGATGCTGGGCGTCGACGCGTTGCTGCTCGACCCGGTGCTGTTCGCGCCGATCACGCGGGGGCACGCGCTGGAGGCGGAGCCCCGGCTGCTGCACGCGAAACGGTACGAGCAGGCGGCCCTGCGGCACCGTGTGCTCGTGATCGCGGGGGGCGTTGGACGCACACCGGAGGGCGACACGACAAGCCTCGGCACGGGTGGTGCCGAACTGAGCGGGTTGTTCATCGCGCAGCGGCTGGGGCTGCCGGTCAGCCTGGTCGTCTCGTCTCGCGAGATCGATACGGGCTACGCGCTGCCCAAGCGAGCGGAGCTGTTCGCCCGCAAGCACGGGGTCTCTTATGCCCTGAGCGTCGGGATCGAGACGGGCGCACCCGCGGACGAGCCCGTGCCGGCCTGAATCCCGGATGGACTGGATCCGTCTGACCCGCGGATGATGCGATCTATCCCCGAGCCGCGGCGACAAAGGCCGCGGCTTTCTTTGCGCTCACGGGGTTCGACCAGGTGCCGCCTTCCTTGATCGAGGACCCGACGATGACGCCGTCCGCGACGGCGAGCATCTCTAAGGCGTTCCGTTCGGTGACCCCGCTCCCGATCAGAACGGGGAGCCCCGAGGCGTCCTTTGCGGCCCGCGCGTCGCTGGGGTCGGCGGCGCGGCCCGTCCAGGCCCCGGTGATGATGAGCCCATCGGCCCCGAAGAAGGCCGCGGCGTGGGCGGCGTCGGCGACGGTGATGTCGGCGCTGATCGCGTGCGATGCGTGCTTCTTCTTGATGTCGGCGAAGACCGAGACCCGGTGCGGATCGGACGCGGCGCCGATCGCGGCGCGGTAGCGCAGCAGAGGCCCCGCTTCGGCGTCTGGGAGCAGGCCCTCGTCGGCGACATGGGCATAGACGAAGTTCTCGCAGCGGATGAAGGTGCCGCCGATCGCTTGGGCGACCGCGAGCGCGTGCCGGTTGCCTCCCGAGAGGATCTGGACCCCCAGGGGGCAGGTCACCGCGGAGGCGACCTC
>MDTD01101945.1_pt1 | contig 13895 bp, 9 predicted proteins | sample 811221 | NCBI WGS metagenome assembly MDTD01 (sample SAMN05326646, study PRJNA326480) | marine metagenome | isolation source: seawater | place: Pacific Ocean: South West | collected 2011
CTTCTCCTTCTTCTCCTTCTTCTCCTTCTTCTCCTTCTTCTCCTTCTTCTCCTTCTTCTTCTTCTCCTTCTTCTCCTTCTTCTCCTTGCGTCGCTTTGCTTCAACTCCATCGGGATGTGGAGGTGGCAACTCTGACTCAGAGTGCTTCTTAGCCTTGAGAGCTGTAGCCTTCTTCCTGTGTAGAAAGCCTCGGGCAAATGCCTGAAGCATCACGACTGCTTCTTCTTCCATCTCCTCCAAATGCTTGTATTCCTTCTTCAGCTCAAAAACTTCTTCCTTCAGTTCATCAACTTCTTCTCCCAATGACTTTGAATCAAGTTTTGACTTGCGGGATTCCTGATTCTGCTTGGCCTTTTGCAGCTGAAATGATTCCTCAGAAATGAGGGATTCATCGTCAGACTCGTCTATCTCGGATTCAGAGTCATCTGGAGCCTTGAGCGCATCAATCTTGGATTGAAGCCATTCTGGGTCGCTTGCCTTTGGGCCCTTAGCCGACTTGCCGGTCAGTTCCTTGTATTCATCCTTGAGAGCTTGGATTTCCGGTGAGTATTTACCAGATGACTTCTTGTCAGTCTCATCCAGCTTAGACTGAAGCCATTCAGGGTCGTTCACCTTCGGTCCTCCAGGAGACTTGCCAAACTTGATCTTGTATTGCTCCTTAAGGTCAAGAACCTCTTTGGAGAGCTTCGGCTCGGAGTCAGAATCCGAGCCATCAAGCTTTGATTTGAGCCACTCCGGGTCATTCACCTTCGGTCCACCAGGAGAGCGTCCAAACTTCTGCTTGTACTGCTCCCGGAGGGAGAGCACTTCAGGTGTTGGTTCGCGCCTCTTAGCTTTCTTGTGGCTGAGAATGTATTCCTCAGCGAATTCGTCGAGGAGGCTCTTCTCGGGCATGTCGTCCTTGAAGTCAGAGCTGTAGAGAGCTCCGACAAACTCCTTGAGTGCCTTGTGAGTGATGGACATCGTCTTTCGGGTCGTTGGTTGGAAGCTGAGCTTTGAAGCTGTTGTGTCTGAAGCTGAAAGCTAGGTGAGCTGTAAGCGTCTAAAGCGGTTAAGCGAAAGTTGCTGTAGCTTTTTTGAATACTTTAAACCTCAAAACAAAATTTCAAATTTTTTTAAGAGCATTTTTTGAAGAGATATTTATAGCCATTTAAAGATATGAATCTTATTTATTACAAAAATGGAAGAAACACTCGTTAATGAAGATATAGAAGAAAAGAATGATAAATTTTGCAGTAGTGATTTAAAATATTGTTTATCTTGTTTTGGTATTTCTATTTCTATTTGTGTTGTATTTGATATATTATTATTATACTTAATTAAAATAGAAGATAGTTCTAATTCTAATTAAAATATTATATATATTATATATGGATTTTAATAAAGTAGATGATACTGGTAATAGTTTAGATGAATTAGTTACAGATATTAAATTGAAAAATACTCCTTTTAAATCTGTATTTTCAGATCCTAGTAAATTTATAAAAAATAGAAGTGATAACAAATCAATTGAAATTAAAGATTTAGATGATTTATATTTAAAAGGTAAAGAAGATAGTAAAGGTTTATTAGATGAACATCCTTTTATGAGAAATCTAGATTGTAAATCAAGAACAGAATATTGTTTTACAAATAAGGATATATCTAAAAAGTGTTTTGATAAAAGTGATACATTATATAAAACATATATATTACCTTGTAAAATGAGAACTGAATTAAAAAAAATTATTAATTTTATAAATAATCAAGATATTGAAAAATATAAAGATAGTATAGGGTTTCGTAGTCAATATTTAAGTAAAGGTGTATATATACATTTTAATAGAGTTTTACCATTATTTAATTTTAATGAGAATGAAGTAATAAGTTTACTTGAAAGTGGTCGTGATTATGATGATAAAAAAAATATATTTAGTAATTCAATTGAATCTGAGGGTGGTAGAGGTATGTATTTTGAATATTTACTTAAATCATTTAATAAAGATAATAAATTATTACATGATATTATAGATAAATATATTGATATTTTGATTATTAATTTTAAATATAATGAAGTGAAAGCAATTGATTCTGCTTTTAAATTTTTGAATACACTTGTAGTTGGTTCAGAATCATTTAATAGTATAGAAAAATATTATTTAGAACAATTCAGAAAATTTAAAGAGGAACAAAGAAAACTTCTTTATTCATCTGAATCAGAATAAAATTATATAATATAATATATATGGAAACTAGGAGAACAAGACCATTATTCAAAGTTAAATTTAAAAATGTTATTATAACTGATAATATGGAAATTAATAATGATTTAGAAGTTTTAATGAATGAATCAAATATGGAAATACCAAGAAAACATACAAATAAAAATTATACATTTGATAGTGCTTTTTTAAGATTAGAAAGAGCTAATGAACAAGAATTTAATGATGAATATAAAGATATGGAATTAAATAGAGTTTTATATTATGCTAAAAGCTATTATAAGATTAGTGATGAAGAAATAAATACATTAGAAGCAAGGTATGCTAGAAGATATCCAAGAATGGCAAGAATGGATACAGATAGATTAAGGGAGTTATTTAAAAATAAAGTAATAAAAGAAATGTTTAAAAAGTATAATCCACTTATAAAAGAGTATTATGTTGAAAAATTTAAGAAAAATATTAAAAGTAAATTATTAACATTTATGTTAAATCAAGTATCACCAAGAGATATAGTTATTTTTAGAAGAGCTCTGGAAAGGCATAATTTATATGTAGAAGTTGTTGATTTTGTTGATGAAGAAATAGAATTAAGTGTTGAATTAAAACCTATATTTATACCAAGAGTTATATTAGATATAGAAAGAAGAAGTAATACAACTGGTTTTGCTGATTTTTCTGTATATGATGAAGCGTTACAATTAGATGAAGAATTTAGAGATGAACCTTTAGATATACAATTCCCTCCTTTAGGTGTATCTGTTATACCGAATAGTGTTAATAGAAGAGTTGATGATATTGTGCAAACTCAAGAAGTTACTGAAAATGGTAATGATTTAAATGAAAATGAAATGGATGAATTAGAAAGAAGATTTAATGCTTTAATATCAGATGAACCACAAGCAATTAATCCAGATGAAGAAAGAATGAATGACTTAGAATCAAGATTACAGGCTTTAAGGGAGACACGACCACAACCACAATATGATTCTGATAATGTGGATAATTTAGATGAAAGATATAATATATTAGCACAGGAAATGTCTACAGATACAGATTTAAGAAATGAATTAGAAGAATTGATGAATCAGGATGGTGGTGGAAATACACAATCAAAAATGACTTTATTTGATGATTTAGATTCAGATGATTTTGAAGATAATATAGATAGTGATGAAAAATTCAATATTACTGAAAAATCTAAATCAGGTTTATTTAAATTAGGTATGGATGAAATGTCACAATTGCTTAATAGTATTAAACTTAATAATGGTTGTGATGATGTTATAAGATTTTGTCAAGTATCTAAAAATATAGCTAACGATTGTAGAAAAATACCAGAAATTAGAAATGTATATATGTCTTGTATATCAGAAACGATGATTATGAAAGTAAATAGTATAGATATTGATTATGATATATTTAAATCTTCTATGAATTTGAATCGGAAAGATTTATTAGAATTAGAAAAAGCTAAAAGTGGAACTGTTTCAGATTATTTAAATTATAATTTGGATTGTTCTGATTTATTAAAAAAACATTTATTAGAAATTATAGATGAATCTATAAGACAAGTTTATATCCATATATCAGAAGAATTTTTAGAAATTATGAATATAAATAATATATCAATGTCATTTTATATTTATACAATTAAAAACATAAAAGATATATTTAAATCAGATAGTATTTCTAAATTTGATACATTTTCTATAAGTGTTAAAAATAAATCAAAACCTATACTCGAATATCAGTTATCAAAAATAGAAAATTTGAAAAATGATATAGATATCTATGATATATATAATTGTTTTATTAAATATTTAGAAATATTAATTAATTATGATAATATATATATATTATAAAAAAAATATATATATATTAAATATATATATATATGACATCCTGTCAAAATTTTTCTTGTCCTATTGGTAAAACATTAATATCAAATCCAACTAGTCAACTATGTAATAATAATGAATGTACGGAAGAACAGTGTTGTATTGATGAAGCACAAATAGAATTTCCACCAGGAGAAATCGGAATAGAAAGCACAACTATACCAATTTTAAGTCCCACACTTTTATTTAATCAAAAATCAGGAGGGGTTGGTTCAAGTTGTGGTGAAGATAGTGATTGTTTAACTAATTATTGTTATAGTGGTAGATGTATATTAATACCTCAGATTGATAGATTTAGTTATGATCCAATAGAATGTTCTATTAGAAAAAGTTGTGAATTAGGAGTTGAATGTTCTAGTGATGATGAATGTAAACAACAAGATGAATTAGTAATTTGTGATGGATTAATATATGATGAAACTAATACTGTAGTACAATTTGGGGTTTGTACGAGAGAGAGTGATATTCAGCAACCGGGACCATTTATCGGACAACCGCATCCCCAAATTGGTAATGATCCAGATAGATGTTGGGAATTACAAGTTTGTAATGATGGTATACAATGTGGTTATGATAATGACTGTTTAAATAATAACTGTTCTGGTGCTATTGTTACAGCAAACGGCATTATTCAATTAGGTTCATGTAGTCCTTCTGTAACTCCTACTGTAACTACGGCTGAAACTCCTACTGTAACTACGGCTGGAACTCCTACTGTAACTACGGCTGGAACTCCTAATGATACTGATACTGAAGTTAACAATCTTAATTTACCAACTAATAGTGAAAGAACTGAAGATTTACCAGAAGGTTCTACAATTACTATAAATTTTGAAATAGAGGATACTGATATAAATGAAGATACTAGAAATAAAATATTATTAAGAATAGAAGAATTGATTGATGATGAATTAAATTTATCTTTGCGTGAAATAGATAATGTTGAAAGATTTACAATTGGTTCTTCAAAAGTTAGTCAATTACTTGAAATTAAAAATAATCCGGATGATGTCCAATGTGATGATATAAATGACAAAGCTAAGAGTATAGAAGAATCTATAAAATCTGAATTTGGTGTAAATATTAATTTTGAAAAAACTAAATGTTATAACATTTCTAATGAAATATTCGGTTTATCTTATCTAAATTTTGGAATTTTAGTTGGAGTTATTATTTTTGTTATAATCATAATATTTTTTATTATACAAAGTAATAAACCATCTCCGTAAGATCTTCTGTAAATTAATATAAATTATTTATAAACTAAATTATATTTGTTTATATATTTATTTTTTTTTATTATATAATCATTTCTGAGTAAAGATAAAAATGATTTATAAATTAAAAAATACCATCTTTCATAAATTAATATTTTCCAAATATTATTAGTTTTTAATATATATATTAACAAGAAATATATTATAGGTGTTCTAATGAAAATATAAAAATTAAAGTTTTTATATTTAATATAATTTTTTAAGTAACCAAATAGTGGTGTCGCTAATAATAAATAAAACATATATATATATAGATAATAATATGGAAGATATTTTTACAAATATTTACAAAAAAAATATATGGGGTAGTGGGAGTGGTTCTGGTTCTAATATATCAAAAGATACTCTTAAATATATTAATATATTAGAAGATATTATAAAAAATAATAATATTAAAAGTATTTGTGATATAGGTTGTGGTGATTGGAATTTTAGTCAATTTATTAATTATAATAATATCGAATATTTAGGTATTGATTGTGTTAATTCTGTTATAAAAGAAAATATAAAAAAATATAAAAAAATAAATATTAATTTTGAACATAAAATTATTTCAGATAATTATATACCAGAAAATTATGATCTAATTATTATCAAAGATGTTATACAACATTGGACTGATGAAGACATCATTAAATATTTTCCATTAATATTAAAAAATAATAAATATATATTTTGTACTAATGGATATAAATTTATGAGAGATAAAAATAAAAATAATATTACAAAAAGAGATATTAATAATAAATATAGATATCATCCAGTTGATATAAATAAATATCCTTTGTCTTTATTTAAAGATAATGTAATTAATATAACAAATCATAGAGCAAAACAATTAATATTATTTACGAATAATAAGAAATAAAATTTTTCTAAGTTATATTATAATTAAATATGGGAGGAGGATTAATGGAACTTGTTGCATATGGAGCCCAAGATGTTTATCTTACAGGTAATCCACAAATAACTTTCTTTAAAGTTGTCTACAGAAGACACACAAATTTTTCAATAGAAGCCATACAACAAAGTGCTTCTGGGAATGCTGTAATTGGTGATTCTGAAAATGAAGCCAGTTTCACTATAGCCAGGAATGGTGATTTGATTCATAAAGTTTATTTAACAACAAACGATCATACAACTCACGGAATTGAACACGGTTCTCAAATAATTAAAGAAGTTGAAATTTCTATTGGTGGTCAAATGATTGATAGATATACACAAGAGTGGCAAGATATTTGGAATGAATTAACTATTCCGAAATGTAAAGCTATGGGTTTTAAAGCTATGACTGGTAATGTTGGTAAAAGTAATTATAATGGAACTGATGGTGTTAGTGAGGGTGTTAAAATGGTTCAAATACCTCTTTTATTTTGGTTTTGTAGAAATCCTGGTTTAGCTTTACCTTTAATTGCTCTTCAATATCATGAAGTTAAAATTGATTTTAAATTTAATAAAAATACTGAAATTTTACATAATGAAAAAAATATAAATGTAAATTATGAAGAATTTAAAGTTGATTTATATATTGATTATATTTACTTAGATACAGATGAAAGAAGACGCTTCGCACAAGTTTCTCATGAATATTTAATTGAACAAATTCAATATTTAAAAACAAATGATTCAACTGTTATAGATATTAATATTAATCATCCAGTTAAAGAATTAATTTGGACGAGTGGAGGTGCTCATCATGGTTCTTATCAAAATGCTAAATTAGTATTAAATGGTCATGATAGATTTGAAAAACAACCAGAGGAATACTTTCAATTAAGACAACCATATGATTATCATACATCAATACCAAGACCAAATTTACCTAATTCCGCTACACATAATATATCTTTATATAGTCTAAATACTATAGATAATTTCCCTACAAATGGATTAGACCATATTGATACTACAAGTGGTGGTAGTTTTGCTACTCAAATTGATGAAAGTCCATCTACAACAGATGGTTCTAATAATGTTACCGGTTTAAATAATGATTTTAATTTCAATAGTGAAATTAATACTAGTAACAGATTTTTGTATTATCCTACTTTTAGTTTAAGGGCCGATAATAATTCTCATTCTAGTGTTTTTGGTCCTTATCCAGCAGCTGATGCTTCGGAACGTGAAACTAGAACTAATACTTACAGATTTCCTGGGTTTTTTACAAATAATAAATTATTAAATGATAGAAGTCATGATAATATGGAACATATATTTTTACCTAAAGATTTAAGCTTTCTTAAACTAAATTCTGATTTCTCCAGGTCCTTTTTAATCCCACATTACCAAAGTACTAATTTTGGGATACTTAGTAATAATGATTTTGTAACTGGTAATTTAACCTACATGTATGGCAATGGAACAGGCAGCGATCCAAGTGGCGGTGGAGTAAATGGCGTTGATGGGTTTCCACAATCGCAAATTAACATAAAACCAACCGGAGCTCATCACCATTCCCAAAATCCATCCCGCAAAGTCACAAATCTTAAAGGTTTATTTTCAGTAATTTTGGAGCCTACCGACCACAATGATAAATATGCGGTGCTTCCGAACACAGTCGGGGGCGTATCTGAGAACCTTAGTTCTGATTTATATGAGAATGAACTACATGAATTTATGGTTTTGGTTTTGCCTGGAGATATAAAAATTAAAGAAGGTAATGATTATGAATTTGAAGTTCAACAGGATGGTTCTGATGAAACTAATCATATACATGCTACAGTTAATAAAGTAATTAAAGGTTCTGATGTAGCGAATGTTTCAGCTGACGAGAATAATAGATGGAATGATGCTTTTGGAGGTGAAAATTATACTGCTGATAATGAAGCTAATACAGTTACAGAAGAAGTATCAGGAGATCCACTGAATGTTAATCAAAGAGAAGATATTTTTGGTTCTAGACCTTTAGATGCGAGCCATCCACTTTTTACTACGACTTTTGATGATATAGATCCTGATTATGTTTTTAAAAAAGCAAAAGGTATAACTCCAGTTGGTGGAGATAATGTGGCTAATGTTCAATTTATTTATTTAGACCATGTAATTAATCCAGACCTTATGGAAATACCTCATGGAGAGTTTAGAAGTAAAAGATTACCAATTTTGAATGACTTCCTTATTGAACTTAATGTTCCTAGAACACTACCTTTTACTAATCTAAGTAAATTCAAGATAATTAGTATAAAATCTATGATTGAAAAACACACTCAAAAATCAGCTTCAAATACATCTAATTTTAGAAAAAAGATTAATGTATATTCATTTTCTTTAAAACCAGAAGAACATCAACCATCTGGAACTTGTAATTTCTCCAGAATTGATACAGCACAATTAATTACTGATAATAAAATAGGTACCGATCATAATATTTATGCTGTTAATTACAATGTTTTAAGAATTATGTCTGGTATGGGTGGTTTAGCTTATTCAAATTAAAAACTTAAAAATATTTTCTAAGTTATATTATAATTAAATATGGGAGGAGGATTAATGCAACTTGTTGCCTATGGCGCACAGGATATTTACCTTACAGGCAATCCACAAATTACTTTTTTCAAGGTTGTCTACAGAAGACATACTAATTTTTCAATGGAAGCTATTGAACAGAGCGCATCAGGTGTTGCTAGAGTAACTCAATCTGAGAACGAAGCTAGCTTTACTGTAGCTAGGAATGGTGACTTGATTCACAAAGTTTATTTAACCGCAGATGCTAGTCAACATAAAATTCAACAAGGTTCTCAAATAATTAAAGAAGTTGAAATTTCTATTGGTGGTCAAAAAATTGATAGACACACTCAAGAATGGCATGATATTTGGAATGAGTTAACAATAACTTCATCTAAATCAAAAGGTTTTAAAGCTATGACTGGTGATATTGGAAAAGGAGGACATTCAGATACACAATTAGTTAATTCTTCAATGAAATCAGTTAAATATGTTCAAATACCACTTTTATTTTGGTTTTGTAGAAATCCTGGTTTAGCTTTACCTTTGATTGCTCTTCAATATCATGAAGTTAAAATTGATTTCACATTTAATATATTAAAAGATATAGGAAACCATGATGATGATCACGATGAACTTAATCTTAAATTATTTGTTGATTATATTTATTTAGATACAGATGAAAGAAGAAGATTCGCACAAGTTTCACATGAATATTTAATTGAACAATTACAAGTACTTGAAACAAATGACAAAATTTCTAATAATCTTAATTTTAATCATCCAGTTAAAGAAATTATATGGACTAGTCAAGGGAGTGAAAATTCATCTAATTATGGTTCAGCTCAAATAAAATTAAATGGTCATGATAGATTTTCAAAACAAGAAGAAGAATATTTCCAATTGAGACAACCATTTGATTATCACACATCTATTCCCCATCAAAATTTACCACTTTCAGCAAAATATAGTGAAATATCAAGTTCATTTAATAATGTATATTTAAATGAGACAGGTGTTACAGGACTTGATTATTTAAATGAACCTAGTCAAAACTTAAGTGATCTAGATAATACTAATTTTATTTATGGTATGTTAGTTGATCCTGCTTCGACTGATCCAAACACAGGCGCACTTATACCTATAAATGTTGCTAATGAATTAAGTGACTTAAATAACTCCACATTGACTAACTATGAGATTCATATACCCACCGGTCTAGTCGTAAATAGTGCCCCACCTACTACAGGAGAATATTTTGTTATGGTATTTATAAGTGATAATATTAATCAACATCCATTTAATAATATATTTAGAGCAGGTGAGAATTATGATTTATTTGCTATTGGAGAACAATGGACTGGATCAGAATATCAAAGTGATAAAACATTACTTTATCCAGCTACATTTAGGGTATTAGAAACTCAAAGTTTAACAGTAACAGGTGATATAAATGAAGAAGCAGGTACTACTTTGGGAGGAATATTTCAGTTTAAATATGAAGGAAGTGATGGAGCTCAGAGGGGCGAAGCAGTAACAGCAGGAGCAACAATTAATTTAGTTGTATTTGGAAGTATGTTTTATCAAAATATTGTAGCCGCTTATAACACTCAAGACGCCAGATTTGTAAATTATACGATTAAAGAAATTAATGAAGAAGTTATTGATCAAAGAAGTCATTTTGAAGCTTCAACTTCACATATGACTAAAAAAATTAATGTATATTCATTTGCCCTCAAACCTGAAGAACACCAACCATCCGGAACCTGTAATTTCTCTAGAATTGATACAGCACAATTAATTACTGATAATAAAATTGGACTTGATCATAATATTTATGCTGTTAATTACAATGTCCTCAGAATTATGTCTGGTATGGGTGGTCTCGCGTATTCTAATTAAATTATATGTTTTAAGATAACTCTTTTTTTTAATCTGACTTTTTATTTAAATAATAAAAAATATTATTTATTTGTTTATTTTTCTCAAAATTTTTTTCTAAGTTATATTATAAATAAATATGGGAGGAGGATTAATGCAACTTGTCGCTTATGGCGCTCAGGATATTTACCTTACGGGTAATCCACAGATTACTTTTTTCAAGGTTGTCTACCGCAGACACACTAACTTTTCTATGGAAGCAATCGCACAATCATTTAATGGTCAATCAGAAGTTCCGACTAGTGATGGACAAACAAATCAAGCAAGTGCTACTATTTCAAGAAATGGTGATTTAATTCACAAGATGTATGTTACTATTGAAGGGTTAAGCTCAACTGTGAAACTAGATAAGGGGTCTGCTCTTGTTAAAGAAGCTGAATTAGAAATTGGTGGTCAAAAGATTGATAGACATTACGACCAATGGAATACTATTTGGAATGAATTGTCTACTCCTGAATCTAAAGCTATTGGATTAAAATCTATGATAGGTGATATTGGAACCGCCGGTTCTACTGGTGTTACTATGACTCAATATCCACTTAACTTCTGGTTTTGCAGAAATCCTGGTTTAGCTTTACCTTTAATTGCTCTTCAATATCATGAAGTTAAAGTTTTACTCACTCTAGCAAACCCAATGACGAGTGGTGGGTCTGGACCAGCAAATACAAGCGTTAAATTATTTGTTGATTACATTTACCTTGATACTGATGAAAGAAGACGCTTCGCTCAAGTCTCTCACGAATACTTGATTGAACAGGTTCAAAGACAAGCTGGAGTTGGTGATGATTCACAAAAATTAGTTTTCAATCATCCAGTTAAGGAATTAATTTGGACTGATGGAGATCATCCCACTACCGAAGCTCAGCTCAAATTGAATGGCCACGATAGATTCTCTAAGCAAAAAGCTGAATACTTCCAGCTCAGACAACCTTTCGATTACCACACTGCTGTTCCCCGCCAGAATTTACCACTTGCTGGACGAACCACTTCAGGTTCATTAAGTTCTGCTGGTGACTTGAAATTACTTAGTAGCCTCAGCGCCACCGCCGCCGGCACAGGGGGCACAGATGAGATTTTTATCTCGGATGGAGTACCTGCTTCTGTTGTATCTTCGGGATTAGAAGCGGCTCATGGTGGGGCTTCTTTAGAAAACAAAACAATTGCACTAGTTATGAGTTCGGCAGGTGACGCTGGCGAAGTGACTGCGGGTGGAGCCGATGTTGAACCAGGTGATCTATTCTTTGGAGTTGTTTCATCCCGAGATTCTGAAAACAATTTTACAATCGCAAATGGTGGTTTTTCTAATTTTGATGGAAGTAAAACGCTTACAAAACTCGTCGGCAGCGGTTCCAGCGACGCTACATTTAAACTTTATGAAGTAGATAATAAGGTCGCATTGGAAGCCCGCACTTCTAAGATGGAGGAAAAGATTAATGTGTACTCCTTTGCCCTCAAACCTGAAGAACACCAACCATCTGGAACCTGCAATTTCTCTAGAATTGATACTGCTATTTTAGATGTTACTGGTGGTTTAGATGGTGGTTTCATCTATGCTGTTAACTACAATGTCCTCAGAATTATGTCTGGTATGGGTGGTTTAGCATACTCTAACTAAATTATTAGTTGTTTTAAGATAACTCTTTTTAAGATTTACTTTTTATTTAAATAATAATAAAAATATTATTTATTTGTTTATTTTTATTAAAATTTTTTTCTAAGCTATATTATAAATAATATGGGAGGAGGATTAATGCAACTTGTTGCCTATGGCGCACAGGATATTTACCTTACGGGTAATCCACAAATTACTTTTTTCAAGGTTGTCTACAGAAGACACACTAACTTTTCAATGGAAGCCATTTCGCAATCATTTAACGGTCAAGCTAAGATTGGATCAAACAGCAATCAAGCAAATGCTACCATTTCAAGAAACGGTGATTTAATTCACAAGATGTATGTTACTGTTAGTGGTGCTGACAGAGTCATTAAAGGTTCAGCAATTGTTAAAGAAGCTGAATTAGAAATTGGTGGTCAAAAGATTGATAGACACTACGAAGAATGGAATAACATTTGGAATGAATTGTCTACTCCTGGACCTAAAGCTGATGGATTAAAATGTATGCAAGGTTGTGTTGGAGTTGCTGGAGCTAGTGATGCGGGTAAGACTGGACCTTCTATGGTTCAAGTTCCTCTTAACTTCTGGTTTTGCAGAAATCCTGGTTTAGCTTTACCTTTAATTGCCCTTCAATACCACGAAGTTAAAGTTTTATTAACGACTGGAATTCTTAATGATGTTTGTGGTGACGGGCATGGCCTAGGTAGTAATTTAACTGTTAACTTGTTTGTTGATTACATTTACCTTGATACCGATGAAAGAAGACGCTTCGCTCAAGTTTCTCACGAATACTTGATTGAACAGGTTCAAAAACAAGCAGCTACTGGTGATGGTTCGCAAAAATTAGTTTTTAATCATCCAGTTAAGGAATTAATCTGGACTTCAGGTGGAGGGGATCCGGATTACGGTACCGCCCAGCTTAAATTGAATGGCCACGACAGATTCTCAGTACAAAACTCTGAATACTTCCAGCTCAGACAACCATTTGATTACCACACTGCTGTTCCTGGTCAAAATATCAAGGCAACGGCAACACCTACTGTTGTAAGTGAAGTAATCGAGAAGAATGTGTCAACCGTCTCCACTTCTACTCTTACTTTTAGTTCTTCACACGGTTTTAAAATAGGGGATGTTGTTTTGGTTTCATTCAATGATGCTCGCGACACCGGTACGGCCAATCATGGTAAAAATAGCGTAGTAACTACTATAAACGACACGGCGGAAACTACTATAACTGTTGATACCACAGAATTTAATGGCGTAACTGTGGGTAACGGATTGACAGTGATGGTCACTCTCATTGCTCGTGCTCAGAACCCAGTTTGCCGCACTTCTAAGATGACTGAAAAGATTAATGTCTATTCATTTGCCCTCAAACCTGAAGAACACCAACCATCTGGAACCTGTAACTTCTCTAGAATTGATACTGCTATTTTAGAGATTGGTGGAACTAAATTAACTACCAATCATAATATCTATGCTGTTAACTACAATGTCCTCAGAATTATGTCTGGTA
>MDTD01181063.1_pt1 | contig 13895 bp, 9 predicted proteins | sample 811221 | NCBI WGS metagenome assembly MDTD01 (sample SAMN05326646, study PRJNA326480) | marine metagenome | isolation source: seawater | place: Pacific Ocean: South West | collected 2011
AGAGGAGATTGGTTATGGCCATGAAGATTGGGCCAGGCCGTGATCTGCGTTCGGTTATGCAGAAAGTCGAACAGGCACGGCAGGCTAAGAATGATTTTGCGCGTACAACAGGCGCGAATGAGGTAAATGAACGGGCAGTGTCGGGCGGTCAAACGTCCGCTCAAGCGACGCCCTTGTCCTACGATTTTGAGGTTGGACCTCCCAAAGGGGGAGAAAAGATCTACGTTCCCGCAGCAGCCAATGCGACTAAGTTCGGGTTAGCCAAAGCGTCGAACAATGCGAGTCGGGCGCTTGATTTATCCGTTGATGCAGCGGCGGCGAACCCTAGCATCACGAGTCGTGGCGGCGGGTGGGAATTTGTCGCACCTGAAAAGGTCATTGAGATGTCCTCAATGGACCCACCTTTTGCGCTTTCCGAGGAACTGGATCCTCAGGGAGACCCGTTTGCTATGGTGGAAGCCGCAGCGCGAACGGTATCCAAGGAACTCAAGACTCAACCGGGCTTAGCGACCATGGTGCAGGCGAATGTTTCGCCGGCGCGAGCCTACCAACTCTTGAGTAACAACTAGAATGGCACGTCGAGAGATCGAAACGTACCTCCGAAACGAAGTGACATGGTCAACGCGAGGCGACCTTGTTGTTCGTCTTTACGAGCGGGCGGTTCGGTCTCTCGATATTGTGCTCAGCAGTGATTTTGAGGCTGGTTCGTCACTCCGACAGCAGGAACTTGGACGCGTCATTGGTATCTTGGTGGAATTAGAGGCCGCCTTGGACCCTAGAACCTCCGAAGAACTGGCTAACCTTTTACGTCGTTTATACCGGACCTTACGCCAACAGGTCGTTGAGGCGTCAGGCGGTGCGGGTAACCATGGACTGACAGAGGTCCAGGAACAATTACGGTCCCTTCTGGAGACCTGGAAACAGGTTGCGCGCGAGACGGAAACCTTTAACATCCGTCAAGTTGTCGACCGACGCCGAAAGGGTAGGCGTTAGAGCGTTCCGCAGAGCTCGACTGGAACCATAGGAAGTGTTTTCTGCGAACTTGCGTCTTGCCACACCCGGATGTTCGCAATTCCGTCGCTAGCTTTAGGTTCGAGTAGGATACACTGGTTCACGGAAAGTGGTGCCAAGACTGTACCGTCTACACAGCATGCACCCCAAGCCCAGGACAAGGTGCCTGCTCCCGTATTGGTATCGAAGATGTAGCTATCGCTTCCGTCTTCCGGTACGTCGTCGTAAACCACAATGTCCAATCCCTTTGCTCCTGTAAGTTGGAGTGTGAGGTTCCCGCCATCACCATCCTCAGGCTTGTCCAAGATGATGTGGATGGCGGTTTCCTTATCGGCATTTTCACTCACAAGCAGGTTGAGAGAATTACTGGCTGCGTAGTCGGTGCCCGTGGAGCTTGCAGCCTTGTAAAAGGTGGCTGGATTGACATTTTTGGCGACCGGTTGGACCGGTATGGACTCGTTGCCTGCATTGATGCTGACGCAAAAGGTGTCAGGGTTGCAATCATTGTCCAGACCGTCGCCACACACTTCATCAACACCTTCCAGGGGCAGTGTAGGGGTGTTCATGCAGCTTGCTGTTCCGATACCGACGTTGCAGATGTCGTCCGTGCAGGGGTTGCCGTCATCACATTCGGAGTCGTCGAAGCATTCAAAGAAGGGACTACAATCTTTGCGTATTTCAAGGTTGTCGATCAGGACACCGAGTTCTGCCCCGATGATTGAACCCTTCTGGTAATAGCGCATAACCAGGCTGTAATAGGATTCTTTCGCAACGGTTACGTTCGAATGAATGAGATGCCAGTCGTCGAATTTCTTCGCTTTTGAGTCGTACAATATGGTGTCTGCCACTCCCTCGCCCGTCAGGACCACTTGGAAAAGCTGTGTGCCAGTCTTCGCCAGGTTCACAAACGCGTGTGCACGGAAGTCTAGTTGAGCTCCCTCTAGCAAATTTCCGAGGTCAAAGACGGCAACCGCATTGACATCACCAATGGTGGCAGTCGACATGGTTTCTGAGTTGCCGACGTAGAGTGCATAGGGAGGCGATGGCGTGAGGTCCGTTTCGATGACGTGCCAAAAAATGGTCGGATTATCGCTCGATGCGACGAACTCCATGTCCTCCGAATCGCCGACCAAGTAGACGGGTTTCGTGGTGCAGCATTCTCCCTCCTCAATTGCGTTGTATAAACAGCGCCCGTCGAAGCACTGGCTTTCGATACATGCATCCATCAAAAGACAGTCGTTGTCTTGGACACAGCAGATTTCGAGTTGTTTGAACTCACAGCGTCCTCCCTCTGCACACCAGCCAACTTCGCACGCCTCGGCGACAGCAATGCAGTCTGCGTGGACCTCACAGAGCTTACAAACGGAACGTGTCGTACAGGCAGTACCGGGTTCGGGACAGAACGATTCGATGCATTCGTCGTCGATCGCAGGGCAATCATCGTCCGTTTCACAGCAGTCTGCGACAGGGAACGTTGCGCAATCGCCATTATCCATGCATTGGACGTCCTCACACGGACTGAGATTCGTAACCGCCTGCTTGCATTCCTGGTCTGAGCGACAACCCGCCGCGACAATCTGGGAGTCAAAATCCCCCGCATCCGACACCGTTCGAGGCTCGGTACCCACAGAAGTATCATTGAACTCAAGTCCGTTCCCATCTGCTTGGGCCAGCCCGGAGCCGTTCTTGTTCTCGGAACATCCAGAAAGGACGAAGGCCGCTATGACGAGTCCCGCGATACAGCACTGAACGACGATGTTCCGGCTAGACATAAAGTCTCCTCCATACAAAACGATCCCAGTATAACCGCTGTACTCAGAGAAAACACGCGGACGTCACTAAAGATCGGATGTTCGTGATACTAAAGGGGGGCTGAACGGCCTTGGAATAAACATGTTACGTGGATCGTTCGCCGGGGCACAGCCCTGGCGTGGGAGTAATGAAGGAGAAACGATGCGAATTCGACGCGCTGTCCAACTAAGCGACATGGGACCGTCTCGGAGATATAACGGAGACGCGATCCTCAGTTCACCTGATATACCCGTTTTCGGAGTCGCGGATGCGACCGGTGGTCCTGACATAGCCCAAGTTGTGATCCGGCAACTCATCATAGATTCCGGTGTTCTTCGAGACTGTGGGCAGCGTGTCGAAGTAGAAAGTAGTACGGCGAATAGGCTGGCTATTGGTCATTTTTTTGAGAATCTTTTCAACCGAGCCTCAGATGTGATTCGGGAAGAGAGAGGCGGTGATAAAACGGGAGAGCAGGTCGCATCTTCGGCAATCGCAGCTACCGTGGTCGATAGGTTTGCGTATGTTGCGCATGTCGGTGACGTGCGGGCCTACCTGTTCCGAAATGGCGAACTGCGTCGCCTAACCAGTGATGATACACTTGCGAATCTCCAACTCGAGCGAGATGAGATCACGCTCAACGAGTACTCGACGAGTCCTTTTCGGCACACCCTTACGCAGGCCCTTGGCGTGACACAGGTTCTCGATGTTCACACCGCCGAGATAAGGCTGCAGAGCGAGGATGTTTTTCTCCTTTGTTCGAATGGCTTGACCCGCATGCTGAAGGATTCGGTGATCCATCAAACACTCCGAGATTTTACGGGTGACCTGGAAAAGGTGCCAGAGACGCTCTTAGAACGCGCACGGAGCAGTGGTTCACAGGACAACGTAAGCGTGGTGCTGTTCCAGGTGAGCGCCTCAGAGGCCACGCAGCCTATGATCGCGAGTGTCGTTGAGGTAGTCCAACGGGCCTACTTCTTTAATCGACTTTCGCCGACCCAGTGGCTGACGGTTGCGCCTTATCTCGAGGAGCACCACCTCGGCAAAGGCGAAAGCCTCTATCAGGCTGGTGACCATGGGGACGCAATCTTCATTGTTGCGAGTGGGTCGATCTCCTTAGAACGCCCTGATGGTAGTGCTCGGCAGGTGCTGCCGGGACAGCATTTCGGTGCTGTTTGTCTGGCAAGTCCTTCGACACGGAACGAAGCGGCGAGATCGGTCGATGACACCCACCTATTCTCATTTTCACGGCGAGCTCTTGAACAAATTGTGACCTACAAGCCCGATCTGGGAGCGAGGATTTCGCTGACTCTATCGGAAGTGCTAGGCATGCAGCTAACAGATGTTCATGACCGGATGACGCAGGTGAGAGAGGCTCTGGCAGGGTGGGTTTTTGAGCCTAACAAGCCCTCTTAGTCTTCCGAGTTTTTAGGCGCCGTTGTTCAGAGTTAGCCTTGAGCAAAGACTCTGATACTCCTCCGGTGCCAAAGATGGTAGGTCTCTTAAACATGAGTACTGAATCTGCTAAACCTTCATCGAATTTCATCCGTGGGATTATTGCAACTGACCTCTCCGAGGATACTCATGCAGGGCGAGTTGCGACACGCTTTCCCCCGGAGCCAAATGGATACCTTCATATCGGACACGCCAAGTCTATCTGCCTCAACTTCGGGTTAGCGAAGGAGTTTAAGGGGCAATGCCACCTACGTTTCGACGATACAAATCCAGCGAAGGAAGACGTCGAGTATGTGGAGGCCATTCAGCGAGACGTCAAATGGCTTGGTTTTGATTGGGGGGATAATCTCTTTCACGCATCGGACTATTTCGAGCAATTATACGATCTGGCGGTCGGGCTCATTCGACGTGGTAAAGCGTACGTGTGTAGTTTGAGCGACGAGGAGATTCGTTCCTACCGGGGGAGCCTTGGAGTGGAGGGGAAGCTAAGCCCTTACGCCAGTCGAAGTGTGGAGGAGAATCTCCAGCTTTTCAGCCAGATGAGGAAGGGGGACTTCCCAGATGGGAGCCATGTGCTCCGTGCGCGTATCGATATGGCGGCATCCAATATGAAGATGCGGGATCCGCTTTTGTATCGGATCCGACACGTACCCCATGACCGAACCGGAGATGAATGGTGCATTTATCCGATGTACGACTACGCTCATTGTCTTTCGGATGCCATCGAGGAGATCACTCACTCGATCTGTACCCTTGAATTCGAAAACAACCGAGAACTCTACGACTGGATAGTCGCAGAAACGGAGATCCCGTGGGTTCCGCGGCAATATGAATTCGCTCGATTGAGTCTCGCGCATACAGTGATGAGTAAGCGCAAACTTCTAGCCCTGGTTGAAGAGGGCGTCGTGTCCGGATGGGATGACCCAAGGATGCCCACCATCGCTGGTCTGCGCCGACGCGGCTATACTCCCGAGGCGATACGAGCCTTCTGCGAAATGATTGGCGTGGCGAAGGCCAACAGCACGGTTGACTTTGCGAAGCTCGAATACGCGATCCGTGACGACTTGAACCACCGAGCACCCCGAGTGTTGGCAGTTCTTGAACCGCTGAAAGTCATTGTCACTAACATTCCTGAAGGACAGCGTGAGACCTTGAAGGCGTCCTATTGGCCGCATGACGTTCCGCGCGAGGGAACCCGAGAACTGACCTTTGAACGTGAGATTTACATCGATCGAAGTGACTTCATGGAGGAACCCTCCAAAAAGTATTTTCGATTAGCCCCCGGTAGAGAGGTGAGGCTGCGCCATGCATACGTTATTCGGTGCGATGACGTTGTTAAGGACGAAGGTGGTCGCGTTGTGGAGCTTCGATGCTCCTACGTTGAGGGAACCTTGGGGAGTAACCCCCCCGGAAGAAAGATAAAGGGAACCATCCACTGGGTCAGTGCATCCGACAGTGTCGAAGCGGAGGTTCGTCTCTTTGAACACCTCTTCTTGGATGAAGAACCTAATCTCGCAGAAGGTGAACTTCGAGATGCGCTCAACCCAGACTCATTGACAGTCGTCGCGACGGCGCGGCTGGAAGCCAGCCTGAAGGCTGCGAGCCCCGGAGAGCACTTTCAATTTGAGCGACATGGATATTTCGTAGCGGATTCCAAGGAACACTCGCCCGAGAAGCCCGTCTTTAATCGCGTGGTGACGCTTCGCGATTCATGGACAAAAAAGAAGGCTAGCCCAGCTAAGAGCGAGGTGAAGGCTAAAACTGCGAAGGCTCAGCCAAAGCCGGTTGATACTAGACCTAAGCCAGAAAAACGCTCCAAAGCTGAGTTCCGTGCTGAGGCCCGACGTCGCGATAGCTCGCTTCAGGACAGGTTTAAAGCCTACCAGAACGATTTGAAACTTAATGAGGCGACCGCAGATGCCCTCACAGGTTCACGTGACATTGCTGACTTCTTCGATGCAGCCCGAAGTGCCTACCAGAACGTCGATTCGTTAGCGAAATGGGTCATGAACGAGCTCTTCAAGGAGCTAAAAGAGCGTCAACTAGCAGAGACAAAGCTCACACCGGAAGCCTTCGCGGAGCTAGTCGATCTAGTCGACTCCGGGGAGCTTGCGGCTCGGAACGGGAAAAGTGTTCTTCAGGAACTGCTCGAGGCCGGTGGAAATGCGGCTGACCTGGTAGACACAAGGAATCTGCGGCAGCTGAATGACCCCGCCGGGATACAAACACTCATCGAAGAAGTGATAGCTGATAATGGCGATACTTTGGAGCGATACAAGCAGGGACAGACCAACCTCTTCGGATTTTTCGTTGGCCAAACGATCAAGCGCAGTAGGGGAAGGGCTAATCCAAGCCTTGTGAATGAAATTCTTTCGAAAGCTCTGAAAGGTTAGTGATATTAAGTCCTTGCAGGTTAAAGTGTGGGTCTGGATTACAAATGGCCTGTAGACCTCGTTGATGGGGCCTTTCGGGTGGGGCTAACGTCGTAGCGTTGATCTGCCATTATTCACGGAACGGCAGTCTCAGCACGACAGTTCTATACATGGTCCTGCGTCTTCCGTGCGGGGCCGCCATAAACGAAGAGCTTGGGGGAACATGCTCATTCGGTGCAAAGTACGAGTCTTTTTGTGCTCGCTGCTGGTACTAAGCAGTAGTCTGAACGGGTGTGGCCGTGAGGCCACCTTGTCCGAGACGGAAGAGGAAGCGAGTGACCCTGCTGCGAGTTCGACGTCTGGTAGTACCGTCTCGCAGGGCTACGATGCGATTAGCTACAGTTCGGTGGATCCGAATGTGCGTACCGAGAAGCCTTCTGGGCCGCGAATTGTACGGATTGCGCTGGGGGCCAAGCACTCGTGTGGACTGGATGACAAGGGAGATGTCTACTGCTGGGGGAAGAATACGTCTTATCAAGTGGGCATTGAAGGTCCGGAGAAGGTGCTCCATCCGGTGAAGGTGCCGGGAATCAAGAATGCGGTATGGCTCGAGGCTAATGCCCATCACTCGTGTGCAGCGGTGCGAGATGGCTCTCTTTGGTGTTGGGGACAGCCGGGACCGGGCCAAGCCAGACAACTCCCGAAGAAAGAGACAGGCGTCAAACCTGTGAGGAGAGTTTGGGTCGGTGCAAATGGTTCCGTGTGCGCTGGGTTTTCCGATGGCTCGAATTGCTTATCAACCGTGAAAGGCGGGGATGACTCCCTGAAATGGTTTGGCGGCAAATCACATGAGTGCTTGGCGTTTAAGGATGGGCATGTCGAGTGCCGTGGGTCCAATAGCAGCGGTCAGCTTGGAAACGGCACTCTAGAGGATAGCGAGCGTCGCTGGAGGAAGGTGGAGAGTCTTCCCACTGTTCGTGTGACAAAGAGAGGTGCGGCTCGCGTTGAGTCGGGTAGGAATCACAGCTGTGCCGCTGTCAGAAGCGGGGATGTCTATTGCTGGGGGAGCAATAAATTCGGCCAACTAGGGTCAAAAACGCAGACGATGTGTGGTGGCCGCAAGGGTACGCTATGCGAGACAAAGGCGTTGAAGGTGGATGGTGTGCAAGATGCTCTATCCGTCGTTAGTCGCTACGACCACAGTTGCGCAAGGTTGTCGAGCGGACAGATGATATGCTGGGGGCACGAACGGTACGGCGTGCTGGGTCCCCGGGACGACGCGTCGAATGTGGTTAAAGGAGTGAGTAACGTTAGGCAAATTGCCCTGGGGCGAACTCACACCTGTGCGCTCCTGCGCGATGGCAGCGTCACCTGCTGGGGAATGAACGCCGATGGCCAGAGTGGCGGCGGCAAAAAAACGCGCGTGAAAGTGCCTACCAGTGTCGCATGGGAAGCTGCCGAGGCATCTCCAAAACAGCCCGTGCCTGGGAAGACGGATAGTAAGAAAAAGAAAACGGGAGCCAAAAAGTCCAGCAACAAGCAAAAGCGCCGAGGTTAGGACGTTGCAGGGTAGGTTGACTCCGAAGTCTGGGTCACCTTTACTCCTGCCAGTTGCGCGGCGTAAAAAGCCGGCTCAAAGGGCGCAGAATCAGGATGCACGTCTTTCACTATCCTAGGGCAGAAAACGCAAGCGAACCCTTCGTTTCTTTCGTTCTAGCAGGCCAAACGAGGCCCAGTCAGGTCATAAGTCGGATTGAACTCGCCTCACTTGCAGCTCGTGGGGCAGAATTCCTCATGCGTAAGGGCTTAAGCTCCGGTGACCGATTTCTCTTATGCATGGATGCAAATCGCGTAGATGATTTAGCCTGGCGTTGGGCCGCTGCTTCCACAGGAACGGTCCCCGTGACCGTCAATTGGCAGGCCGATTCCAACGAGAGGATTCGCTACAAGTTCGAACGAACCTCTTCTAAGCTCGCCGTACTAGCGCCCGGCTTCCTGACTGATGACCGGCGTCCTTTGTTGGATGCCTTTCATTGCGAAACGGTTGCTCTCGGCGATGAAAGCCAAGCGTTAGATAGACCGGCAAAAAACTTCTCTCTTCAGGAGAGCGATACTCGAATCATTATCTTTACGTCCGGAACAACAGGGGAGCCCAAGCCGGTCGCATTGAGTTATGCGGCATATGAGGTTAATCAACGGGTTTTTGAAAGCCTGCTCAACATTGATTCAGGTGAGGATTTGACGCTTGTGGTGTCCAATCCCCTGCACCACGCCAATTCTACGGCTGTGACAGATTGGGCCATGAGAAGACCAAGGACCCAAATCGTCTTAGTCGAGCGTTTTAGCCGAGCGTTTTGGGCCGTTTTGGTAAACGTCGTAGAGAGCACAGAGGGAAGGGTCGTTGTACCGGCAGTTTCTCGTCACTTTGATGTGCTTGAGGCCATGGCAGAGCGCAACGAACTGGGAGTCGATGAGGATCGCCTAAAAAAAGCCCTATCGCGCGTGGTTTTTTTGGTGGGTTCAGCACCGGTAGGCCCTACAGCCGTTAAGAGCTTCCAACGATGGACAGGACGCTTACCCCTGGTTCGTTTTGGCTCGACGGAATTGTGCCTTCAAGCGCTAGGCACATCTCCCGAACGTCCCGAAACGGACCGGCTGAATGCTTTCCAGCAGGGTTGGGAGCACGAGTGTGAGGGAGAATTACTGTCGGGCTTTTACATCGGACGACCACATCCACCGTGGACCGAAGCAAGGATCGTCGCGAGCGTGGACAAGGCGGCTCCTAACTTTTTGCAGCCGGTCGGACCGGGTGTGCTTGGACGCCTCATTGTGCGAAGTCAGTCCGCATTCACTGGATATTGGGAGGATCCCGATTCCACAAATGCAGTTAGACACGAAGGATGGTACCTGGGACTCGGTGACCACGGCTTCATGCTGCCCGATCCCACAGACGGTGGAGAGAACTTCTACTGGGTTGGAAGAGATGCTGGCCTCATGATACGGGGCGGCTCCAATTACTCCTGCCAACAGGTTGCGGCTGAGCTTCGCATCTTACTCGGGACTACGTTTGGACTCGCTGATACAGAATTCGATTTAGCCGTCATAGGACTTAAGCTCGAGAGCGAGCATGAAGACACCTGTTGTGTGATGGTGGAGTTGCGGCCTGGGGCGCATCCGGCAACAGAGCGAATCGCCGAGCAGTTTCTGCATGTTGCGCGCGCGCGCGCATCAAAGGGGGCTCGTCCTGACCGACTGGTACTTGGCTCTCTGCCACGCAACTTTAAAGGGGCTCTCGATGTACGCGCTTTGAGCGCTGCGTTTTCCGCGTGAAGTCATCCATCGACGTTACGGTCTGCGTCGGGCGTGTCGGCAGCGGTCGCATGGCCCTTCCTAACCTTAAGGGTTTCAAAAAATCATGTCGGGATTCTGGAGGGCAATCTGATTGTCGGCGACACTCAAGGAGAAGCAGGACGTAAACGAGCGCTTGAAGGAGGCTTGTCGATGTGGAAATGGCTGTTGCTTCCATGGAGAATTAAGGCGCTACTACTTATCGCTCTGTTGCCGTTTGGCGCGTGTGCCGATGGCACCGGGTCCGGTGCGACGGGCACGCCCTGTGGGGCTGGAACAGAATGTGCCTCGGGAGTGTGTCTGGGTAACCTTTGTCCCACATCACTACCCGCACTCAATCTATGCGTGGGTGCGTCATGCAGCGGCGACTCCTGCGGGCAAGGGTATGAGTGCGTCAGCTACGGACCAAATGCTGCAGCCTGTGTTCCCTTCGATATCTGTCCGGCTCAGCTAGCACCGGGTGCTTCCTGTCAGGCCGGAAGAGAGTGCGAGAGCGACGTATGCATCGCTGCTCCATGCGGCAAGGACACGGTGAGTGAAGTCTGCATTACGGGACCCTGCGATTCCAACTCCGAGTGTCCGGAGGGTGAACTTGCTTGGGAAGACGACGGGGACGGGTCCTGCTACTGTACGCCGGGTGACATCTGCGGCTAGGGCGCGCGATCCAACTCGAAGATCGCCAACTCGAACGTTGTGTCCGGGTGGTCATGCAAGTGTGTAGGAAGCCGGCTCCCATGGACCGGAAACGATGCAATCTTCCGCATGGGATGCGACTGTTCAAATGAGTGGCATTCGCGCCGCATGGTGCCTGTCATCGGTTCTTCTGGAATGAAGGTCGAGCATACAAGGCCACGGTAGTAGAGAACGCATGGATTATTGGCTTTGAGGCCTTCCAGCATCGGCTGATCCACCCGGGACAGTCCCCAGTTGAAATTGTCGTTGCCGGGGCGATACGCCCGGTACTCATAGAAAGGGAAAGCGTTCTCGATCCGTCCCTTTCCCGCCCGTGCGGGGGGAATGATTATCGCACACTCTTGTGGAAGCTCAGGATAGGCGCTCCTCAAAAACGTTGATTCCAAAGCATCAACAGTGGGTGTCGCGATGGCTCCGTTGGAAAAGAGAGCCGTGACCAAAAGAAGCAAGGCTGCACTGGCGTGATACCATCTGGCCGGACTTGCTCCGGCCAGCCACACGACCGAGCGTGCGAGAGCGGGACCGATGAGGAAGGTCAGTGAAACCTGAGGGGCTGCAGCAAAGCGTAATGCTTCAGAATAGTGGTTGGCCCTCGCTCCATAGAGCCACGCTAGACCCAAAAAACCCAGAGTTAGGAGCGTGGTAACCCGCCATGCTTGCTTCCACAGCAGAGCACAACCAATCGCTGCGAGTGCGAGGAAGTGTGCCGGCGTGTAGGCCGGGTTGAGTAGAAGACCTCGCTCCGACATGGTCTTCCAAACGCGATCCGGACCAAGTTCCAAGAACTGACCATAACCAGCGAGTCGACCGCCCTCACCGTGGAGGTCTATCATCCACGCAACGTGGAGAGTCAAGACGGCGACCGTGGTCAAAAAGAATAGCCATGTGCTGCGCTCTCGAAGCCAACTCAACGTGTCTGAACGAGAAAAACACCCAAACATGAACACGAAGATCGGAATCGCCAACATAAGTGGGCGAGATTGGGGGGCAAGTCCCGCTGCTAGGCCCGCAATCAAAGCCATCCCGTATGACTGTTTCGTACGAAGCTCCCCAATTGCCCAAAGTGCAACAATCGACAGGAAAATGGCGAGTATGAACGGCGATTCTGTGGCCGAGAGCTTGATGTGTACTGGAAGTAAGGCGAGAGACCATGCGGAAAAAACACCTTCGGTTTTTCCAAACTGGCGTGAACAGAAAAGGCCTGCAAAAAGTACGGTGAGGCTTCCAAGCAGCACGTTTGCGACCAATACGACCTCGGTCACGGGCGGTAAGAATGCGTAAAAGATACTAAAGAAAGCCTGATAACCGGATCCGTAGACGTGGAGGTCGCTGTCGGGGTTTATCGCCATCCCGATATAGCGATAGCCATGACCGTTCTCGTGGAAAACGGCCAGATCTGGCCAGTACATCCGGAGGGTGAAAGCTGTGAGTACTGCCCCTAGCAGCCATTGCCCATGTCGCGTGCTAAGCTGGTTTATGACCTCTTTTCGCTGTCGCACGAGAAGTGTGGATAACAACAAAAGAAGCACAACTGACGCATAGCGGCAGAGTGCATATTGGGTTACATCGTATGGCTGCGTTCCATCCATCCTTTCTCGTTATCGCGAGTGACTTCTGCGACGTCAAGCGCTGGACCTTAGAGGACTGCTTGAGTAAGTTTTTCAGTGGCGCAGTCAGGTCGTCTATCATCATGGTTACTTCACACCGACGAGCTTAGGTTCCCATCATGTCCGAACCCATCCCAACTAGGATCGATGTCGCAATAATCGGCGCTGGGCCATCTGGCTCAACACTAGCGTCTCTGCTTACGAAATACCGACCTGAGTCAAACGTTTGGATTTTTGAGCGTGAGGTGTTTCCTCGGCACAAGGTCGGGGAGGGGTTGATTGTCGACATCAATCGGATCCTGCACGACATGGACGCCATCGATGTGCTGGAGGAACATGGCTTCCCACAGAAGCACGGAACCACCTTTGTCTGGGGTGGAGATCGAAAGCCCAACACGTTCCTTTTTCGAGAAGGGCAGGCGCTGGTCGGTTCTCCAGAGGGTTATCAACTCGATTACACATGGCATGTAGACCGTCCGACCTATGACCAGCTCCTTGCTGATACGGCGCAGAACCACGGGGCGAAGATCGCGTTCGGTCATCAGGTCGACACGATTCTCGAGGAGAACGGTAGAGTCGTGGGCCTAGAGGTACTCGACCGCGACGGCCAAAGACATCGAATAGAGACTCAGTGGGTCGTTGATTGTGCGGGTGGCAGCGGTCCGTTGACGAAGGAGCGCGGGGTTCGTCGGCTCGATACAGACCTGCGTAATATCGCTCTTTTTGGATACCATCGGAACCTCCAGTGGCGTGACGACCTACAGGGCCCGCCTGACTTACGCCGAACGCTTATCATGACGCATCCCAAAGGGTGGGTTTGGTTTATCCCGATCGGCCGTGACGTAACCAGTGTGGGGTTTGTTACCAGTGTTCAGGCCTACCAAGATGAAAAGGCGCGTCGCGGTGGACAGTTGGATCCAGAAGCGTACTACCAAGAGGTGCTGAGCGAACTGCCAGAGTACGATGCGTTGTTTCCGGGATCCGAGTGTTTCGACTACCGAGAGGCGGGTCGAAAGGTGAATGTTGTGCAGGAATTCAGCTATTCCTGCGACAACCTTTGGGGGCCTGGATGGGTAACCTGCGGCGATGGTGCCGGATTCGTAGACGCTATCCTAAGCATCGGCTGTTATGTGGCGCAAGCCCACGCCCAATTCCTGGCGTACGCTCTGGGAAGCGTGCTCGCTGAGGAGTGCAGTGCTGAGCTGGCTCTGGGAAGTTATGAAACAACCGTTTCAGAAAACCTGGCGGCGTTCCGTTCGGTGGCACACATGTTCTACGCATTCAATTCAAGTCGCAGCGACTGGTGGCGCGATTGTTCCCGACTGGTTCGGGACAGTGCATACATTCCGGACGGAGAGGACAAAGCATCATTTTTGGCCTTCGCGAACGGCTTCACGGCCCGGTACGGAATGTACGAAGAGGCCGTTAATGCCTTTGGAAATATGTTTCTGGTCGGACTAGGCGAGAGCCTCTTCCCGGACGAGGAACTCTTCGATGAAGGGCGAATGGACGCAACCATGCGCTCCGCTCGCAGCCTCTTGGGCAAAGACCCTATACTGGAGTTGTGCTGTGAGTTCGAAGCGGTTGATTTTGCACTTCCGAGCGCAGGCAGCGGCCGCCT
>MDTD01034652.1_pt1 | contig 13891 bp, 8 predicted proteins | sample 811221 | NCBI WGS metagenome assembly MDTD01 (sample SAMN05326646, study PRJNA326480) | marine metagenome | isolation source: seawater | place: Pacific Ocean: South West | collected 2011
CGTCTCGATCGATCGCCGCGGTCGGTCGGACACGGGGACACACCCGCGTGTGTGGGGACGGTCCCCACGCGCGGTCGGTCGGACACGTCCCGGTCGAGGGGAATGAACATGAAGATGAAACTGACCGACAGACGGAGACGCGCGCGAGAGAGGAGACGACGACGCGTGGGAAGACAAAGGGACGGACGAGGACGAGACGAGACCGACGCGCGTGGAGGAGGTGAGGTCGAGGATGATGATGCGGACGCGCGCGTCGTCATCGTCGTCGTCGCATCGGCATCGGCATCATCGGCATCATCGGCATCGTGGCGAGAGGCATCATCGATCGATGGGGTGTGGTGGTCGACCGCGCGTTCGCGAGCGTGGGTCGTCGATGGTGGTGACGCGGACGAGGACGACGATGGGACTGGACGCGGAGTCGTGGGGTGGGCGTGGTGTGGGCGCGCGACGACGCCGGGCGGCGACGGTTTCGGCGTTTTCGGCGTTTTCGGCGCGCGCGGACGAGGCGTCCGAGGTGTCTTTTTCGAAGGCTCAGGCGAACTACGTGCAGTCGTTGGAGCGAGAGATCGCGCGCGCCTCGCCGATATCGTCCGAGGCGTCGCTGGCGGATTGTGCGTACGCGGTGGCGACGTCGTCGGCGACGATGCCTCTGCGAGATCGAAAGATTTGTGCATTGGCGTCGCGCGCCGTCGCCGCCGTCTGCGAGACGGGGATCGACGAAGAGGATGGGTCGTTACTCGTCGCCTTGGCGCTCAAGAGCGCCATCGAACGAAACGGTGACGATCGAGAGATTAGAGTCGTCGTCGGGTACGCCGCGGTGACGACGTACGACGCCGAGACAGGGGAGAGACGACGCGAGGCGCGCGCGCGCGCGTGGGTCGACGTCGAGGGAAGAATCGTCGATGCGTGCGCGCCGGGGACGGCGTTGTGCGAAGCCGCGAGACGCGCGGGCGTGGATTACGACGACGAGAGCGCCATGGTGACCGAATTCGGTCGAGAGACGTTAGACGCGAGCGGGTACGCGCCCTCGATCGATCACTCGCGCGCGCTCGTCGTCCTCGGCGTCGCCGTCCCGCTCGGCGGTTCCATCGCCGCGGCGTCGGCGAGACGCGAGGCGCAGATGACGAATAAAGGAGGGAAGAGGACGACGTCGTCGTCGAGTCACGGATTGACGTTGCGTCCGCCGCCGAGCGACGTCGAGGGCGCGGAGGAGGCGGTGCGTCGCGTGACGTATTACCGCGAGCGCGTCTTGGACGGTGGAATGATCGGTATCGAACAGTTTAAAGACGCGTCACCGCCCGAGGCGCGCGCGTGTTTCGACGTCGTCGCCGACGCCCTCGTCGAGACGGTGGCGTCGAGGGAGGATAGGATCACGCGGGTCGAGACAGCCGAGTGCGTCACGTAGTGTGTTGGTATAATATACGTATGTGTGTATGTGTGTGTGTATTCATCGCCGAAACGACGAAAGAGAGACGACGTTCGAGCGAGCTCGTCGGGACGAGCCGCCGCCGCCGACGCGCTTTTCGATTGATTACGAGCGATTCGACGATGTTCGCGTCACAGTCGCGCGCGTCGTCGCGGTCGACATGTCGAACGCCGCGAACGATCGTCGACGCGCGCGTCCGCCGCCTCCTCCTCCTCCTCCTCCGCCGCCGCCGCCGGGACGCGTCGTTCCCGCGTCCATCATCGGGGTCGAGCGTCATCATTACGTCGTCGCGTCGACGCCGATGACGTCGGTCTCGACGCTCGTGGACGCGCGAACGACGCGGGTGACGACGCCGCACGCGTACGCGCCCCCGGGCGCGCCGGGATCGGGCGGGTACCGCGTGCCCGGGGCGCCGGAGTCGAGCGGCGGGACGGCGGCGCGCGCGCGCGGAGACGGCGGGTCGACGGCGACGACGACGACGACGACGGCGGCGGTGGGGAGGGCGACGGGCGGAGGCACGGGAACGATGACGTCGAATGGTTCGTCTCGCGGACGCGCGGGGGGGGCGGTGGACGCGTCGGTGGTGAAGAAGAAGAGAAGAGTGTCGTCGGAACCCGTAACCGTCGCGGCGGCGGCGGGGACGCGCGTCGACGACGCTCCGGAATTGCGACCGGTGGACCCGATGCGTTTACCCGAGGACGTGCGTAAATATCGCGAGGAACGCGCGAAACACTGGCCGAGCGATCGCAACGTCAGGGCGAAGTTGGAGGCGGGCGAGGAGGAACGCGCGAGGGAGGCGCGGCGGCGGCGGTTGAGGGAGATTTTAGCGAAACAGCGCGAGATGGGACACTTTGAGGCGTCGCAAGAGATCGAGAAGGACGGCGACGGCGTCGGGGAGGCGACGACCGAGACGAAAAACAAAAAAGATGGGGGCGGCGCCGCGGTGGGGACCAAGGTGTGTCGGTTTTGGTTACAGGGCGGGTGTCGAAAGGGCGACGCGTGCGATTTCAAGCACGAGTCGGCGCCGAGCAGCGATCAGCGCTGTCGATTCTTCGCGCGCGGGAGGTGTAAATCCGGGTCGAGGTGTCCGTTTAAGCACGAACTCGCGGAGAAGAAGACGTCGGTCGAGGGTGGGAATCCACAGACGCTGTTGAAGAAGCTCTTGGACAAGGAAATTCGAAGAGACGAGGGGCGGTTGTTACAACTGTTTCGATTCTTCGTCAATAACGACTTTTTTGCCGACACCGGGGCGACGACGGCGCCTTGGATGTTTCCGTGGGTCGACGAGAGCGTGAAAGTTGTCGATAAACGCTCGGCGCTGGCGTCGTTACCGCCCGTGGACGACGACGCGGACGAGGACGAAGGGAAAATCGCGGCGCCGCCTCGCGAAAAAATAGCCGTCGACGCCGACGAGGATCGACGCGAGCGCCCAGACATGGGATTTTTCGCCGCGTACGACAGCGACGACGGGCCCGAGAGCGCGAGCGATTGAGTGCGCGCCTGCGATACCGTAGGCTTTCGCAAAATCGTCAATCAAAGCTATCGTTCGTTCGTTTCACATCACCTATCGTCTATTTCTATTGTAGTTTCGGTTATTGTATCTTTGCCCCTGATTGCCTCTCGCTCGCGGACCGCCGTGTTGTTGCGTCGGTGCGTCTTGCGGCCCACCGCCGCGCCCACCGCCGCCGTCGCTTCGTCGACGTTTCCCGAGATTGGACTGCGGCGGCGGAGGGGGTTGCTGTCGGCGCGGTTGCTGTTGTCGCTCCCGCCCGTCCCTTTGATTTTGAGGCGGTCCCCGCGAGCGGCCGTCCTGTTGACGCGACGGCGGTGGGTTTTGGCGACCACCTCGCCCCACGGGCTGCTCGCGACGAGGTTGGTGATGCTCTCGCGGCGGAGGCACCTGTTGTCGCGGCGGCGGCCGCACCGCGCGCACCTGCCGTTGAGGCTCGCGGTCGCGGTACTCTCTTCCGCGTCCAGCTCGTCCGCCTCTTCCGCCTCTTCCGCCTCTTCCGCCTCTTCCGCCTCGTCCACCTCGTTCGCGACGATCGTCTCGCCGTTGACCCGATCCGTCCGCGCGTTTCTCCGAATCTGGCGTCGTCGTCGTCGTCGGTTTTTCCTCAGGCGTCGCCGCGGCGCATTCTTTCTCCTCGTCCGGTTTCTCCTCCTTCACCTCCGGCGCTTTCTCCTCGATCGGCGTCACCTTCGCGTCCGTCCCCGCGGGCGTCTGGTCGTCTGTCTCCGCCGCACCCGTGTCCATGGCGTCCTCGTCCTCGACCGGGGCGTCCGTCGTCTCCGGGGCGTTTGCCTCCGTCGCCGCCGCCGCCTCCGTCGCTGCCGCGCGCGCCTCCTCGGCGAGCTGTTCGAGCTCACCTTCCATGGGTTCAATCTTCGTCGAGAGAATGTCTCGTCGCTCATCGCTCACCGCGCCCTCGTCCTCCTTCTCCTTCTCGGGTTTCGGCGGACGCGGATCCGGCACGCCCAAGAGTTCGGGAATGACGCTCTCCAATCCCTCGGCGGCGATTTTCGGCAACAGGTGCATGTGCTCGGCGGAGATCAGGCGTAACGCTCGCCAACGAAACACGGGGTCGTTCACACGTCTGTACTGTTCCTCGACCTCTTGCGCGGGATCCATCTCGAGCACGCAGGGACCGAAAAACTCTTGCAACGTCGGCGGTCTGAGCGCGGCGCTCGCGTCGCCCAAATTCCACAGTCGGTTGAGTTCCTCGTTACCGAAATCGTACTTGAGATTCGGATCCGAGGGCGGGTACTGATCCGGCGGCCACTGCGAGTACTTTGGATCGTAATTCTCGGGCATCGGTTCGTTCTCAAAGTCGATGGGCGGTTTCTCAAAGCTCGGACACCCGTCCTCTTTCCATTTTCTCCATCCACCTTCGTCGTCCACCAGCCTCGCGACGAGCGTCGCCGTCATCTCGGCGGCCGGACCCGTGCGCTTCAACAGTTCCATCACGCGATCGGTCAACTCCTTGATCTCATCGTCGACGACGTGCGCGGCGAACTTTTCCGTGCCCACGTGGTCGAGGAACAAAGCGCACTGAATCAACACTTGGCGCCTAAACAGGTAATCCGTCATTTGTAGCGGCAACAGCCGACGCGCCGTGAGGAAACGCAAGCCGATCAAATCCGCGATTTCCGACCCGACCGGTGCGTCTACCGTCATCGCTGTCTCACCGAGCGGATGCTCCTCGAACTTCTCCAAGACGACCCGCAGCGCGGCGCAAAACGTGTTCCACGCGCCGTCCTTGGTCATCGTCTCGGAAGGATTTTGAAAGTAGAGTTGAAGCGACCAAAACGTCTTGTGAAACGCCTCGTCCGCGCCGAACGCCCCGGCATCGTCCGCGTCGACGTCCTCGTTCGCGATGTCTTCCACCACCTGAACGTCGTCCGCGTCCATGGCGTCACCCTCTTCGTCCGCGTCCGCGTCTCGCGTCCACGCCTCTTGTTCAAAAATCGCCGTCACGTTCGCATTCGGCGTCCCGCTCAAGTTCAAACCCGACCGATCGCTCACGCCCATCAACCAACTCATGAGCACCGAGGCTCGTCCCTTTAATCTCGCCTCGCGCGTCTGTCGTCCCGTGCATCGCTTCATGAGCGCGATGAGCGTGCGAAGCGTCGTCAATTTCCCGCGTTTCCACACGCGCTCCTCTCGCAATCGACTCTTTCGCGTCTCGCACCAGCACACGACGTCGAGCGCCTCTCGCAGCGTGCACGCCTCCATCATCACCTCGATCGTCGTGAACAACGGCGCACCGCTCACACCGCACGATTCCGCCAGCGTGAGCGCGCTGTCCAGGAGTCTCGCCGCCGCGGAGGTTCCGAACGCGTCGGCGGCGTTCCCAAAGTGATCCTCCTCCTCGGCCGAGATCACGGGCGCGCCCTCGGTCGTCGCGCGCATGAGCGCGACGCCGTTTTCGCGCGTCTCTCTCATGAGCGTCACCGCGGCGCGATGGTAGGCGTGCTCGACGCACGGCGTCTCCGACGTCGGCAGAGGATCGTCCGCGTCGGGGACGCGCTCGAAGACGTTCGCGCGGGCGAGGGCGGCGGTGGACGACGAAGGGTCCACGGGGGAGGAGCCGTCGCGCGCGAGGGTGAGGAGAGAGTCCTCGAGCGCGCGCGCGCGACGCGCGAACTCGGACGTCAACGCCATGGCGCGCGCGCGTCGGCGTGTGAAGACGGTTTGAGCGAAACGCCGTCTCGGTGCTACAATTGCGTCGCGTCTAAAGCGCTAGAATCGAGTGGCGCGCGATGGCGCGCGTCTAAAAGTGTGCTAAGGTGTGTGCGGTGCTCACGGGTCTCGTTCCCATTCGTAGGGTTCGTTCGAGCCGTCGCGCCACTCGGCGACGGAGCGTTGGAGAAAATCGTAGTCGGGCGCGTCTGCGGCGCGTAAACTTCGCGCGTGCGATAAAACGCGTTCGAAAAAGTCCACGTCGTCTTCGTAATCGTCCGGCACGCGACCTTTGTCGACGCCGAAAGGGGTGAGTAAGGCGGCGCCGGAATCGACGACGCGTTTCGCCTTGGCGAGCTCGCGGAAGTCCACTTCGTCGGTATCGAGCGCGCGAGACCAGGGTAAACGGCCAGTTCGAAGATACGCGAGCGTATAAATCGAGCTCTCCAAGTCGTCTCTCGGCGCCATCTTCGCCCCGGCGTCGACGTTTTGGCTGGAGAAGAGAAGAGTTCCTCGCCAGTCGTCTCGAGAGACGTCCTCGTCGAGGCGAGCGACGTACGCGTCATCGAAGCGTATCGCCTCGCCGAAATCCACCAAGACGATTCCGGTTCGTCTCGCATCGCCGCCGCGATGAATCTCCGTCAAGAGATTATCCGGCTTGACGTCGCCGTGCACGACGCCGTTTCGATGACACGCCTCGAGAGCGGTGAACAGACGCTTGGCGACGCGCGCCGTCGTGCACCTCGAAAACCCCGTTCCCATCGTCACTCGCTGACTGATTTGTTCCAGACTCTCCCCGAGTAAATTCATCACCATCACACGAGCCTTTCCTCCCATCACCGTCTGTCGGCCGCACCACAGGGGTTTGGGAAAACATCTGGAATCAGCCGCCGACAACGTTCGCAACAGTGAAAATTCCGCCTCGAGCGCGTCCTCGTCCGCGACGTCCACCACCTTCACCGCCACCGGTTCACTCGTCGTCGCGTCCTTCGCCCTGAAAATGCGTCCGTACGCCCCCGCGCCGAGAATTTCGTCCGCCGCTTTCGCGCGAACCAAGTCGCGTTCCAACGCCGCCATCGCATCCTTCAATCTCAATTTTTTACTCTTCATCGCCCGTACCTCCGCGTCGCTCGCGTACGCCTTCTCCGCCGCCTCCAACTCGGTCGCCATCTGCGCGTGCGCGCGACGCTCTCGCTCCAACGCGCGCTCCAACACCTCCACGCCTCCACCGCCGTCTCGGTCGACTCTTTGCATCTCTTCGAAATCGCGATGGTGCAGCGCCCGCCGCGCCTTTCTCGATCCCAAGATGGCGTGGAACGGTTCGATGACGTACGATCGTTCGCTCGGCTTGACTCCGGACGCGCGCTTCGCCGCGCTCGCCGAGACGAAGGCGCGTCCCCGAGCGCGCTGACGCGCCATCTTTCGTCGAAAATTACCCCTCGACGCGGCAATGACGACGCGCGAGACGCGCGCGCGCGTCGCCTGCGTCATCCTTCGCGTCACTCTCCACCGCCCGAGCGTCTTCACGACGTCACGACGTCGACGAGTGACGCCCGAGCGTCAGTCCTCGTCGTCGTCTTCGTCGGGGACGCCGGACAGACGACGAAGAAACGTATTATAGACGTACCGATCGCCGAAATCCATGTCGTACCACGCGTTGACGGCGATGTCGAAATCGTGCGTGACGCCTCCTCGCACTCTGTGATACCACATGCTCGGAATGTACAGTGTTTCGCCCTCGAAGAGTTCGAATTCGGCGCTCGCGTGCGCTCGTCCCAGCGGCGAGTGGTTCAACGCGTCCTCGTCGCCGTACAGAGGCGCACCGTCGTCGTCGACGTCGAGCGCGGACCAACACACGCGTCTCGAACCACTCGGACGCATTCGTATTCGCCACGACACGCGTCCATCGCGCGCGTCTCGTTCGCGTTCGAAGACGCCCGGCGCGCACGAGACGAATTTCATCGCCCGTACGTCGCACGGCGGTCGTAAACTAAACCTCTTACTTCCTCGCACGACGGTGTATAGATTCTCATAGTGATCGGCGTGATAACTCGTCGTCGACAATGCATTCCCGATCCACAGATTCACCGCCTCGAGTCGTCCTCGGAGCGCCTCTCTCGCGAACGGAAACTCGAACGCGTCCCAGTCCAGCGCGCCCGGCGGAAGACGCGCGCGCGCGTTATCATCCTGTCCAGACAAATAAAACACCTCGTCCACCGTCGGTCGTTCGAACCAATCGAACAGCGCTCGCACCGTCATCTTCGTCGTCGCCGGTTCCACGAAGACGTTCCCATTCGTCATCACCGGTTCGACGAAGACGTTCGCGTCCGCGTTCGCGTTCGCCGCCGCCGCCGCGTCCCTCCCGCGCGCTCGCACCTCCCCCTCCCTCGCCACGTACACCGCGTCCGCGCGACCGCTCGGGGTGACGTTCACCTCCACCTCCGCGTCATCGCCACCGACGGCCCTCGCGAACGCGTCGCCGTCGACCCATTCCCGGCGCGCGCGCGCGAGCGCCGGGGACGTTTCGAGCGCGTTCGCGCCCATCACGCACGGCGCGTTCGCGCCCACGCGTCTCGCGAACTCGAGCGCGCTCGGCGCGCGATCGAAACGGGCCACGGTGAGGACGCCGTGCGCGCGCGCGGACGTCATGAGTCGATCGAACGCGCGCGCGGTGGTGGATTCCGTCGTCATCGGGGAAAAGGAACCGTCGCGCGCGCGAATCACTGACGACGACATATCTCGACGCGCGATTGGAGGAGAGAGGAGAGAAGGGCGCGATGGCGTCGATGATGACGTGTCTCGTCGCGCCGGTGATGTCCTGTCTCGGGAGCTGTCTCGGGAGCTGCGCGTGCGCGGCGATGCCGAAGAGGGCACCGCCCGCGCGCGCGTCGTACGCGGTGCTCTTCGCCGCGGCGACGGTCGCCGCGTGGTGCGCGAGGGACGAGGGGGCGAAGACGTTGGCGCGGTTTACGTGTGCGTGCGCGCGCGCGAGAGAGCGAGCGAGACGCGGCGCGCGAGAGCGGGTAAAACGGTCATCGGGACGTTGACGAGAGGGAAAAATCGTCGACATCGTCGACGACGCGGTGGAACTCGAGGGTGAGAGACTGACGATGGGTGACGCGCGTGTTCGTCGTCGCGTTCGCGCAGGGATCGGACGAGGCGGTGCGGCGAGCGCGGCGTGGTTCAAGACGCAGGCGGTGTATCGCGTCTCGTGCGCGACGACGAGTTTTTTTCTCGCGCTCGCGGCGGCGTTGCTCGGGACGAAGGATCGGTCGGATCCTCGAGACTCGGGGATTCATCGAGGGAATTGGGGGTTGAAATTGTTGGCGTTCGCCGGGTTGCAGGGGATGATGATGTGTTGGGCGAGCGACGAGAGCATGGAGGCGTACGCGTTTTGCGCGCGATTGGGATCGGGCGCGTTTTTGGTGATTCAGATGATCATCGTTTTGGATCTCGCGTTCGCGTGGAGCGAATCTTGGGCGAGCGGGGAACACTGGGGATGGATCGCGGGTCTGTTGGCGTCGACGATCGGCATGTACGCGACGGCGATCGCGCTCTTCGTGGAGTTGTACGCCGCGTACGCGCCGAACAGAGAGTGTCGACAAAACGTCGGCATGATCACCTCCGTCGTCGTCCTGTGCGTCGTCTTCACCGTCATCACGTTCCATCCGTCGTCTAGGGAGGGGTCTTTGTTACCATCGGCGGCGGTGACCTTGTATTGCGCCTACCTGTGCTACTCGGCGTTGGCGTCGGAACCGTCTACGTACGCGTGTCGGCCGCGAACCTTCGCCGACGCCGACGAGGCGCTGAGAAAACCCGCAAACTTGGTGACGACGATGTTCACGCTCGCATCCGTCGTCTACGCCGCCGTGCGCGCGGGAGAGAGCAATTTCTGGGACATGGAACCGTCGAGCGAGGGCGGAGACCTCCGCCGAGCGCTCGACGACGGCGAAGACGACGAGGGCGACGACGAAGAGGGCGGTGACAAGGCACGAGGCCCCGTCAAGTATTCATACAGTTTCTTCCATCTCATCTTCGCCCTCGCCGCGATGTACACCTCCATGCTCCTCACGGGTTGGGGCGCGCGACGCCGGGACGACGCCGAAGCCGTCGGAAACGATTGGACGAGCGTGTGGGTAAAATTCTCCAGCGCCTGCGTCGCCGGCGCGCTCTACGCGTGGTGTCTCATCGCCCCCGCGCTTTTCCCCGATCGTGAATTTTAATCCTCGCGCGTCGTCGTCGCGAGACGACTGTCCATCTCACTGTGTACCCATAGAATCAATACATCACGAGTCACGAACCGTCAATGAGTCCCCTCCACGACGCGTCCCCACGCGCGGAATATTCCTCGAGCGCGAGACCGCGACGACGCGCGACGCCGACGAGGACGATCGACGACGCGCGCGATGGCGAAGACGACGAAAATCGGTATCAATGGATTCGGTCGCATCGGTCGATTGGCGTTTCGCGTCGCGTACGATGACCCGAGCTTGGAGATTGTGCACGTGAATGAGACGCCGGGCGGCGGCGCATCGTGCGCCTATCTCTGCGAGTTCGACAGCGTGCACGGACGATGGAGCAAAGGATTACGATTCGACGAGGAGAAGTCGTGTCTGCGCGTGTCGGACGGGCGCGAGATTGGATTTTCGGCGTGCGCCGATCCCGAGGATGCGCCGTGGTCGGCGGCGGGGTGCGACGTCGTGTTGGAGTGCACGGGGGCGTTTTTGAAGATGAAAAAGCTCGAGAGCGCGTATTTCGGGGAGAAACACGGGGGGGTGGTGAAGAAGGTGGTGGTGTCGGCGCCGGTGAAGTGCGAGGGGGCGGTGAACATCGTGTACGGGGTGAATCACGAGGAGTACGACGCGACGAAGCATCGCGTGTTGACGGCGGCGTCGTGCACGACGAATTGCATCGCGCCCGTCATCTCGACGATTCATAAAGAGATCGGCGTGCATCGCGGAAGCATCACCACCGTGCACAACGTGACGAACACGCAGTCGATGGTGGACGCGCCGAACGTGAAAAAGGATGATTTGAGACGGGCGAGGAGCGGTTTGGTCAATTTGGCGCCGACGTCCACGGGGAGCGCCACGGCGGTGCAGCTCATCATTCCCGAGCTCAAGGGTAAATTGAACGGTCTCGCCGTTCGCGTGCCTCTCATCAACGGTTCTCTCACGGACATCGTCCTCGAGACGAAACGTCCGGTGACCGTGGAGGAGGTGAACGCGATTCTCAAAAAGCACTCCGAGGAGGGGCCGCTCGTCGGCATCATGGGCTACGAGGAACAACCGCTCGTGTCGACGGATTTCATCAACGACACGCGATCTGGGATTGTCGACGGGCAGTCCACGATGGTCGTCGACGGCACGCACTTGAAACTGTACGTGTGGTACGATAATGAGTACGGATACTCGTGCCGCATGGTGGATGTCGTGAAGATGGCGGCGGCGTCGATTTAATGAGCAAGCCTACAGGTAGAACTATTTAATTACAAGAGAGATCAGCACTCACAATCCGCGAATTGCTTACACTTGGGTTCGTCCACCGGGGGCACGTTTTCGTCCTCACCGCTCACGAGACACTTCACCGTCTCCAGATGTTCGGCGCCGCCGAGTTCGAGCGCTTTTAAAACCGTACCGCCGCCGGTGAATAAATAATACGAGGGATCGATCGCCGCGGACATGTAGAGCGCCGGCGCGAGCGATTTAAACTCTTGAATCGTATCCCCGCCTCCAAAGTATTTCCGCGCGTTCTTATTCGCCGCGATGGCGTGATCGAGCGCCGTCGTCCCCTCGTGAAATCCGCTCGACGTGAACCCCATGACGGCGTTGACGAAGATGGTTCTCGCGCCGCCCATGACTGTTTTCACGCGTTCATCCTCGAACGAACTCGCGGCGACGTCTAAAAAGTACGCGTGGCTCGCGCCTGGTTGTAAATCGCACACCCGAATCGCGCGCGTGCGTCCTAAATCCTGCTTCGGCGCCGCGCACTCGCCCTCTCGAGGCACGCATCCGCATCCGGCCAGCGACGTCGACTCAACGACGACGGGTAATTCCACGATTTTCGCCTGCACCGTCGGATCGAGGAGCGTCTTGGCGTGCTCGACGTCCGATTCGCTCACTCCCTCGATCTTGACGCCGTATTTCGCGCACAGATAGGCGTTATACACCACCCCGCCCAAGATTAACGAATCGCATCGAGACGCCACCGTGCGCAGCGTCCCGAGTTTCGTGTCCACCTTAGCCCCCGCCACGATCGCCACGAACGGTCGCTCCGGGTTCAACACCGCCTGCACCGCGCGAAGTTCCTTTTGCATCAACAATCCGGCGTAACACGGAAGATATTTCGTGATGCCGACCGTCGACGCGTGCGGTTGCCACGACCCAAAGGCGTCGTTCACGAAGACATCCGCCAGACCCGCGAGCTGTCTCGTGAACGCCTCGTACGCGTCCGAACCCGGCGTCGACTCCTCACCCTCGAACCAACGCGTGTTCGGAAGATATATTCCACCGATTCGTCGCGCGCGTAAATCGTCCAATAAGAAATTAATCGACGTGTCCACGCTTCGAATGCCGCGCGCGCCGTCGCGCTGAAAACTCGGCGCCGCGAACGTCACCCCCAACTTGGCCCTCAACACGTCCACGATCGCCCCGACGCCGTCGTTCTCGTCGTCACAAACGATGTCACCGCTCGCCGTTCGCGGTCTGTTGACGTGCGTCATCAGGATTGGGCGTCCACCGCGCTCGACGATGTTATACAGCGTGGGCAACGAGCTCTCGATTCGGTGCACATCCTTGACCACGCCGCGTTTCACGCAGTTGTGATCGACGCGAACGAGGACTATTTTGTCGATGAGGTCGCGCGCGTCCTCTAATCGACGGACGCGGGACATGGCGCGCGAACACCGCGCCGCGGGCGAGAATGACGAGCATTTTCGTGGAATATTCTTTCGCCAAGATGGACGCGCGCGAGAGAGACTACAGCGCGCGACGCGGGGCGCGCGTGGTGGGGAAAAAGTCGCGAAAAGACGCGTGAGGATGTCTTCCGAGGGAAACACCGCGCGCGAGGGCGAGAGGACGAGCGAGACGAGCGCGAGCGCGATGGGCGCGTCGACATCGAAGACGGCGGAAAAGAAGACATTTTTGGGCCCGTTCGCCGTCATCTCTCTGGCGTACATTCTGTTCACGACCACGGACGGGGCGGTGCGGATGCTGGTGCTCATGCACGCGTACGCCAAGGGGTTCACGGCGATGGAGGTGGCGATCATGTTCACGCTGTATGAGCTGTGCGGGGCGGGGACGAATCTCGCCGCCGGCGTGGCTGGGGCGCGTTTCGGCATTCGAGGGACGCTCGTGGCGGGATTGACGTTGCAGATCGTGGGACTGGGGATGTTGTTCGCGTGGAAAGATTCGTGGGATAAGACGACGGCGATCGTCTTCGTCACGTGCGCGCAGGCGCTGTGTGGAATCGCGAAGGATTTGACAAAGTTGGGCGGGAAGACGGTGACCAAGCTCGTGACGCCCGAGGATAAGCAAAATTCGTTATTCAAGCTCGTGAGCGCCATCACGGGGTTGAAAAATAGTTTTAAAGGGGTGGGGTACTTCATCGGCGCGGCCATGCTGAGCGTGAGTTACGAGGCGGCGCTATGGATGCAAATCGCGCTCGTCGCCGCGGCGTTGCCGTTCGCGGTGTTTTGTCTGGACGAATCTCTCGGACGCGTGGCGAAAAAGAATATCACCATGAGCACGGTGTTCAAACAGAGCTATAACATGAACGTCTTGTCGCTCAGTCGCATGTTTTTATTCGGGAGTCGGGATTTGTGGTTCGAGGTGCCGCTGCCGTTTTTCTTGCGCAGCGCGACCGGAATGGGTTGGCCGCGTTCCGCCGTCGGCGCCATCCTCGCCGGGTACATCATCGTCTACGGACAATTACAGACGTGGACGCCGAGACTATTCTTGGAACCGCTCAGACAAAATCCACCCAACAAGTACGTGGCGGTGGTTTGGAATTTCGGCTTGGTGAGCGTGCCGCTCTTCCTCGGCGCGTTCATCCAATCCGGCGTCTTCCAAGACCATCCCGGAGAGACGACGGCGAAGACGGTCGTCATTTTTATCGGCGTGTTCGTCTTCGCGTTCCTCTTCGCCGTGAATTCCGCCATTCACTCGTATCTCATCGTTAAATACGCCGACGGGAACAAGGTGGCCATCAACGTCGGATATTATTACATGGCCAACGCCTTCGGCCGTCTCGTCGGCACCATCATCAGCGGTGCGCTCTATTCC
>MDTD01015256.1_pt1 | contig 13889 bp, 8 predicted proteins | sample 811221 | NCBI WGS metagenome assembly MDTD01 (sample SAMN05326646, study PRJNA326480) | marine metagenome | isolation source: seawater | place: Pacific Ocean: South West | collected 2011
GCACCGACCTCCGGACAAAGCGAAGACTGGTATTCGCCATCCGGCGGAACACCCCCACGCCCCGAGAACACGGAGATGACGGGATCGGTCTGGCCTCATGTCGAAGAGGCCATTGTCGACCGGGTCCTTCAACACCGGTCGACGATCGTGTTCGCCAACTCGCGGCGGCTCGCGGAGCGTCTCACCGCGAGGCTCAACGAGATCTACGCAGAGCGGCTGGGTATCGAGCTCCCCGAACCGACGATCGCGGCAGCGATGCCCGCGCAAAGCGGCCAGACGGCTGGGGCTGATGCCGTGCTCGCGAAGGCCCACCACGGGTCCGTCTCGAAAGAGCAGCGCGCACTCGTCGAAGAGGAACTCAAGTCCGGCATCCTGCGTTGCGTCGTTGCCACGAGCAGTCTCGAGCTCGGCATCGATATGGGAGCTGTCGACCTCGTCATCCAGGTCGAAGCGCCGCCGAGCGCGGCATCCGGCCTGCAGCGCATCGGCCGCGCCGGTCACCAAGTGGGCGAGATCAGCCGGGCTTCCCTGTTTCCCAAGCACCGCTCCGACGTGCTGCACACCGCGATCGTCACGGAGCGGATGCTCGCGGGTCAGATCGAGGCGATCCAGGTGCCGCAGAATCCGCTCGACATCCTCGCGCAGCAAACCGTCGCAGCAGCGGCCCTCGCCCCGCTCCACGTCGAGGAGTGGTTCGAGACCGTCAAACGAAGCGCCCCGTTCCGCTCGCTTCCGCGCTCGGCATTCGAAGCCACCCTCGACCTGCTCGCCGGCAGGTTTCCCTCAGACGAGTTCGCAGAGCTCCGTCCGCGCGTCGTGTGGGATCGGGATGCCGGAACCCTCACCGGCCGCCCGGGCGCGCAGCGCATCGCCGTCACGAGCGGTGGGACGATCCCTGACCGCGGCATGTTCGGCGTGTTCGTCGCGGGCGAGAGCCAGAACGCGCGCGTCGGCGAGCTCGACGAAGAGATGGTTTACGAGTCGCGCGTGAACGACGTCTTCACGCTCGGCACGACGAGCTGGCGCATCGTCGAGATCACCCACGATCGCGTCAACGTCCTCCCCGCATACGGCCAGCCGGGGCGGGTGCCGTTCTGGCACGGCGACGGGATCGGCAGGCCCGCGGAGCTCGGGGAGGCGCTCGGAGCCTTCACGCGTGAGATCTCCACTGCGCCACCTCCTGCCGCCGACGCGCGACTGACGGATGCCGGGCTCGACGCGAACGCGAAGACCAATCTGCTCGCGCACCTCGCTGACCAGCGCGAAGCCACCGGGACGTTGCCGACCGATCGAAGCCTCACTGTCGAACGCGGCCGCGACGAGGTCGGCGATTGGCGTGTCATCCTGCATTCCCCGTACGGCATGCAAGTCCACGCGCCATGGGCGCTTGCGGTCAACGCGAGGATCCGGGAGCGGCTCGGTGTCGAGGGATCCGCCGTTGCGAGCGACGACGGCATCATCGCGCGCGTTCCCGACACCACGAGCGAGCCGCCCGGCGCCGAGCTGTTCGTCTTTGACGCCGACGAGCTCGAGCCACTCATCACGCAAGAGGTCGGCGGGTCTGCCCTGTTCGCGTCCCGTTTCCGCGAGTGCGCGGCCCGGGCGCTTCTGATGCCCCGGATGAATCCGAACCGCCGTAGCCCGCTGTGGCAACAGCGGCAACGGTCAGCCCAGTTGCTCGAGGTAGCCCGTCGGCATCCGACATTCCCCGTGATCCTCGAAACGCTGCGCGAAGTTCTACAGGACGTGTACGACGTGCCCGCGCTGCTTCGGATCGTCCGGTCGATCGCCGACCGCCGCATCCGCCTCATCGAGGTCGAGACTCCACAGCCCTCGCCGTTCGCGCGAGACCTGCTGTTCGGCTACGTCGGCGCGTTCATGTACGAGGGCGACTCGCCCCTTGCCGAACGCCGCGCCGCCGCGCTGGCCGTCGACCCTGCACTGCTGTCGGAGCTGCTCGGCACCGTGGAGATGCGCGAGCTTCTCGACCCCGACGTCATCACCCAGTTCGAATCCGAGGCGCAGCACGTCGCGCCGGACCGCCGCGTCCGCGGGCTCGAAGGCGTCGCCGACCTGCTCCGGCTGCTCGGACCGCTGTCTGGCGCAGAGGTAGCGGCACGGCTGCAGGCGGTATCCGGTGCCGCCGAGACGGAAGCAGCCGACCTCGAGCACACCGGAGCGGCCGCGACAGTCGCCGAGGCCACGGCTCACCTCGAGACGCTCGTCGCCAGTCGCCGTGCGATCGAGGTCACGATCGCCGGTGTCGATCGGGTGGCGGCCATCGAAGATGCCGGACGCCTGCGCGACGCCCTCGGCATTCCGCTGCCCGTCGGCATCCCGGTTGCGTTCCTCGAACCGGTCGCAGACCCGCTCGGCGACCTGGTAGCCCGGCACGCCCGCACCCACGGACCCTTCACCACGGATGCCGTCGCCGAGCGACTGGGCATCGGGACCGCCGTCGGGCGACTGACGCTGCAGCGACTCGAAGCGCAAGGTCGCGTCACGAGCGGCTACTTTCTCCCCGCCTCGTCGGCACTCGACGGCGGCGAGAACGAGTGGTGCGACTCGGAAGTACTGCGTCGGCTGCGGATGCGCTCGCTCGCAGCGATCCGAGGAAGCATCGAGCCCGTGCCGCAGGAGGCACTCGCCCGGTTCCTGCCCGCGTGGCAGCACCTGACCCGCCCGCTCGAAGGCGTCGACGGCGTACTCGCCGTGATCGAGCAACTGGCCGGCGTGCCGATTCCCGCCAGTGCATGGGAGTCACTCGTTCTGCCGAGTCGCGTTCGCGACTATCGCCCCGCGCTGCTTGACGAACTCACCGCTACGGGGGAGGTCATCTGGTCGGGGCACGGAACCCTCCCAGGACGCGACGGGTGGATCGCGCTGCATCCGGCCGACGCCATCGCCCTGAGCCTCCCGACCCGACCCGACGACGACATCGCAGCTGAGTCCCTCGAGGCACACATCCTCGACGCGCTCGCCGGCGGCGGGGCGTACTTCGCGGGGCAGCTTCGGAGTCTCACTGACGCCGCTAACGAGCAGTCGGTGATCGAGGCGCTCTGGGCCCTGACGTGGGCGGGCCGGGTCACAAATGACACGTTCGCTCCCGTGCGCGGTCTGCTGTCGGGCGGGTCCCAGGCGCACCGCAGCGCCAGGCGCGCTCCCCGTGCGCGAATGTTCCGCGGGTCATCCATCGCGGCCACCCTCCCCCGTTCCATCACAAGCGGCGCGCGCGCGAGCGTCGGCGGTGTGAGCGCGGGAGCTGGCGGTCGCTGGTCGCTTCTTCCCGACCCGGAGCCGGAGCCCACGGTGCGGGCCGCCGCGACTGCCGGCATCCTGCTCGACCGCTACGGGGTCGTCACCCGCGGCTCTGTCCAGAGCGAGGCGGTCCCGGGCGGATTCGCGCAGGTGTATCGCACGCTCGCGGATGCCGAACGTGCCGGCCACTGTCGCCGCGGATACCTCGTCGAAAAGCTCGGCGGGGCACAGTTCGCGGCATCCGCTACCGTCGATCGCTTGCGCGAGTTCTCCGCGGTTGCCGACCCCGCTCCGCTGGCCGCGATAACCCTGGCTGCCACCGACCCCGCGACCGCATACGGTGCTGCGCTCGCCTGGCCGACCCTCGAGGGTGTCGGTCATCGCCCTGGCCGCAAGGCTGGAGCCCTCGTGACGCTCGTCGACGGCGAGCTCGCGCTGTATCTCGAGCGCGGCGGCAAGTCAGCGCTCGTCTTCAGTTCCGATGACGCGATAGTTGCCGCGGCCACAGCCAACCTCGCCGAGACCGCCCGGGCACGGCACCTCGACACGCTCACTGTCGAGCAGGTGAACGGTGACCCGATCTTCGGGACGGCCTTCGCCCGCGCCCTGCGCGAGGCAGGCTTCGTCGAAACCCCGCGCGGCCTCACTCTGCGCAAGACCTCGGGGTCGCCGCGTGCCTGAGGGTGACACCGTGTTTCGTGCGGCGCGGATGCTGAACGCGGCGCTCGCGGGCGACACGGTGACCCGTTTCGATCTGCGCGTGCCGCAGCTGGCTACCGCGGACCTCACCGGTGAACAGGTCCACGGGGTGCTGCCGCGCGGCAAGCACCTCCTCACGCGCATCGGGCCGTGGACGCTGCACTCGCACCTCAAGATGGAGGGCGAGTGGCACGTCTACCGTCCCGGGGAGCGCTGGCGGGCGCCGGCGTTTCGAGCTCGGGCAATCGTCGGAACGACGGATGCCGAAACTGTCGGATTTGACCTCGCCGAGATCGCCCTTGTTCCGACCGATCGCGAGGACGAGCTTGTCGGTTACCTCGGGCCCGACCCCCTCAGCGACAGCTGGGATCTCGACGAAGCGGCCAGGCGCGTGGGCGCGGACCCGCGAGAGATCCATGTCGCGGTGCTCGACCAGCGCAACGTTGCGGGGTTCGGAAACGTGTACGCGAACGAGATGCTGTTCGTGCGCGGCATCCATCCCGAAACACCGGGAACTCAGGTCGACGCGCGTGCCCTGCTCGAGGTCGGAACGCGAATGATCCGCGCGAATCGCGATCGCGTCGAGCGCACGTTCACGGGCGTCGATCGGAGGGGCGAGCGGATGTGGGTCTACGGCCGGGAGAAAAGGCCATGCCGTCGATGCGGAACGCCGATTCTCGCCGGCGCACTCGGTGCCGACGCCACGCGGGAACGGAACGTGTTCTGGTGCCCGCGCTGCCAGACCTGACGGTGGCGGGCAGCCGGCAGCGACCGCGGGATCAGTGACCGATGTAGCGGCCCGGGCGGTGGTTCATCGCCAGCACGAGGTTGAGCACGACGGCGCCGAGGGCGCTCAGCACCACGTTGGGCCACGGCACCACCAGCAGTGCCGCGGCAACGATGATGACGTCGAAGATCATCTGGGTCCAGCCTGCCCGGAATCCCCAGCGATCCTGCACGATGAGTGCAATGATGTTGATCCCGCCGAGGCTCGCCCGGTGCCGGAACAAGATCAGCAGACCCACCCCGGCCAGGAGGTTCCCGCCGAGGGTGCCGTAGATCGGGTTGAGGCCATCGATAGCGAAGAGGGCGTGGTGCACTACCGACCACCCCGAGACCATTGCGATCGCGATGACGGTCCGGATCGTGAAGCTCCAGCCGCGCTGCCACACCGCGAGCACGGCGAACGGAAGGTTGATGATCAGGAACAGCATCCAAAACGGCAACCCGGACGCGTACTGGATCAGCAGCGCGAGTCCCGCCGTGCCGCCGGTGACCGCTTCCGAGGACTGCAGCAGATAGAGCCCCAGTGATGCGGTGAAGGTTCCGGTGAGGATGCCGAGGATGTCCTCGGCCGGCGAGTGCGCGGTAGCTCGCTCATCGAATACGAGGGTGCGGGTGGCCTCCGGAGACGGGGTCGAAGGCTGATTCGGGGTCGCCGGATCAGCCTGCTGCGCGTCGCCGAGATCGTCGGTTGGCATGCCTCCCATTCTCTGCCAATCCGAAATCGAACCCGTTCCGAAGAATTGTCAAGCCGGGAGACGACGAACCCGAGATCCGGCACCATTGCCGCTACGAAGCAATCAGCGGCAAACGGATGCAGGGGAATGAATCTCCGTACCACGGCGTTGGGGAAGGTACTGGGGACGAACGGCCCCGTGGAGGAGATCGTGGGCAAGAACTACGTCGACATCGAAAACGACCACGGCGAGACGCTGCGGTATCGCAAGCACGCCAACGGGCGAGGGCTGATCGCGCACGGGGCCAAGGTGCACCCGACGGCGATCGTCGAGGCTGGGGCGTATGTCGAGCCGGGAGTTCAGATCGCTGCTGGCGCCCGAATCGGCCGCGGCGTGTGGATCGAGTCTGACGCGCTCATCGGTCCGGAGGTCGTCGTTGCGCCGCACGCGCACATCGGCCCGGGAGCGGCGATCGGCGCCGGCTCCAAGATCGGCATCCGCACCGTCATCGGCGCCCACGCGCGCGTGGCGGTCGGCTCGCTTCTCGGCGACGACGAGACCGTCGGTGAGAACGAGCGGGTAGCGACAGATCGTCGCGGCCTCCGGCTCGCCGCCTGAGCTGGGCAACCTCATCGCCATTGTCGTGGCGGTAGCCTGACGGGATGGCCAGGCGCGACCGATCTCCCCGATCACGTGATGCGCCTGTGCCACCTGACACGCCTCCGGCTGAGCTATTCCGGTTGGGAGCTGTGCCCGGGGCGACGCCGGGAAAGTGGATTTCGCTGTGGCGAGAACGGATGCCGCGCACGCGCCTGGAGCTGGTGGAGATCAGCCCGGCCTCGCAGCGTGACCAGTTGGTGGCCGGGAGCGTCGATGCGGCGCTGGTCCGACTGCCCATCGACAAGACCGACCTCCATGCCATCCCGCTCTATGACGAGGTCCCGGTGGTGGTCTTCTCAAGCGACTCGGCACTGTCGGTGGCCGAGGAGCTTACCCCCGAGGACCTGGCGGGCGAGGTCCTCATCGTCCCGGAGGATGACGTCCTTCGGGTGACAGTCCCGGGAACCCTCGAGCCGCGTTTCGTGACCCCGACGGACACGAAGGCGGCTGTCGAACTGGCGGCGGCGGGTGTCGGCATCCTGGTCGTCCCGATGTCGCTCGCGCGGCTGCATCACCGCAAGGACGTCACGTATCGGACCCTCGCGGGCGGTCCCACCTCGAGCATCGCGCTGGCATGGGTAGCCCAGCGCACCACACCCGAGGTCGAGGCCTTCGTCGGCATCGTGCGCGGCCGCAGCACCCGTTCCTCCCGCTCCTAGCGGCGGATCAGGCGCCTCGGCTATTCGCGACGGTAGGAAGAATCCGCGGCGTAGGATGTTTAGCCCCCAGAACCCACCTACCTGCGTGATTTCTCCTACCTCGGGGAGGGCCGCAACCGGATCAGGTGGCGCCCTGGGGCGGATGCCGAACCAGCTCGACCCGCTCGCGAACGTAGGTCTCGGCATCCGCGTAGCCGCCGGCCATACTCCAGCGCACGCGAAGCTGCCCGTCGCTCACTGCGAGCGGCGCTATCTGTGTTGATGGCTGCTCACCGAGGGTCGAGGTGTCGATGCGCCGCCACCCGAGGTGGACCGGGGTGCCGGGCAGGATGCCGCCACGAAACGCCGCCTCGGCGAGCCCAGCCCGCGCACGCTGGGACTCCGCGGTGTATCCGCGGCGCGCCGGCTCCCGCGACCTCACGATCTCGCCGGTCGCGTAGAGGTCGACGGGGCCGAGCAGGAGCACGCCGAGATGCCATGCCTCATCGCGGAGGACGACCCTCGGTGCGCGCGGAATGCCCAGCATCCGTGGTGTCACTACCTCGCCGAGCAGCTCCCGCGGCGCCGCGGCGAGTTCAGCTCTGGCCCACGCGAGCAGACCGGACAGATCAGCTGGTTTCACCGCGCTAGACCGCGTCATCCAGCTCGGCGGGAACGCGGCTGACGCGCTCGCCTCGCAACAGCATTCCAATGAGCGGATAGATCAGCACCGACAGCATTCCCGCGGTCACGAACAGGGCTGCCTGCGCCGAGGTGAGGAGATTCTCGTCCACGCCGATCGCGGTGACGGCGACGATGATCGGCAGGCCCGTCGCACCCAAGAGACCAAGAGCGATCCGATCGCGCACGCGCGACCCCGGCGGTGCGACGAGCATCGACGGCACACCGCGCACGATCAGCAACGCCACGAGGACGACGGGCACGAACAGCAGCAGCGCGGGGTTTGCCAGCAGTGCCGCGAGGTCGAAGGTGACGCCGGTGTAGATGAAGAAGATCGGCACGAGGAATCCGAAGGCGATCCCCTCGATCTTGCTCTCGACAGCCTCACGGTTCTCCTCGGATGCGTCGCGCATCATGAGCTGCCACACGATTCCTGCGGTGAACGCCCCGAGCAGGATGTCGAGATCGAGCGCAATACTCAGGGCGAGCAGCGCCCCGAGGATCAGGAACACGACACGGATCGCGTACTGTCCCGACGTGTGCAACGTCGCGCTGACCACGCGGTGCATCATCCCGTGCGGGATCCGGAAGGCGAGCCAGATCGCAAGCCCCGCGATCACGAGGAAGGCAGCGAGCACGATCGAGGCGACGCCCGGGTCTCGCCCGCCGAGGAAGACGGAGATCGCGACCAGCGGACCGAACTCGCCCACCGCGCCGACTGCCGCAACCGCCTTGCCGAACGGAGTCTTCAGTTCGCCGGCGTCGCGAAGGATGGGAAGGATCGTCCCGAGGGCCGTCGACGACAGCGCGATGCCGATGATGATCGCCGCGCCCAGCGGGCCGACGAGCAGGCCGATCAGGATGCCGATCCCGAGCGAGAGCAGCCATCCGACCGCGGCGTTGCGGCCGGTTCGCCCGCGGAAGGCCGTGAAGTCGAGTTCGGATCCTGCGACGAAGAACAGCATCGCGAGTCCGAACTGAGCGAGGGCCGCGAAGAAGTCGACCGGCTCCACCCAGGCGAGCACGGACGGCCCGACCAGGATGCCGAGCACGAGTTCGAACACGACGATCGGAACCGCGAACCACCGCCCGATCACCCGGGTCAGCAGCGGTGCGAGCGCTGCCAGCAGCGGGATGATCAGGAGATTCGCGGACATCCCTTCACGATAGCGAGCACCAGCCCGGGCTCGGGTCAGGGGCAACCACCGGCACGAACCCACACTCTTCTGCGCGAACCCACACGATCCGCACGCAGAAACGGGTGGGCTCGCACCCAAACCTGTGGGTTCGGCGCTCGGTTCGGGGCTCGGGTCAGGGGCGAGCGGGGGCGACGATCGCGGCGGAGTCGGGGGCGAGGGTGATTACGGATGCCGCGCCCGACGGGTCGGGGCCGGATGCCGCGGTGATGACGGGCTCGACCTCACCCCCTCCCGCGCTCAGCAGGATGACGGCATCCGGCGCCACGGCGAAGGTGTGCGACGACCCGGTGAGATTCACGAGGACCGATAGCTCACCGCGCTGGAGCACGAACCACCGCGCCCGCGGATCATCGCTGTCGGCACCACTCCCCGAAAGCGCATCGCAGTCCGCGAAGGCGGGATCTGTCAGCTCGGGCCGCGCGCGACGCACCGCGGCGAGGTCGCGATACAGCTGCAGCAGCCGCGCGTGGTCGACCCCCACCTCCGGTGAGGTGGCTGCCTCTGCCCAGTCCAGCTTCGAGCGGTGGAAGGTCTCGGGATCCTGCGGGTCGGGGACGATCGCCGGGTCCCAGCCCATTTTCTCGAACTCCTCGATGCGACCCTTTGCGGTAGCTTCCCTCAGCTCGGGCTCCGGGTGCGAGGTGAAGAACTGCCACGGCGTGGATGCTCCCCATTCCTCGCCCATGAACAGCATCGGCGTTCCGGGCGTAGTCAGTGTCAAGACCGCTGCGACGGCAAGCCGGTCGGTGGAGAGGGACTGGCTGAGCCTGTCGCCGGCGGCGCGATTACCGATCTGATCATGGTCTTGGCCGAAGGTCACCAGCCGCCAGGTGGGAACCGTCGGTGGGATCGGGAAGCCGTGGTCCCGCCCCCGGAACGACGAGTAGGTGCCGTTGTGGAAGAACCCTTCGGTCCAGACCTTGGGGAAGGCGCCCAGCGCGCCGAAGTCCTCGTAGTACCCCACGGTCTCGCCGCTGACTGCGACATGGAGCGCGTGGTGGTAGTCATCGCTCCACTGTGCGGTGAGACCGTACCCGCCGGCTTCCCGCGGCAGGATCAGAGTCGGGTCGTTCAGATCGGACTCCGCGATGAGCGTCAGCGGCCGACCCTGGTGCGCCGAGAGGGCATCGGCGGCCTCGGCGAGCTCCTGCAGGATGTGGGTCGGGCTCTCATCATGGAGGGCATGCACGGCATCCAGCCGCAGCCCGTCGACGTGGTAATCGCGCAGCCACATGAGGGAGTTCTGGATGATGAACTCGCGCACCTCGCGCGCGTCGAGGTTGACCGACAGTCCCCACGTGTTGCGCGCCGCATCACGCAGGTACGGGCCGAACTCGGGCAGATAGTTCCCGCTGGGGCCGAGGTGGTTATAGACGACGTCCTGGATGACGGCCAGCCCCGCGGCGTGCGCGGCATCCACGAACCGCTGATAGGCGGCGGGGCCGCCGTAGGCCTCATGGACCGTGTACCAGAGCACGCCGTCGTAGCCCCAGTTCCAGACGCCGTTGAACCCGTTGACCGGCAGCAGCTCGACGTGCGTGACCCCGAGCGAGATCAGGTGATCGAACCGCTCGATGGCGGCATCCAGGGTGCCTTCGGGAGTGAAGGTTCCGACGTGCATCTCGTAGATCAGGCCGCCGGCCAACTGACGTCCGGTCCACGAGCCGTCGGTCCACGCGAAGGCTTCGGCGTCGAAGAACGCCGATGCTTCGTGCACTCCCCGGGGCTGACGCCGCGACCGCGGATCGGGGCGCAGCGCGTCGCCGTCCCCGAGGACGAACCCGTACTCGTCACCATCAGCAAGCTCAACGTCTGCCGTCCACCATCCGCGCTCACGCACGGTCATCTCCGCGTCGGCATGGCCGGGTCGACGCATCCGTACCCGCTCCGCTCGGGGAGCCCAGACCTCGATCATGCTTCCTCCGCTTCTCTGGAACCCGAGACACCGGAGCCTGTGTGAGAAACCCCGTCACGTGCGGTGTCTCGACGCTTCTCGGGTGTCTGACGTGTCAGGAGCGCGACAGGAAGCGCGCTCAGCACCTCGCCCAGGGGCACGTCTCCGCCGGGATAGGCCCGGCCCGTGAGCGCATCGGTCCAGGTTCCGCCCGGAATCAGCATCCGGGTGTCGCCCCAGCCGCCCCCCGCCACCAGGCCCACGGGCAGCCGGGTGGCGACGGCGATCGCCCCACCCCGGTCGAAAGCTATGGCGTGCCCGGACGCCGAACCCAGCACCTCGACGGGCAGATAGCGCGTGAACAGCTCGGGCCGGTCGCGCCGCAACCGCAGCGCGCGCGAGGTTACCAGCAGCTTCGCTGCCCCCGAAGCGTCGATGGCGGGAACGTTCCCCTCGGACTCGCCACGGTCGAGCTCGGCGAGCATCGCCGCGCGCTTCGCGAAGTCGACAGCGCGACGGTTGTCGGGGTCCACCAGAGAGGTCTCCCACAACTCCGACCCCTGGTAAACGTCGGGAACTCCGGGCCCAGCCACCTGCACGAGCTTCGCAGACAGCGAGTTACTCCACCCCGGCTGCGCGATCTCGGCGACGAAAGCCTCGACCAGTTCCCTGGCTTCACCGTACGCAGCGTCGACGACGGCGTGCATCCGGCGCTCGAAGTCGGCATCGGGATTCCACCAGGTCGTTGCCTCTGCCGCTTCCCGTGCTGCCTTCTCGGCGTAGGCGTGCAGGCGCTCAGGAGTGGCGGGCCACGATCCGATGATCGCCTGCCACAGCAGGGCGTCGAACGGCCCGTGTCCCGTCGAGGCGATTCCTCGCAACTGTTCGAGCACGTTCGCCCAGCGATGCGGGATCTCGGCGAGCACCGAGAGGCGCGCCCGCACGTCCTCCCCGCGCTTCGTGTCGTGCGTCGACAGGGACGTCATCGATGTCGGCCGCTGTGCCTGCCTGCGGGCAAACGCCTCGTGGAGCCCCGCGACCGATAGCGAGAACACCGACGGATCCCCGCCGACCTCGGTGAGGGTGCCCAGGCGCGTGGCCCGGTAGAACGCGGTGTCTTCGACGCCCTTGGCCATAACCGGGCCCGTCGTCTGCTGGAAGCGGCGGGCCACCTCGAGCGCCGGGTCTGCCACGAACGGCGAGAGCGTATCGATCGCCGCGGCCAGGTCGGGGCGGCGAGCGGATGCCTCGGCCAGGGCTTCATCGAGTGCCTCCCGCCCGGCGGGGAGGTAGGAGCGGTAGACGGGGAAGCAGGCGAGGATCTCAGCCAGGGCATCGGCGGCATCCGGAGCAGCGAGCGCCACGTGCTCGGGCAGACATCGCACGAGTCGGGCGATCTCGCTGCCCTGGATCGTGTCCGCGATCATCCGCTTGGTGTCGTGGATGAGATCGGGCCAGGGTTGCGCCGGTCGCAGGCCGGTCGCGCGGCGCAGCCGCTCGTCGAGGGCGTCAAGGGCACCCTCACCGTCAGGGTCGATGAGGACGCGGTCGATCTCGGCCATGGCGTCGTACCCGGTCGTGCCGTCGGTGTCCCACCAGGCCGGCAGCAACTCAGGATGCTCCGTCGCGCTGTGCTCGAGGATCTTCTCGACCAGCGTGTACCGGCGGCCGGTGAGCGAGCCGAGCCGTTCGAGATAGCCGCCGGGGTCGACAAGCCCGTCGGGGTGATCGATGCGCAGGCCATCGGCCAGCCCCTCCCGGAACCACCGCGCCACCTCTTCGTGGGCCTCGTCGAAGACCACCGGGTCTTCGACGCGCACTCCCGCCAGGGTCGAGACCGCGAAGAAGCGCCGGTAGTTCAGCTCGGATGCCTCGAGCTGCCAGAACATCAGCTCGAAGTGCTGTCGAGCGAGCACCTGGCGGACGGCATCCGGGTACGACGTCGCTTCCGCCGGCGCGGTCCCCTCCGCGAGCGGGAACTCGTGGTCGAAGTAGCGCACCGTGCCGTGGGGCGCGAGCGCCGTCGGCGCCGGATCCACCCGGATCTCCATCGCATCGATGATCTCGTCGGCGTCCGACCCGAGGACCGGCACTCGCACCTTTCCGCCGCCGAACTCCCAATCGATGTCGAACGCTGCGGCGTACCGCGAGTCGCGACCACGCAGCAGCACGTCCCACCACCACGGGTTCTCGGCGGGCACCGCGATCCCCATGTGGTTGGGAACCGTGTCGATGAGAATGCCGAGGCCCGCGGCGCGCGCGGCAGCGGCGAAGCGTTCGAGTCCCTCCGCCCCGCCGCGGGCGGGGTCTACGCGGGTCGGGTCGACGACGTCGTATCCGTGATCGGAGCCGGAAGTCGACTGCAACAGCGGGGAAAGATAGGCCCAACCGACGCCGAGGTCGCGCAGGTACCCGGTGACGGCGGCTGCGGCATCCAGGTCGAACGCGGCGCGGATCTGCAGGCGGTAGGTCGACTCAGGATGCATCGCTACCTCGACAGTTCTTCCTTGGGGGCCGCTCCCGGGACCTCGTCGATCGAGACAGTTCCGGTGGCCAGGGAGGCTGCGACGAACCTGTCGACCTCGACCTCTTCCTCGACGTGCTCGCACAGCACGACCACCGACTTGGCAGCGAGGTCCACTGCCGCGCCCGGATGGACCGGCTCGGTGTTGGCGAGCGTCCCGGCGGTGTCGACCAGAACGTCCCAGTTGGGGCTGAATTCGACATCCGGGAGCGTGAACTCGACCGGCTCGTCGCCGGCGTTGAAGAGCACGAGGAAGTGCAGATCGGTGATCGGCTCGCCACGGCGGTCGCGCTCACGGATGCCGTTCCCGTTGAGGAACACGCCGATCGAGCGTCCGAATCCGGAGTCCCAGTCTTCCGGCTGCATCTGCGTGCCGTCCGGCCGCAGCCACACGATGTCGGGGATGCGCTCCACTTCTTCGCGGCGGACGGGACGCCCGTCGAAGAAGCGGCGACGCCGGAACGTGGGGTGATCGCGGCGCAGGCGGGCCAGTGCCGACGTGAAATCGATCAGACTCGCGTCGACGTTCTCCCAGTCGATCCAGGTGATCTCGTTGTCCTGGGCGTAACCGTTGTTGTTGCCGCCCTGCGTGCGCCCGAGCTCGTCGCCGTGCAGCAGCATGGGCACACCCTGCGACAGCAGCAGCGTCGCAATGAAGTTGCGCTGCATCCGCTCCCGCAGTTCGTTGACCTGCGGGTCGTCGGTGGGACCTTCGACCCCGAAGTTCATCGACCGGTTGTCATCAGCGCCGTCGCGCCCGTCCTCACCGTTGGCCTCGTTGTGCTTCTGCTCATACGAGACGAGGTCGCGCAGCGTGAACCCGTCGTGAGCTGTGACGAAGTTGATGGATGCCACCGGCCAGCGCCCGGAGTGCGC
>MDTD01119295.1_pt1 | contig 13884 bp, 14 predicted proteins | sample 811221 | NCBI WGS metagenome assembly MDTD01 (sample SAMN05326646, study PRJNA326480) | marine metagenome | isolation source: seawater | place: Pacific Ocean: South West | collected 2011
AATTGCTTTCTCTCTAACAACCTTACAATATGCGACAATATTAGCAGCACTTGGTGTGTTATCAACAAGTGTTGTCAAGTAAGCAATGCCTCCAATCCTATCCAAATCATCTCTGGCTCTAAACCATTCAGCTAGCGTGACAACGTCGAATGGTTCATTTTTCTGAGAAAGGCTTTGCATCGCTGTAAAAATTTCAGAATGATCCTTACGATAAAAATCTTCTGCACTTACTAATTCAATAATTTCAAACCAAACTTCGTTTTGAAGCATCAAACCGCCTAAAACCGATTGCTCCGCATCGATCGAGTGGGGAGGTACTTTCAGGTTCTCAAAATTAGTATTGGAAAAAGATTTCACCAACGTATTATAGACCTAAAATAAACTTAAGAATCTTTAGCATCATCAACTATCGATACTTCTAACTCAATTGTCACGTCGGGATGCAATCGAATAGAGATTTTATGAGCGCCGACTGTACGAAGCGGACCATTCGCAAGTAAAATCTCCTTTTTTTCTACTTCAATCGATTGCTGTTTGATAGCCTCGCATATATCTTGGGTGCCTACCGAACCAAACAATTTGCCTTCCTCACCAACTTTCGCAGAAATTGAAAGAGCCAACTCAGACAACAATTCACCTCTTTTTACGGCTTTAGACCTAGATTCTTCCATATTTTTAACGAGCTCCGCTTTCTGCTCTTCAATAATGGCCAAATTTTCTTTTGTTGCTAACATCGCCTTACCCGTTGGCAAAAGAAAATTCCTACCATAGCCAGCTTTTACGTTGACGGTATCTCCAAGGTCCCCTAACTTCCCAATTTTATCCAGTAATATAACTTGCATTTTATCCCTCTTTTTAATGTAAATTTTTAGTGATATACAATTTCATCGAAACAGTGAATTTATTTTTCAGCTACTTGGACGATTCCTCAAATTTATAAAACAATCTAGAACACCTGTAATTATTATGACCAAACCAACAAGTTGCGGCAACAATAAAACCAAAATATATAAAGCAGTAAACCAACCTCTGGCCAACTTGTTTTCTCTTCCAGTGAAATGGATAACAGAGAGACCATGGAAAAAAAATAAACCCATTAATACTACTGAGATTTCGCCTAGAGCACTGAATTCACGTGGGCCAAAAAATTCTAATGTATTTAATAACAGACAAAACGCGAGTAATATGGCTAAAAACTTTGGACATTTAAATGATAAGAATTCCTGTGAGAAACCTCCGGGATTATATAGTTTTGATTGGTACCAACGGGATATCAGAAGGGAAGTAATTAAGAAAAATTGGAGAAGCAATATTGACCATATATGCACCTGGCTACTAACTATTGCGAGTTCAGCTTCAGAAAGATTCAATTCATTAACTGGAAGATTACTAAGAAAAGTAGACACTCTATCTATCCAGAAAATTTCAACACTTTGAACTAAAAGACGAAAGCAACAAAGATATATGAAAACAAAAGCTGATATGGCCAAAAAAGAATAGTAAAAATTACGATGGTTTCTATGTAAGATGGCTGCACTCGTTGCCGGTAGCCATAATCCTAATGCAAATAAAAGTGATAAAGATCCCAAAGATAGTAAAAAAGAAAAAAAAGCAATTATTACTAACGATCCAGCAAGAGCCTTTAAGACTTCCTTCCTATCGCAAGAAAGGGCTATTAAAGAAACCATTGAGGCATTAAAAAATAACAAAGGCCTTATTACAAGCCCCAGAAGAAAGCTTAATGCAATGGGAAATGGTGTTAGAAATAGACGACGCTCGATGAAAAAGCGCACAAGACGTTGCATATTTATTCAGGTTAACATCAATGACTATCACAGTAGGGTAATAGTGCTAAAAACCTTGCCCTCTTAACGGCAATAGACAATTGTCTCTGATAATTTGGCTTAGTACCAGAAATTCTACTGGGTACTATTTTACCATTTTCAGTTAGAGAACCTTTTAATAAAGCTAAATCTTTATAATCAATATCAAGTATTCCCTCGGCTGTGAATTTACAATATCTTTTTCTACGTTGAAATTTGGCCATGCTTATTCCTCCGACTCTTCGCTTAAGGATAGATCCTCTGGTGTTTTTTCGTCTACATTATCTGTAGGTGAGGCAGACTTATCGTGACTTTCAAGATTATCTTTTACTTTAAATTCTTGTTTCTTCTCTTTTGCCGCGTTTTCCTCGATCGTCTGCAGCATAACAGATGGTTCTAAAATGGCTTTTTTTCTTTTAATCACTAAATGCCGAAGAACCGCATCATTAAATTTAAAAGCTCCCACTAAATCATTTAGAGGTTCTAAAGAGCATTCAATATTCATTAAATAATAGTGCGCTTTGTGAATTTTTTCGATAGGGTAGGCAAGCAAGCGACGCCCCCAATCTTCAAGTCGATGCACGGTTCCTCCAGATTCTTCAACAATTACTCTATATCTTTCGATCATCGCAGAGGATTGATCGCTCTGATCCGGATGGATTAATATCACAATTTCATAGTGCCTCATAAAGCTTCTCCTTATGGATAGTGTTTCCAACTCAATTGTTAGTAAACAAGGAACGTTTATTTTCTATCAATTTGCGCATTATAGCAACTCAGACTCTCTGTCTATTTATTTCAAACAAGATAATACCTGTTGCAGTTGCAACATTTAAGGATGAAATCGAGCCACTCATAGGCAAAGACACCAATTCGTCGCAGCTTTTCTGGGTCAATCGTTTCAATCCAAAACCCTCATTGCCCACCACTAGTGCCAAAGAACATGATAAGTCGCAATTATAAACACTATTACTGGCTGAACTGTCTGCACCGAAAATCCAGACACCTTGCTTTTTTAAAGTATTAAGCGCGTTACAGACATTAGAAACTCGTATAAGTGGGATACTATCGATAGCACCGCTTGAAGCCTTTACCAAAGTTGGGCCAATAGAAGCACTATTATTATTTGGAAAAATCACTGCTGTGACGCCCGCGCATTCAGCAACTCTCAAACAAGCCCCGAAATTTCTCGGATCTTGTATCCTATCCAGTACTAGGAATAGCCCTTTTTTTAAATTTTCAAGTGAATCTAAAAAAGAATTTAGAGCCATAAATTTTGGTGGCTTCCTTCTCACTAATATTCCATTATGGGAGTCCGACCCGTACATTTTCGTCATTGTTGGTCGGCCTACTCTATGAATTGGAACCCCCAAAGCATTAATTGCAGTCAAAATTTTTGCTTTTGTCTTTTTTTCTGCATCTTCCGTAATCCAAACTTCAATACAAGTTTCAGGACTATATTCCAAACAATGATTGCAGGCATGAGAGCCTCCGATGATAAAACTATCTCCCATTTTGTCTACTTTTTTTTAATTTGAAAAAAATTTTGTTTATCTTCAAATCAACTTCGTGCAACACCAGCTTTAAAGTAGAGCCAAGGGTTACGCTGGAACGACTGTTATTACGTCGCCTCACCGTGGAAGGCTGTAAAACAAATCCCTCAACCATATGGGAAAAAATTTGTACAACAAACCCTTCGTCCATAATACTACTAACGATTCCTTCAAACTCCTCCCCTAATTTATTGCTCATAAACTCACACTTTAGACATAGCAATTCATCCTTAGTCGCTGACTCAGCTCGCCTTTCGTATCGTGAAATCATTGAACAAAGCGTATCTAAGCCAGGCTCTTTCTCTGTACTTTTTCCATGAATTTTCGCCTTAAGTTCTCTATGTACCATTAAATCACAATAACGTCTGATAGGAGATGTAAAGTGAGTATAAGCATCAAGAGCTAGGCCAAAATGTTTTGACTCTGAGGCTGAATAAAATGCCAAGGATTGCGCTCTTTTTACAATCAAAGAATAATAATATTTTTTTTCGGTTTTTGATGTCGTCTCTAAAATCAGATTACAAAGTCTTGAGATACTACTGTCGCTTTCATTATATCGAAAATTTAATTTTGTGGCCTCCTCTTTCAGACTAATAACTTTGTCCGATTCCGGAGCTGGGTGATGCCTATATATAGTCTGTGATTTAGTGTCTTTTAAGAAATTAGCAACCGCTACATTAGCATAAATCATACATTCCTCAATTACTCTCTGTGACACATTTCTTTCTTCATATTTCAACGAAATTATTTTGCCAACATCATTGTAGAAATATCTTGTCTCAAAATTATCAATTTCAAGAGCTCCGCGTTCTTTTCTTGCCTTAGAGAGAATCTCAAAAAGATCTTTTTGAGATTTTAGATTATTTGCTATTTCGTGTGCTAAAGGATATTCTCCACTATCGTAATAATCTTGTACTTGTTGATAATTTAACCTGCTTTTAGAGCAAATTACAGCTTCATGAAAATCTTGTTGAATTAGCTTACCTTCACAATCAATTTTGCAATGAACTACCATCACAAGCCGGTCATTCTCAGGCTTTAAGGAACAAATATTGTTTGACAGTTTCTCGGGAAGCATTGGCAGGACATAGTTTGAAAAATAGACAGAGGTCCCGCGGTTTCTAGCCTCGTTATCTATTGCACTAAAAGGTTTTACAAACTCAGCTACGTCTGCAATTGCGACGTAAAGATTAAAGTAATCTCGTTTTCTTTCAACAAAAACGGCGTCATCATAATCTTTTGCATCGAGACCATCAATAGTCACAAAAGGAAGATCCCGCATATCTTTTCTATTTGCTATTGTCTTCTGATCAATTTTTTCACTAAGTAATTCTGTCTCTGGTCCAATTTCATCTGGCCATTGAACTGGTAGTTCGTGATTACTGATTGCTGTCTCAAGGAAAATCGTCCTACCCGGTTTGACTTGTAATACTGAAGAGAAAATTAAAGGAAGTTGAAGGAGACCATATTCATCTCGTGCTACATCGCACTCGATTATCTCATCTGGGCTAAGTTTCAGATCTTGAGGAATTTTAATTGAAAAAAAATTTCCGATTGAATTTTGGATAGGTTCAAAAACGTGAACTCCGTAGTTATGAACAAGCCTTCCTAATATTTTAGTTTTGCCGGGTTCAAGAACCCTAATTACTTTTCCAAACCACCTATCACGAGTTCTACGTTGCATCCTTTTAAACAGCACAAAATCCCCGTGTAGAACTTTTCTCGCCTCTTTTTCAGGAATAAAAGTATCGGGTTCACTGCCTTCAGACAAGACAAAGGCAAAACCTTTTCGATTGGATGAAATACGCCCTTTGCAAAGTTGATAATTTTTCATTTTAATATTAATTGACTATTCACCATTTTATGGTTAGCCTCTGCAAAGAGCGCCGGGATGGCGGAACTGGTAGACGCGCTTGCTTCAGGTGCAAGTGAAGGAAACTTCGTGGAGGTTCGAGTCCTCTTCTCGGCACAAAAATCAGACGCAAGCTCATCTAAGTACAGAATCGCTAGAAATTTGTTGAGACTCCGAATCTATCCATAACTTTGAATCAATAATCAAATCATCGAGACTAAAATATACTTCAAAGACTTTTTTCTGCCCTTTAATTCTTACATAACTTTTGCCATCCATATCCATTTTTTTAAAGAATAAAACAAGTGGTTTAGCGCTCATTAATGTTATTTTTTTATTATAGTTATTATCATCAATTCTTAATCTAGAGGAAAGAACTTCATTATCAGGAATCAAGCGGGATCTTTTTATGGCCTTTATTTTAGATAGTACTTTTTCAATTTTGACGGAAAGAGCCCGATCACCATTTGTTTTAAAAAACCAATTCGACTTTATTTTTTCAAACTTGAGAGAGCCCGAACTATCCTTTATTTCGAATTCTTTCACTTCGTCTAGGTTTATCGATTCAAAAGAAAACTCAGAATCAGCGCCTAACATGGTTTGACTACTGCTAAAATTTTGAACAACAAAAAATAAAAGCTGAAGAAATAAAATTAAGACCAATAAGTTTCTAATTTTTTTGATCAAAATTTACCGTCCTGCTTCGTTTATATCGATATCTGTAATATTTTTACTATTGCTTTTCTTTAGGTAGAACTTAGAAAAAGACCAGATAAAGATAACAAAAATAAAGGCAAAACCATATATCGCAAACTCAATATTCACCATTACCTGTTCTGCTAAAGGTGGCAATGTATTTACAAATTGACTTCTACCTCGTATCTTTAGCAAATCAACATCTTCTAAACTCCAATCTATCAAGTTTTCAACTAAATTTATAGGTTGAATATATCTGGAACCAATCGATGAAGACACTAGGTTGATTACAGGATCAGATACAAAATTATTAGATGAAATTAGTATTAACCTTGGGCTTGATGTTGAGTTTAAAATTACATTTGTTTTGACAACTATTGACCCGTCTTTCTTGTTGCTGTCAAGGCTATCTGGTGCTTCATTAAAGAAAGATCTGAATCCACCATCCAATATCACGCCTACGTCTATCGGCGATTTCTCGACTGAGGCAGGAAAACCTATATTTGGATATTTAGTAAAATTAGGCTGTATATCCATACCATCGGATGTCCATGACTCCCTTGAAGAATGCAACAGAACGCGATTATTAATATTTTTTTGTTTATTAGTTAAAATAATTGGTGATGCCCAAGTAATAGTAACTTGCTCTAAGCCTTGATTTATATCCTGCGAACTTTCTAGCACATTCTCCCTTATATCTATGAAGAAAGGATAGTTTATCAATTGTGTTTCTCTAATTGTATAATCGCCTATTTTCCTATCAACGGGAATCGGGAATGAGCTATTTTTCATATCTGAAACTAACTCTTTTTTAATTTCAATCCCGTGATGAAGCAACCATCCGTCGAGACCACTTTCATGTGGAATAATCGAGATATTTTCGCCTCGGGCAGCGATATCCAAAGGCGACGAAAAAATTACTACAGAACCACCTTTCATTAAAAACTGATCAATAGCAAAAAGTGTATTTACTGATAGGTTTTTTGGAGCTACTAAAAGAAGTAAATCAATGGACGCGTCAATTTTTTTAATCGTGTTGGCTAGCTCTTTGATCAAATATGAGTCCTGTAATTGCTCCCTTAATTGCGAAACTTGAGAAGAAATTCCTAAATCAGAAGAGGTTTCATTGGCTGAAGACAGAAAACCAACTGTTTTCTTGCCGATCCCTAATAATTTTCTAAGTCCTTCATCGATTATTTTAATAATTTGTTCTTCGTCCAAATCTAAAGATAGCGGAATATCGATAATCTGCCCTCCCACGGCTGCTGACAAATAAAACCAAATTCCTTCAGGGGGGCCAGACACAACTTTTAATGGTTGATATCCCAATCTCGGGTCTAGTCTGTTTTTAAATTCTTTCGTTTGCTCCGTGGGATCTATGATTTCGATTATAAATTTTTTGTTTTTTTCTTTCTCTTTATTCGTCAAATAATTTGTTACAACTGATTTCAGACTTACTAGTTCACTTGGAAGGTCCTTGTCTTTAGAAAAGAGAGCTGTCAATGATATAGGTTCTTCTATAAAATCCTCGATGAGGCCCGCACTTTGATGACGATCTATAAGGGCTCTAATAGTTTTAGTAATATCGTACTCAGGGTTTCGTAGATGAACCGATATGTCATTCTCACTAATTGCTTTAACTTGAATTAAATCATTAAATGATAAAACTTCGTGTTGCTCCCCAAGCTCTATAAGTATATTAAAATAGGAGTTAACAACCGATGACTTGTATCTGTCAGCAAATTGGAAAGGAGTCGGTTTGATCTGATACTTTTCATTAGCTACCCTTTCCAAATCCGGATAGTCAATGGGATCAATAAAATCAGCAACTATCTTTCCATCACCACTGATTTCATACTCTTTTAGTAAATCCTCTATCCTAGGAACCAAAGGAGCCAACAAAGGATGAGTAACATCACTAAAGTAACCTCTTAATAGTATTGGTTGATTTGAGTTTTTTATATAATTTATACTTGCATCGGAAATGGTGTAATGTTTATCCTTAGTCAAATCAAATCTAAAAAATCCGGTGGTTGAACCAATCATAAATAAAACGATCAAATTAGCCAGAATAAGAAAACCTACTTGATTAGGAAGGGCCGTCTTTTTCTGCTTCCATTTTTCTTTAGAAAATTTGTATTGAAATTTGTCAAGAAAATTTAGCGTTAATAGTAAAAATAACAGAATAAAAGTCACATAGTAGACTAGGTCTCCTGCATCGATAACCCCTCTGCAAATAGACTCAAAGTGAGTTAGCGGCGAAATTAACGATAAATAAATTCCAAGTTCTCCTAGTAAATTTTGTATGTTATTCAACCCGAAAGCATAGAGAATTATAAGCAACGTTGTAGAAAAAAGAAGGCTAGTAATTTGCCGATCGAATAAGACACTAGCCAATAATCCAAAAGATATATAGCTCATACCAATTAATATACTGGCTAGATAGCCAGAAACCACCACAAACCAATCCAACGATCCTATTAAGCTCAAGAGAAAGGGTATTATTAAGGTTGCTAATATAGCTATTAAAAGTATAAACGAACATGAAAAAAATTTACCAAGAAGCAACGATAAATTAGAAGTGCCTGATGTCAGCAACAGTTCAATTGTTCCACTTCTCTTTTCGTCGTTCCACATTTTCATTGTAATAGCACTCGACAAAAAAATTAGAAACAAAGGAAGCGACTCAAACAGTGGGCGAACGTCCATAATATTTCTCGAGAAAAATTTCTCAACCCAGAAAAAGTTAAAAATTATCACGCCAAGGAAAGCACCGTAAAAAATAATACAAGAGGATGCTGAGAAAAATAAATTATTTTCTTTTCTATAAATAGCTAATATTTTATCCAATGGAGGGAAGCCCTCCTTCTTCGGAACGGTTGAAAAAATTCTCTAATCCTCTTTGCTCAGGATTAGCCTCGTATATTTCTACTTTACTTTCAACGATGCATTTAATAATAGATGCCATTGCTTCATCTATATCAAATTCTTTTTGCATTTTAATTACTATTTGGAGTTTATCTTCAAATTGCTCACCAAGTTTTACACTCTCAACATCTACTCTCGCTTCAATACGATCGTGAAGTTCATGAGGAAAAGTATTCACCATAAATTTAAGTTTTCCGGTAACAATAAAATCATCCATAGCTACATCAACAGTTTTTTTACCCAAATCTAGCATGATAATTCTGTCACACAATGCCTCGACCTCATTAAGAATATGACTTGAAACTAACACGGCTGTATTAGCCGTTTTAAGCTCCCTTATAAGATCTCTGATCTGTAATACTTGCGTTGGGTCCAAGCCATTAGTTGGCTCATCTAAAATAAGTAACTTCGGATCATGAATTAATGCCTGAGCAACTCCAACTCTTTGCCTGTAGCCCTTAGACAACTCAAAGATAAAAGAGCAAAGCTTTTTCTGCACCCCTGTTTTCATAATCGCATCTGATATCAGCTTCATTCTCTTTGATTTCGGCACCCCACGTATTTCAGAAACAAACTTTAAGTAATCAATGACTGACATCTCATCATATAGAATATTATTTTCGGGCAAATATCCAATATTAGCTTGTATAATTTTATTGTTATCTTGTAGCTTCGACCCCTCAAAATAAACCTCGCCCTCAGTTGGCTGCATAAAACCGGTCAAAACTCGCATTAAAGTGCTTTTACCCGCCCCATTTTTACCAAGAAGTCCTACGATTTCTCCAGGTTTAATCTCCATTGAAACAGAATCTAAAGCTACGAAATCGCTATACTTATGTGTTATTGATTTTGCACTTAACATTTTTATATGGGTAACCTATCGCATTATTCGGCAAAATACCGTGGTTCAATTTAAGTTTCACTATATTTTAAAACCAAAAATATTACACTAGCAATATTTTAAAGAAAGTTTGTTAAAAAAACTCTACAATACAAAAGATACTGGGTCTCAAAGGAAATTACTTAATGGGTCAAAAAGTAGAAGTTATTGCCATAAATAACAAAAACGAATTCGGGGATTTTTTAAAGGTTTTAGATGCTGTTTACGATAAAACAGATAATTGGTGCAAACCCCTTAATATCGAAAAATCAATGGCCTTTTCAAAAAAACAACCAATTTTTGATCACTTAACTTGGGCGGGATGGGTAGGATATCTAAACGGAATCCCCTCAGGACGGATTACAGCTCAAATTGATAAGCTTTATATTGACGAGGAAAACTGTAAGACTGGCTTCATAGGCTTTTTCGAAGCCTGTAATAATGACGAACTAATAGCAAGTTTGTTTACAGCAGCAGAGACTTGGCTAAATCAAAGTTCAGTAAAAAAAATACTAGGGCCATTAAGCTTCAATATAAATCAGGAAGTTGGTCTTCTCATAGAAGGTTTCCAGACCCCACCTAATATAATGATGCCCAATGGTAAAAAGCATTATCAGTATGCATTTGAAAGACATGGTTATTACAAGTCAATGGATATCTATAGCTATGATATGGCGGCAAGATTTAAACCACCTCCATTAATGACAAAACTACTTAAATTATTACCAAATGAGCTAAAAACAAGAGCTCTTGATAAAAATAAAATCGCTGATGACTTGGAAACTTTGCGACTAATTTTCAACGATGCGTGGAGTGGGAACTGGGGTTTTACCCCATTTACCAAAAAAGAATTTTTACATCTAGGTAGAGAAATGCTTAAAATTATTCCGAATAATTTTATTCAAATAGCAGAATTAAATGGCGAACCAGTTGCATTTATTGCGTTAATACCAAATATCAATCCTATCATTCACTCTATGAACGGAAAAATACTTCCTTTCGGCTGGGTTAAATTGCTTTATAACTTAAAATGGAAGTATCCAAAACAAGCTAGAATTCCATTAATGGGAGTAAAAAAAAAGTATCACAACACAAAGCTGGGACCCGGATTGGCATTGAAAGTTGTCGACTCCTTGAGATCTCCAGGCATATCAAAAGGCGTCGAGACTGTAGAAATGTCATGGATTCTAGAGAATAATAGCGCAATGCGAAACATTATTAAAATATTAGGTGGCGTAAAAACAAAAACTTATAGGATTTTTGAAAAAAAAATTTAGATCCAAAAAATGGAAAATGAACATATTACAGCAATAGTTCTCGCTGGACGGCGTTTAAACGAAACATCAAAAAAAAATGAATTTGGTGCTTTTACAAAAATAAATAATAAATACGCAATCGAATACGTCTTAAATACATTAAAAAGTACTAATAGAATTAATAGAATTAATTTAGTTGCAAATAAAAATAAAAAAAATATGATATTGAATACAATTGAAACAAATCAAAATGTCAAATTCATAGAACCAGAATCTGGACCGAGTTTAAGCGCAAAAAAAGCGCTGAACGGGCTTAGCAAACCTTGCTTACTAACCACCGGCGATCATCCTTTACTTACTGCTAAAGCGGTAAATTTATTTTTAAAAAAATCCATTACAGAAAATGCCGATATGACAATTGGATTAGTACCCCATAGACTTTTGATAGAAAATAATATAGCAAGCAACCGAACGTTATATAAGTTTAGAGATGGTAACTTTTGTTGCGCAAATTTATTTTTATTTAAAACGGATCAAACAAATCATATTTTTAATATGTGGAACAAGGTTGAAACATCACGAAAGCACCCTTGGAAGGTAATTTCTTTTTTCGGATTAAGTTACTTAGTACTATATCTTCTTGGAGTCATGAAATTCGAAAGTGCTGAAAAGTATTTAAGTAAAAAGACAGGGTTAAGAGTAAAATTCATCAAGGTGACTTGTTTTAAAGCAGCTATAGATTTAGATTCTGAAAAAGATTATCCATTGATAAAAGAACTACTTGGAGAGCCTTAAGATGAACTCTTACCTAAGGAGTCTTATTCACCAATGTGGCAAACGATTACTTAGATATTGTGGTGAATTTCAAGGCAAACACTCCGAGTTACCCTGCACCCCATTTCTTGAAAATTCCTACTTCGATTGCGCAAGAGATTTAGAGGAAAACTGGGATAAAATCTACAAAGAATTTAAACAAGTTTGGATGAACCCGGATGAAATCCCATCATTTCACGAGATTTCTCCGGACCAAAAGAGAATTTCAAAGGGAAAAAAATGGAAAACTTTTGCGTTGTTTATTTTTGGCAACGAAGTTACAGAAAATTGTAGCCTTTGCCCTGATACTACAAGGATTTTAAGAAGCATCGAGGGGTTGCAGAATGCTTGGTTCTCTATTTTGGCACCAGGATACAAGATACCTCCACACAGAGGACCCACACGAGCGCTAATTCGTTGCCATCTGGGGTTACTCATACCCACAGATAAGCGGGCTTGCTGGATCAGAGTAGACACACAAAAAAGACATTGGGAATCTGGAAGCTGCATGTTTTTTGACGACACTTTTGAACACGAAGTTGAAAATAACACTGGCGAATATCGAGCCGTTCTTTTTATCGATTTAGACAGACCGATGGATCTTGTCGGCAGAATTTTCAACAAATCCTTGCTGGCAATTGTTCAATCAAGTCATTACGTAAGAGATCCTTTAAGAAATCTAAAGAAATGGAATGCTTCTATTCGAAATAAAGATTTCAACAAATAATGATTTAGATTCCTCATATCGATATACAATTAAAATTTGTTCAAAAGTTTTTCTAATTTTGGTTGTCAGAAATAAATTTTACCCTTGAGCCCTTAGTTTTCATACTACCTGTAGTAATATCGTAGTAAATTTCATTTGCGCGCAGGCTTTCCGATTGTGAATTAAATTGTGCATTTCCCTTTAATTCCAACTTATCAGTGGCCAAATCCAACAATAACTCTTTTGCTGAACCGAATGATTTACCATATTGGCTATGAGCTTTTGTTTCAATTACTGCTGGATCACCCGTAATCCTGATAATTTGCGATTTGCCAATTTCCTCATAGAGAGTACCGCTTGCTCCACGAACCACCCATTCCGCGTTAGAAACATTTACCTTTCCGCTAAAAACTAAACCATCGTCGACATCTTTCTTTACTTTATCGGCAACCACTCTTATCGCTTGTGAGTTAATAGCTGTCCCTGCCTCAGAGGCGAAAACGGCAAGTACTGTAAGATTCAAAGCATTGAATAGCGACATTATCAAAAACAAGAAGGTTTTATCAAAAGTTAAAAAAGAGTAATATTTATTTCTCATAACGCAATATTTGTCGCAAATCTATGGCCAAAATCATTGATGATTACATCGTAAAAGAAATCTTTAAAAATTTCATCTTATGCCAAGTTGGTATGGCTTTTCTTTTTTGGCTCTATTCAATTACAGTTTTTCTAAGTACGTCAGGTACTGACATAATAACCTTTTTAGACTGTATCAAAGTATCACTATTAAAAACAACAATCTCACTAGGCATCTTGATTCCGCTTTCTTTATATTTTTCAATCATCATATCATTTGGTAATTTCAATCAAACTAATGAATTGATAGCAATGAATGCTCTTACATATCCGAAAAAAAGAATTTATTTTATTGTTATTGTATTAAGCATCTTTATTTTAATAATCACGTCTGTTGAGACAATTTTATTAAGACCTTTAGCTTACTCTAAACTATATAACATAAAAGAAGACATTAGCCAGCGATGGGAATTTGAGAAACTTAATTCTGGGCAATTTTATCTTTCAGATGATGGGAAAGAAGTCATTTTTGTAACAAAAAATGGAGATCAACTTCAAAATATATTTATCAAATTAGATAATGGAAAAGATGTTGAAATATTCACTTCAAAATCTGGCAATATTATTCACCTACCCAAAAGCGACAAGCGTGTTGTAAAGATGCATAAATCTGAGTACATAAGAAACTATTTCGATGAGAACAGTATAGTTGGTAGTTTTGAGGAAATGGAGATTCACATAAAACAAAAAGTTAACGAAAAAATTGATAAAAAAATTAAAGAAACCAGTACATCGAAACTA
>MDTD01145615.1_pt1 | contig 13884 bp, 16 predicted proteins | sample 811221 | NCBI WGS metagenome assembly MDTD01 (sample SAMN05326646, study PRJNA326480) | marine metagenome | isolation source: seawater | place: Pacific Ocean: South West | collected 2011
AAGGCTACGGCATTCTTTGGAAGAACATCCTCGGCTGGCTGGCCGAAAAGGGATGACGCGACCGGGACGGATTTGCCTTCCCAACCGCCGGCTCCTCCCCTCAGCCGGCGAAGATTTCGGCAAGTTCGTCCCGACTGGGAAAGGCGCGGCGGGTTCCACGCCGGGCCACGGTCAGCGCAGAAGCGGCGGCGGCATGGGAGATGGCGCGTTCATCGAGCGCGCCGCCCCTGAGCGCCGCGGAGGCCAACGCCGCCCCCATGAAGGTGTCACCCGCGCCGGTGGTGTCAATGGCTTTCGTCTTGACGGCGGGGACATCAATGACGGCGCCCCCGGCCGTGCTCAGTATAGCGCCGTCGGTGCCGGATGTCAGAACAGCCTGGCGGATACCCTTGGCGTGGAGCGCTTCGGCGGCGTCTCGTCCTGTCCTTCCGGTCAGGTTCAAGCTTTCGCTCTCGTTGAGAAAGGCAATGTCGATGAAGGGCCATAGGCATTCGAAATACGGCCTGAGCGGAGACGGATTGAAGGCCACCACCATGCCGCGTTCGCGGCCGGTCCTGAGCAGCGCCTCGGTCGTCTTCGCGCCGAGATTGCCCTGCATCACGAGAAAGTCGCCTGGCGCCGCTTCGCCCAGGACGTCGAGGGCCGCCTCAAGCGGCAGGGCTTCGGCAGCCTCTGTGGTGGTCACGATGGAATTCTCCCCATCCGGCGTGGTCAGCACCATCGAGAAGTCGGTCGAAACGCCGCCGAGGCAGACAAGCCGGGCGTCCACAGGCTCTTCGGCGAGTTGCTCGCGAATGGTTGCGGAGCGGAAATCCCCACCTGTGGCCGAAACCAGCGTTGTTGCAAGGCCGCCGCGCGCCATTACGACGGCCTGGTTCGTGCCCTTGCCGCCGAGATCGCGGCTGGCGATCCGCCCCAGAATGGAGACGCCGGGCTCGGGCAGTCCATCGACTGAAATGGTTTCATCAATGGCGGCATTGCCGATCACAAACGCACGCATTTCTTAGCTTCCTGGAGACAATTATGCAGAAAATATCAAGTGGGACTTCAAGCGCCATACGGGAAATATTCAAGGCTGACAAGGCTCTGCTTGGCATGGTCCATTGCCCGCCCTTTCCCGGCTCGCCGCGCTACAGGGGCCAATCGATCGATGGCATCTATGATGCCTGCATGCGCGATGCGGACGCTCTGATCGGCGGCGGGCTCGATGGTCTCGTCATCGAAAACCACGGTGACATCCCGTTTTCCAAACCCGAGGATATCGGCCACGAGACGGCGGCCTTCATGTCGGTCGTGACCGACCGGATCAAGCAGGCGACCGGCGTTCCGTTGGGCATCAATGTGCTTGCCAATGCGCCTATCCCGGCCCTGGCAATCGCGCTTGCGGGCAACGCCAGCTTCATCCGCGTCAACCAGTGGGCCAATGCCTACGTCGCCAATGAAGGCTTCATGGAAGGACGCGCGGGCGAGGCGCTGCGTTACCGTTCGCTGCTGCGCGCCGAGCACATCAAGGTGTTCGCCGACAGCCACGTCAAGCACGGCGCCCATGCCATTACCGCCGACAGAACCATCCCCGAACAGACCCGCGATCTTGCCTTCTTCGACGCCGACGTCGTGATCGCGACCGGACAGCGCACCGGCAATGCGGCGACCATCGAGGAGATCGACGAGGTACGCTCGGCAACCGATCTGCCGCTGATGGTCGGTTCGGGCGTCAGCAAGGACAATGTCGTTGAGATCCTCGCCCGCACCAATGGCGTTATCGTGGCTTCCTCTCTGAAGGAAAGCGGCGTCTGGTGGAATCCGGTTGACCCGGAACGGGTGAAGGCATTCATGGATGCTGCGCGTCCAGCGCTGGGCCGTGATTGAGGAAGACGGGACATGGAAAAGCTCTCCGATTTCATGCTGCGGGAGAACAGGACCGTCTTCGACGAGATGGTCGCCCACCGCTTTGTCGAGGACATCAAGGCCGATGCCCTTCCGAACGCCGTGTTCGAGCGCTATCTCGTTTTCGAAGGCGCTTTCGTCGAGACCGCGATCTCGATTTTCGCCTATGCCACGGCCAAGGCAGAGACCATGACTGACCGGCGGTGGCTGATCGGTGTGCTGGACGCACTTGCCAACCACCAGATCGCCTATTTCGAGCGGACTTTCGCGGCGCGCGGGATCACACCGGCGGGATTTGATCTGGACCATCCGGCGGTGGCGCGGTTCCGCGATGGAATGCTCGCGATCGCCCGTGATGGCGGCTTCATCGACACCATTGCCGCCATGTTCGCGGCCGAATGGATGTACTGGACGTGGTCGAAACAGGCTGAGCGGCAAAAGATGTCCGATCCGCTTCTGGCAGAATGGGTCAGTCTCCACAACGATGAAACCTTTGCGGCACAAGCCACATGGCTGCGGGACCGGCTGGATGCGGCCGGAGAAACGCTGGGTGAACGCGAGCGCGTTCATCTGAGCGGCGTCTTCGGCAAGGCGATGCGGCTGGAAATCGATTTCCACAGTGCTGCCTATGCGGAGGGTTCCGCCCGATGAGCCGAAAACCCGAAATCAACAGCGACCGCTTTCTGACCCGCATCGACGACTTCGCGGCAATCGGTGCGACGCCGGGCGGAGGCGTCAATCGTCAAGCGCTGACGACGGGCGACCGCGAAGCCCGTGCTTTGCTCACGGCATTGGCCAGGGCGCGTGGCTTCTCTGTCTTTCAGGACGACATCGCCAATCTTTTCATCCGCATGGAGGGAAAGGACAGCGCTCTTCCGCCGCTCCTGATCGGGTCGCATCTCGACAGTCAGCCGGCTGGCGGCCGTTTCGACGGCGCGCTCGGAACGTTGACGGCCTTTGAAGTGCTGGAAAGTCTCGCCGATGCGGCGTTCGAACCGGCCCGGGCGGTCGAGGTGGTGGCTTGGACGAACGAAGAAGGCTGCCGTTTTTCGCCCGGTTGCATGGGATCGCGCGCTTTCGTCGAGGGAAAAATCCCGGCCGCATGGCAGGAACTGCAGGCTGTCGATGATGCTAGCCGCTTCGATGACGAGCGCCTTGCCACTATTGAGGCGCTTGCGCCCGACGTCGGCCACCGCGCGCTTGGATTTCCGGTCGGCGCCTATCTTGAGCTTCATATCGAGCAGGGCCCATCGCTCGAAAACGAGAAGATTCCCATCGGCATTGTCACCGGCGTGCAGGGTACGCGCTGGCTGGAGGCAACGTTTGAAGGCCAGACGGCGCATGCCGGCACCACCGCACTGGAATACCGTCGCGATCCTCTGAAGGCATTGACGGCGGGGCTTGCAGCGCTTTACGCAACCGTGATGCCGGAAAACGCCGGGACCCGCTTCACGGTCGGCCGGATTACGGTGACGCCCGGCAGCATCAATGCCATTCCCGCGACGGCGTCCTGCACGATCGACCTTCGTCATCCCGAAGCCACGGTTCTCGACCGGCTGGAAGCAGATGTCCGGGAACGACTGGCGGAGGCAGCGGAAACGGAGAGTGTCTCCGCCTCCATCCGCAAAACCGCGGATATGGCGCCGGTGACATTTGCGGAAGACGTGGTTGCAGCATTGCAGGTCGCGGCGCGAAAGGCCGGTTTTAAGACCCTTTCGATGGTCTCGGGGGCCTTTCACGACGCGCTGTTCATGGCGGGCCATGCCCCCTCGGCGATGATTTTCGTCCCCTGCCGTGATGGCCTGAGCCATAACGAAGCCGAATTCGTCAAGACCGAAGACAGTATCGCGGGCGCCCGCATGTTCCTGGCGTCGGTACTCGAACTGCTCCGCTAGATCCGTTTCACGGAAACGCGGACCGGCGCCAAACGCGGCTGCGCCTGCCCTCATCGGCATCTGAAGCAGGAACGTCCGAGAAATGGCGGAGCGCGATCTCCCATTCCTTCCGGTTTTCCGTCACGACGAAGGACGAACGAACCGTATTCCCGACGACGGTTCCATATTGGGAATTGCAGCGGCGCACTGGGGGCATCGCGAAGATCCAATGCAATCGGTATTCAGGTAAAACCGGGGGCGTCCGCGCCGACGCGTCGGCATAATCTGCCGGGAATATATGCCCGTTCCTTCAGACTATGCAGACAGCCAGGCTTCGAGTTTGGCCTTGTCCGGCAGTCCTCCCGTGTGCACGAGCTTGCCGTCAATCGATATGCCCGGTGTCGACATCACGCCCGCCAGCGCTATTGCCCTCGGATCACTCACCTTTTCGATTTCAGCGGCAATGCCGAGCTTCTCGGCGGCGTCTTTCACCATGGCCTCCGTCGTTTCGCAACGTTTGCAGCCGGGGCCATAAATCCTGATTGATTTCATAATCGTTCCTTTCAGAGGATGAGGTTGAACAAGAAGCCCGTGGCCAGGATGCCGGCGGAAACGACCGCAATGAAAACCGCGATCAGCCGGTAGGTCAGCACCTGCTTGAGGATGATCATCTCGGGCAGGGAAAGCGCAATGACCGACATCATGAAGGCAAGCGTCGTGCCAAGGGCGGCGCCCTTGCCCAGAAGGGCTTCGACGATCGGGATGACTCCCGCGGCATTGGTGTACATCGGCACGCCGACGATGACGGCAGCCGGAACGGACCACCAAGCCTCGCCGCCCATGACCCGGAGCATGAGCGCTTCAGGAACATAACCGTGAATAAGCGCTCCGATGGAAATGCCGACCACGACCCAGATCCAGACCTTGCCGACTATCTCCCGGACCTGTTCGACGCCAATCTTGAGCCGGTCGACAAAATCGATCCGTTCGGTGGGGATGTCGGCTGCCGGTCCCGCGTTGAGGTCACGCACCCATTGCTGAAGGTAACGTTCCAGCCTCATTTTCCCGAGAACCCAGCCGGCGATCGTGGCGATGGTGAAGCCGAAGACGAGATAGATCGTCGCAATTTTCCAGCCGACGAGGCCGTAAAGCAGCCCAAGTCCGACAGGTCCGACCATCGGGCCGGCAATCAGGAAGGCGAAAGTGACGCCAAGCGGGATCCCGGCTGAAACGAAGCCGATGAAAAGCGGTACGGAGGAACAGGAGCAGAATGGCGTGAGAACGCCGAGTGCGGCGGCCATGGGGTAGCCGAAAATCCGGCGTCTTCCGGCCAGCAACGCGCGGGTTCTTTCCGGGCTGAACCAGCTGCGCAACACGCCGGTGACAAACACGATGCCGGTCAGGAGCAGAAGTACTTTGGGGACATCATAGAAGAAGAAGGCAATTGCTTCGCCCGTGTGGCTTTGTCGGTCGACCGGGAGAAGAGTGGTGGCCCATTCGGAAAAGGCGATCAGTTGACCATAGGCCAGCCACCAGATCACGGAGGCTCCCGCGATACCGAGGTACCAGAGCAAGGAGGAACCTCTTTGCCCGGATTTAAGCCCATGCATTTCGGTTGTCATGCGCTCTCTCTCTTCTGCATCTGTTCGGCGACCAGAACCGCCTCGATCACAGCCACCAGTTCGGGCGCCAACTCCGGATTGCGGCGGTAACGCACCCATTGCGCGTCGCGCCGATCCCGGACGAGCCCGGCATCGCGCAGCACTTTCATGTGCCGCGACATCCGGCTTTGAGTGGCCCCCAGCCGTGCCATCAGTTCGCACACGCAGTGTTCCTGATCATTCCAGAGCACGGCAAGGGCCGCTCTGCGTGTCGGATCGGAGATGGCGTCCAGTAGCTCTTGCATGAGCCGATATTTATGCGCTTCTGCGCATATGCGCGTTGACTCATGTCAACGGAAAGGGCCACGCCTGAAACAACGGAAGAAAACACGCTTAAGCCCGAGCGGCCTACGCGAGGCGGCCTTCGGAAGGCAACCTCTTGTCAAGCGGACACCCCATAGGGTCTGTAAAGCTCTCCTCGTTTGACGATTATCGAACGCACCGCGCCCGAGGCCTTGACGGCGAGCCGCGTGACCTCATCGAGGTCGTCCATCCGCTCCGCCGCAGCGCCCGCGATCTTGAAGGCATAGATCATGCCTGCTACGCCGCGTCGCTTCTCGGCCTCCTCCGCCGGGGCCGAGGCCACATCGTCGGCCACCGCATGGGCGGTGGTACGGATGTCGTCGAACTCGACCGTCTCGGCGGCCATGTCAAAATTCATGACGTCGCCGCCGCAATTCCCGTAGAGGCAGAGAACCCCCGCCCCTGCATCGACTTCGCGGATCGCGTCGGCCATCTGCTCGGCGGAGGGACTGGCAAAGACCTTGCCAGTCCCTCCGCCGAGCAACCCGTTCCCCACGTAACCGGTGAAGACCGGCAGATGTCCCGATCCCCGCCGGTTACGATACCGACCTTGCCCGGCCTCTTCTTGCCCGCGCGCACGATGACGCGGTGGCCCGCAGCCCGATAGGTTTCGGGATGCGCCGCAACCAGTCCGTCAAGCATTTCCGGAACGTAATCGTTCGGATCGTTCAGGATCTTCTTTATCTCTTCGTACTTCCCCTCAGTAGTCGCGCGCCGCTCCCCCGGCATCAGCAACAAGGTCGAGATCGTCCGCCATCTCAATACGCGCGGCCCGCGCGGCATCATAGAGCAGCCCCACATCGGCCGGTCCCACGATGAAGCTGTATCCCGCGTCCCGGATTTGGCTGTAATTCCGCCCGCCTCCCAAGATCGTACCAAGCTTCACGCCGCTTTCGCGACCAGCACGCTCGACTTCTTCCTTGCACTTGAGAAGATCAGGATGATCGAGCTGTTCCAGAAGGCCGATGGACCCAGACAGGTCATTCGGCCCGACGAAGACCATATCGATCCCATCGATCGCACCGATCTCGGCGACGTGAGCGACCGCATCGATATGCTCGCACTGCACCATCAGCAGCAGGTCGTCATGCGCCTCCTTCGCGTAGTCGGTCCAGCGGCCGTAATGCGAGGCGCGCACGATGGGCGCGGCATAGCCCCGCCCGCCCCTTGGCGGGTAAAAGCACGAATGCACGATACTCTTGGCCTGCTCCACCGAATTGACCATTGGCACGAGGATCGAGCGAGCGCCGCGGTCCAGTGCGCGCTTCAAAGTCGTATCGCTGCCGTCGGGCACGCGCAGCACCGCTTCGCCGCCCGCCGCCTGCACCGCACGGATGAGGCTCAGCCCATCCTCGAGTGGCGCCGCACCGTGCTCGCAGTCGATGACCACCACGTCCCAGCCAGCGTTGACCACGATCTCGCAAACCTCCGGCGATCCGGTATCGATCCACGCGGCGGTCACGATCTCGCCCCTTGCGATCCGTTCCTTCAGGGCATTACTCATGAGATGTCGTCCTTTGCGTCATTGATTTCATTGGGTTTGAGGATGGTGCGGATCGCGCGATAGAGGCAGAGCGACCATATCAAGATCGTCGCGCCCCCCAACACCATGGAAATGTTGCGATCGAATAGCGGCATTAGCGCGCCTTGCGATTTGATCATCGAGGTCATGAAATTCTGTTCGACCACCGGGCCCAAAACGACGCCGAGGATTGCCGGCGCGATGGGCAGGCCGCCCAGGATCATCGCATAACCCAGAAAACCCAAGACCAAGATGATCCAGATCGAGAAGACCGAGTTCAGGACTGCAAATCCCCCGATCAGCGAAAGCGCCAGCACCAACGGCATCAGCATGTGCTTGGGCATTCGAAGAAGCTGGCTCGCCATCAGGATCGCGATGCCTCCGGTGAAAATCATAAATATGTTCGCCATCAGGAATGCGCCGAAAAGAGTGTAGACGATCTCGCCACTGCGCTCGAAGATGTCCGGGCCAGGGTTGAGGCCCTTCATCATCAGCACGCCAATGGCGATGGCCGTCACGCTGTCGCCCGGTATCCCGAAGACCAGCGCGGGCGTCCATGCGCCGCTGACGGCCGCGTTATTGGCGGCCCCCCCGTCGACCAGCCCCTCGGCATGGCCGTGCCCGTATTTCTCTGGCGTGCGTGAGAACTTCCGGGACACCGCATAGGCGATCCACGCAGCAACATCCGCGCCCGCGCCCGGCAGTACGCCGATTAACACACCCATGGGACCCGATCGCGCGATGTTCTTCCATCGTGCCTGAATTTCGCGCAGTGCGTTGCCGATGGCCTCACCCAGCGGTTCCATCTTCTGTGTTTGGATCCTGGCCGCCGGGTCGCGCCGCACCGCCGCTGCCTTGAACAACTCAGTCAACGCGAAGAACCCGATCATGGCCGAGATGAACTCCACCCCGTCGAACAGATCGTAAAGACCGAATGTATAGCGCGGCTCGCCCACCGCGATATCGATGCCTACGCAAGCGACGGCAAGGCCGATGAACAAGCTCGCAAAGGTCTTGGCGGGCGGCGCATCGGCCACGAAAACGGCACAGCTGAGGCCGAGGGCAGCGAGCCAGAACATCTCGTCGCTCGAAAAGTTCTTGGAAAAATCCGCCAGGAGCGGTGCAGCCAACGCCAATGCGCCGACCCCGATGATCCCACCGCAGACGCCGGCAAAAAGCGACACGAACAGCGCCGTACGCGGCTGTCCCCGCTCCGCGATGGTCGCGCTGTCGGCGACATAGGCGGCGGAAGCCGGCGTACCAGGTATTCGCAAAAGCGCGCCGCTTATATCGCCTGCAAAGATGCCCGTTGTGGTCGTGGCCACGATTGCCGCCACCGCTGTCACCGGATCCATGTAGAACGTAAACGGCACCAGAAGCGCCACCGCCATCGTCGCCGAGAGCCCCGGCAGCGCGCCAACCAGAGCACCGTAGAGCGTGCAAACAGCGATGGTTGCCAGAAGTGTGGGGTCGGTCAGCCCCCTCAAGATGTTCATCAGTTCCAAGACGTCACCTCACCACGCGAAGGGCAACATCACACCCCAGGGGAGCGAGACGCGCATCACCGAATAGAAGACGAAATGCAGGATCAGCGTCGCCGCGACTGACAGCACACCCGCCGAGATCCACCCGCCGCCGTAAAACCGCGTCACCAGGAAGAGAAGGCAGACCGTCGCCAGATGAAAGCCGAGCGGATTGAGCGCCAGCGCATAGGCCGCGATCATTGCGGCCAGCAGGGCGACCCTCCCCGCCCCGCGTACATCAAACGCGGCCTGCTTACTCAGCCGCGCGCGAAAATCGGCCAGTACGATCAGCAAGCCGGAAATCGCCATGCCCCCGGCTACGATCTTCGGAAAGAACCCCGCGCCGTAGCTCATGGTGGGCGGCGCGGAGAACCCGCGCGCGCCCAGATACATGGCGGAGCCAGCAAGAAACAGGGCCCCGCCTGTCACGAAATCGCTGGTCACGCGAATTTTAGTCATTTTTCTTCATGCCGATGGCCTCAATCGTGGCTCCCAGGCTCTCGTCGTAGGCCTCCATCACCGATCTCAATTGTGCGGCATCGCCCCAGACGACCGGCGCGCCGAGACTCGCACGGAATTCGGCCCAGCGATCCGACGCCACGATTTCCTCCAGAGCGGCCTCATAACTGCAGGTGATGTTCTCGGGCAGATCCTTCGGCCCCGAGATGCTGGTGAAAGCCGCCAGCGTCCATCCGCTGTCGAGTTCGTCAGCCGTCAGCGGTACGTCCGGAAACGCCTGGCTCGGCGTGTCGCTCATATAGGCCAGCGCCCGCACTTCACCCGAATCGATCAGCGACTTACCCTCTTCCAGCGAAGGCGTCACCATGTCGACACCGTGCGCCAACAGTTCCTGCAACGCGCTCGCCGAGCCCTGCGAGGGGACCCAGCGGATCGCCTGAGGATCCATGCCCTCGGCCTCAAGCATTCCCGCGAGCGCCAGATGCCATATCCCACCCAGAGCAGTGCCCGATGCGGTCAACTCACCCGGATTTTCGCGCGCGTAATCCAAAAGCTCCGTCAGGCTGTCGAACGGGCTATCAGCGTTCACGATGACACCCGCCGCCGGCATGTTCATCAGTGCGATGGGCGTGATGTCCTCATAGGTCAGATCCGTCAACCCGAACCAATGCATCGTATCGATCTCGACCGTCGCCGCGCCGATCGTATAGCCGTCGGGCCGCGCGCGCGAGATCGCAGTATGACCTGTTACGCCGTTGCCGCCGGTGCGGTTTACCACATTGAAGGGAACGCCGAACCGTTCCTGCAAGGCTGTCGCGAGCTGGCGCGCATTGGCGTCGGTCGTTCCGCCCGCGCCCCACGGCACGATGACGTTCACCGGGCGCTCGGGCACCCAGTTGCAGTCCTGCGCAACGGCCGCATGGCCGAACCCGGTAGCCGCGAGGATCGCGGCGGAGAAAATCGCTTTGTTCATGGTGTCCTCCCAGACATTGTGCGGCCCCCCTCGGGACCAGCATGAAATCGAAGATGGCACGGAAAAAAAAGCTAGTCAATCGTTATACTAGATCGTTTTACTAAATCGTTCTACTTGACGTCCAACGCCGATTTCAGCCAGAAACATACGAAAGGAGATTCCATGCGCGCCCGCGTCACCCTAAAGGATATCGCCCGGGAGACCGGGCTCTCGGTCAGTTCCGTATCGCTCGCCTTGCGCGGTGACACCCGCTTTCCGGCCGATACGATCGCCCGTATCCGTAACGCCGCCACGTCGCTCGGATATGTCTACAATCAGGCAGCCGCCGATCTGCGCATGTCACGCACCAACCAGGTCGCCGTCTGTCTCGGCGATCTTACCAACCCTATCTTCAACGACATGCTCCTTGAGGCCGAGACCGAAATTGAGAGCCGCGGCAAGCGCCTGCTTCTTGGCATCACCCGTGAGAATCGCGCGCGTCAAGCCGACTTCCTTCACCAAGCGCTTCAGGTCGGCTGCGAGGCGCTGCTACTCTGCCCAGCCTACGGCACCACCTGCGCAGATCTGGACGCGATCCTGCGCGTCGGCGACACTCTCGCCATCTCGACCGCGCTGTTCTTTCGCTCGGTAGAGGGCTTCGATGCTCCACAGATCGTCATGGATGAGGTCCGCAGCGGTCGCCTTTCCGCGCGTGCAGCCATTGATGCCGGCCACCGCAACCTTCACTGGATCGGCGGTGGCCGACAAACGAGCGCCGCGTTCCAACGTCAATCGGGCGCAGTGGCCGAGATCGTCGAGGCCGGCCTCGCGTCCCCGGGCCTCCATCCCGGCCCCACCTCACGCGCCTACGGCTTCGCCAAGGCCACCGAACTCCTTGCCACACACAGAGGAGAGATCGCATTTCTATGCTTCTCCGACCTTATCGCAATGGGGGTGCTAGCGGCCTGCCACGCCGCTGGGCGGCGCGTTGGCCATGACGTTTCCGTCGTCGGTTGCGACGACATGGACGAGGTCAAATACGCCATCCCTCCCCTCACGACAATCCGGATCGACCTCAAGCACATCGTCGCCACCGCCATGCAGGCCGCCACCACGCCCGATTTCCCGCGCCCCGAAGCCTTCGAACCTGTTCTAATTCAGCGCGAAAGCCTGTGCCGTCTCTGAGCAACAATTATGTCTTGCAGAACGCCCGGCGATCATGATCGAATGCCCCGAGATCGGCACGCTTGGCCGAAAGCAGATCGCCAGCCTTGCGGGTTTGGCGCCCATGACCCGACAATCGGGCCAATGGCGTGGAAAGGCCTTCATTCAGGGAGGATGAAAATTCCTGCGCGATGCCCTCTATATGCCGGCCCTCGTCGCCCTCCGCTTCAACAAACAGATGAAGGCAAAATACGAGGCGCTGAAAAGCGCAGGAAAACCCGGAAAAGTTGCCGTGACAGCAATCATGCGAAAGCTCATCGAACTCGCAAACGCACTTATCCGCGATGACAGAAAATGGGCCCAAATGAGGGCTTGATCAAAACGGATACTCTAGGTGGCGGCCCCAATTCATCCTACGGAGACCAATAGACCAGAAATCCAGGTCATCGAGTGAGCGGGACAGACTTTCGATGCGGTTGTCATGAACTCGGTTTTGTTTTTCAATTGCGAGACAGTTGCCCAAATTTTTGTTTCCAGGACTTCGAAATGCGCGACAACATCACGATCTGGACCCTCGACTGGGTGCCAATGACCAATGGCCCTGCCGGCTTCGTTCGCGACATGCGGCTAAGATGGGCGTGTGAGGAAGCGGGCCTTTCCTATTCCGTCCGAACCGTGCCATTCGGGGAAAGCGGTCCAGACCATCTTGCCCGTCAGCCATTCGGACAGGTTCCCTTCATGTCGGACGGTGATCTCCATATGTTCGAGAGCGGGGCCTGTGTTTTGCATCTGGCGGAGAAGAGCGAGACGCTGATGCCTCGTGATCCGCAAGCGCGGGCCGAAACCCTTCAGTGGTTCATCGCTGCTCTCAACTCCATCGAGATGGTGTCCGTTCCATGGTGGTTCCTTGAATTGACAGGTGCGAAGGAGAACGGATTGACTGACTGGCTGGAAAGCCGTCTGGCCCACATGGAGCGCATCCTGAAGGAGCGAGAATGGCTTGCTGCCGGTCGTTTCACCATCGCGGACCTGATGATGACGGACGTCCTGCGCGTGGCAAAGCTCCGCGCCTTCGGAGATCGGCCTGAAACGGAAGCCTATGTGGAAAGGGTCATGGACCGGCCCGCTTTCAAAAAGGCCTATGCCGACCAAATGGCGCATTTCGAGGCTGCCGACGCCGCCCGGCGTCAGGACGAAAGCTGATCATCTCGATTTGGTTTCCTGCGGGTCGACAATCCATATATTGTCCGCCGAAACTGCCGTTGGCTGCCCAGCAGAAACCTGGAGGTTTGGGCTCGAAGCAGCAATGAGGCGGCGATGCAGTCCTACCGTATCCGATCAACTTCGACAGCGTCACGTTCGGCGGAAAGCGGACTCTCGCTGCGGTACGCAGGAATGGGGCCGGTGAACGAACCCGCTACGCGGGAAGGCGCGTGGGGTTGGGAAACAGCGAGCACGCCGACGTTGAGGTTTGATTGAGCACGGTCCCGTTCGGGTGGTCTATCCGGTTTCTTTCAACAAAAGGAACCGAATGATGACCAGGATATTTCCCGAGACTTCCGTCAGCACGCTTCGCCAGCGTCTGATCGATGACATGAACATGCGCCATTTCTCTTCGGCGATCCAGCGCAACTATATCCGTGACATTGGGCGTTTCACGAGGTTTCTGGTGACCCGAGCCCCGACTTCCCTCCAGTTTTCGGGGCGCAGAGCAGCCGCTTGCGGCGAACTGGGTCAGATCCTCGCGTGGACGGAGCGGCAAGCCATTGGGAAAGCGCCAAAAACAAACACTCCCGGAGGGGTTTCCTCGGGAGTGTTTGTATCGGTGGTTGCGGGGGCTGGATCTAATCTTCACTTGTTGCCCGAGCAAGTAAAGATGGTTGCGGGGACCGGCATCGATCACAACTTGCAATCGACGCCGGTAAAGATGGTTGCGGGAGGCTGCAACCACCATTACTTGCGACCTACTAACAGCCATTTTCCTATCAACGCCAAATCCAACGCGAGGAGAAAGGTTGCTAAAAATAGCAGCTTTCATTCCATCCTATTCCGAACAGCAGCGTGAGTATCGGTTACACTACAACTCAACCGCCACGTTTTCCTGGCGAAAAATCCGGCACTGCGCGCCGAACGCGGTCAGCGCAGGTTCGTTTGTCATCTGTCACCTCTGACCGACCTGGAACGGGACGCAGGACATCGCCATGCAACTGCGCCCTCAGTTCCAGCCAACGCGCCTTGAGAACCTGCCAGTTGTGATCGTCGTATGTGCCACTGACGACAACAGGGTGAACCCGAATGCGGGGCGGGAGACCATCACCATGATCCCTCCATTTCCGCCATTCGCGAAGCCAAAGACTGTTCTTGCGATCCACACGCCCAATCTGCTGCTCGACAATGCCGGGATTCCACTCCGCGTGCAGTAGAATCACTGTGCGACAGGCCTCATGCAGATTCAGGCCCTCACGCCCGACGCGGGATTGCGCGAGGAGCACCATCGGCCAACTGGACGACCGGTTGAATGCAGATTGCAGCATACGCC
>MDTD01009428.1_pt1 | contig 13881 bp, 14 predicted proteins | sample 811221 | NCBI WGS metagenome assembly MDTD01 (sample SAMN05326646, study PRJNA326480) | marine metagenome | isolation source: seawater | place: Pacific Ocean: South West | collected 2011
ATTGTTGATTTTTGGAGCGGGCGAAGGGATTCGAACCCTCGACCCCAACCTTGGCAAGGTTGTGCTCTACCCCTGAGCTACACCCGCTCGATCACGGAACAATGCCCGCGAGCGGCGCCTATATCGCCGAAGCCGCTGCGGATTGCAAGAGGCAAAAACAGGAAAACAGCGCGCCGCGGCATTTTTTCGGACCCGTCCCCCCATGGCCGTAGCGGGCGCGCAAGAACAGGACATGGCTTGTTTCGGGATGCCCGTTCAGGCAAAACCACGTCACGAAGACAGCAGAAGGGGACAGACATGGCAAAGGGAGAAGCCGATCTCCTGGCCTTTCTGGCAGAGCTTGGAATTCCGGTCAAAACGGTGACACACGAGCCGCTCTTTACCGTGGCACAGTCGCAGGCCCTGCGGGGCCAGATCCCGGGCGGACACACCAAGAACCTGTTTCTCAAGGACAAGAAGGACAATTATTTCCTTCTCACGGTGGACGAAGAGGCCGACGTCGATCTCAAGCAGATCCACAAGGTCATCGGTGCGGCCAGCCGTGTCTCATTCGGCAAGGCCGAAGCCATGGAAGCGCTGCTCGGCGTATCGCCCGGTGCCGTGACTGCATTCGGTGTCATCAATGACGACAAGGGCGTGGTCCGGATCTACATCGATGAATCGCTGCTCGATCACCCGGTCGTCAACTGCCATCCCCTCGTGAACACGGCCACGACCTCCATCGCGCCGGCCGACCTGCTGCGATTCATAGAGGCGACCGGGCACAGGCCGCACATCTTGAATCTCGCCGAACAAATCGCAAAGTAAACGGCAACGCGCCGGATGACCGGCCTCTTGCGGAGCATTTCCATGACGAACGGCAACAATCCCTACCAGACAGGCCAGACCGGCTACGACACGACCATGACCTTCGGCGATGCCCCGGCGACGCAAGCCGGCAGCGGCGACCTGATCAAGGACACGACAACGGCCGGTTTCCGTGCCGACGTGATCGAGGAATCCAGGAAACAGCCGGTCCTGGTGGATTTCTGGGCGCCCTGGTGCGGGCCCTGCCGCCAGCTCGGCCCGGCCATCGAGAAGGTGGTCCGCGAGGCGCGCGGCAAGGTCAAGCTCGTCAAGATGAACATCGACGAACATCCGCAGATCGCCGGCCAGCTCGGGGTCCAGTCCATACCGGCCGTATTCGCCTTCGTGAACGGCCAGCCTGTGGACGGCTTCATGGGCGCGCTGCCCGAAACGCATATCAGACAGTTCATCGAAAAACTCGCCGGTCCCGCCGATGACGGCCTCACCGAGGCGCTGGAAGCGGCGCAGAAGGCGCGTGACGAGGGTGACAACCCGTCAGCGCTGCAGATTTACGGCGCCATTCTTCAGCAGGACCCGGAGAATGCCGACGTGCTCGGTCATGCCGCGACCGTGCTTTACGAGATGGGGGACAAGGACCAGGCCAACCAGATCCTGGATCGCGTGCCGGCCGGCAAGCAGGAGGCTGAAACGGTCAAGGCGCTGAAGGCCCGCATGGCACTTGACGCGGAAGTCGGATCGCTCGGCGATCCGATGGAACTGGCGCGCCGCCTTGCCGACAATCCCGACGACCATGAGGCACGGATGGACCTGGCGAAGATCGAGAATGCCCGCGGCGACCGTCAGAAGGCGGCCGAGCACCTGCTTGCCATCATCAAGGCGGACCGGAACTGGAACGAGGACGCGGCGCGCAACCAGTTGCTCACCTTCTTCGAGGCCTGGGGCATGAGCGATCCTGCCACGCTGTCGGCGAGGCGCCGGCTGTCGTCGCTGCTCTTCTCCTGACGTCCGGGCCAAGTTTTCCTCCAAACCTTGAGATTCGGTCGGGCCGGCCCATCTTTCCGGAAAGGTGCAGAGAGGAGAGGTTTACCCATGCAGGTTGGCAATGCCCGCTACCGGGACGAGAGCGACCTCGCGGCCGTGATCCCCGTCTTTCCGCTCTCCGGCGCGCTCCTGTTGCCGGGCGGGCGGATGCCGCTCAACATCTTCGAACCGCGTTATCTGCAAATGGTGGATGACGCCCTTGCCGGGAACCGCCATATCGGGATGATCCAGCCCGCGCTCGATGGCTGCCGGCGCGATGACGGTGAACCGGCCTTGTGCCGCATGGGCTGCATGGGGCGGATCACGTCGTTCGCCGAAACGGGCGATGGCCGCTACATCATTTCGCTTGACGGTGTCACGCGGTTTCGCGTGATCGAGGAACTCAATGTTCGCACGCCTTACCGACAGGCGCGCGTCTCCCATTTCATCGCCGATCTCAAGCAGGACGAACAGGAAAGCTCGATCGACCGGGAGGCGCTTCTGGCCGCGTTCCGGGCCTATCTCGATGCCAACGACATGGAAGCCGACTGGGAAAGCGTGATGCGTGCGGGCAATGTGACGCTCGTCAACGCGCTGTCCATGATGGCGCCCTACGGCTCGGCGGAAAAGCAGGCCTTGCTCGAAGCCGCCGACCTGAAGGCGCGCGCCGATACGCTGGTGGCGATGACGGAGATGGCCCTGCGCGACCAGGACGAATCACCGGTCAACCTGCAATAGGGGCACGGGATGGCGACGGATACCGAACGGCGGATGCAGATCGACCCGCGCATGCTGGAATTGCTCGTCTGCCCGCTGACCAAGTCCACGCTGGTTTACGACCGGGATCGCAACGAACTGGTTTCCAAGGCCGCGCGGCTGGCCTATCCGGTCCATGGCGGCATTCCGATCCTGCTTCCTTCCGAAGCCCGGCCGATCGAGGACTGAGCGGGAAATACCGCTTTTCGCAGGGACCGGCGGCAGCGCTCCCGGCCATTGCAAGTCATCAGTCAGTCAGGCAACTTGGGTGCATGCGGAGGCACCCTTGAGCAAGAGCGGCAACAGCAAGAGGCAGGCGCTCGCGGCTTCGGCCGCGGAACTGTTCTGGACGCGGGGGTATGCCGCCACGTCCATTGCAGACATCGCGACGCAGGCGCGTGTGCCGCTTGGCAATGTCTATTACTACTACAAGACAAAAGGCGATCTGGCGCAGGCCGTTGCCGATATCTTTGTCGGCGAGACCCAGGGAATGATCGACACGATCAGCGCGGAGAATCTCGAGCCGCGCGCCCGTCTTGCCGGTCTTGTCGACCGCCTGTCCCGGTCCTTGCGTTCACGCGTCGATCATGGCTGTCCCATTTCCCTGTGCGTGCGCGATTTCAGGCGGGACCATCCGCCGGCATCGGCCCGCGCGGCGGAAAGTTTCGCGCTGCTGATCGGTTTCGCGGCCAGGGAACTGGGGCGGCTGGGGATCCGGCCGTCCATCGCGCTCAACATCGCCCGCTCCGCCATTGCCGAATGGCAGGGCGGCATCGCGCTTGCCCATGCGCTTGGCGACGCGGCGATCCTGTCGGAGAGTTTCCGCCGCATGGAACATCTGCTGCTCTCCCCGGCGCGGGGCTGAGCGCGTCACGGCGGTTTTCCGGGCAGTGGCTCCGGACAACATCGGCCTTCGACCGGCTGGAAAATAGGTTTTCCTTCCGCATTTGTCCGACGCCAGACTTCGTCCGGCTGGAAAATGCTTTGCCAGTGCGCATTTGTCCCACGCCGGCTTTCGCCGGCTGGAAAATGCTTTGCCAGTGCGCATTTGTCCCACGCCGGCTTTCGCCAGCTGGAAAATGGTTTGCCAGTGCGCATTTGTCCCACGCCGGCTTTCGCCAGCTGGAAAATGCTAGTGAAAATTCCGGCCCTTCGGCATGACCGCGCCGGCCTTGCGGGACAAGGTGGCAAGGTCGGTAGCCAGGTCCGGTTCCTCCTTCAACAGTCTGCCCAGCCTCGAAGCCGGTTTCACCCTGGCCCGCATGTCCTCGACCGGACGGCGCACCTCGTCGGCATTGGCGAGGCTGTCGATCAGAAGCGATTCCTCCGACAAACCCGCCAGCATCGGCGTTGCGTCCTCAAGGCGGCTGGCCACCACGTGGATGACGCCCGATTCGCTTTGCAGCCGACCGGCCACGCGAACAAGCCGGGCGCCGAGCACGATGGCGCGGAATCGTTCCAGCACCTTGGGCCAGACAATGATGTTGGCGACGCCGGTCTCGTCTTCCAGCGTCATGAACACCACGCCCTTGGCAGACCCCGGACGCTGGCGCACCAGCACAAGGCCGCAGACCTCGACGAAACGCCCGGATGGCGCCTGCTCCAGGCCTTCGCTGGCAAGAACGCCCGCCCGGCCGAGACGCGCGCGCAGGAAGGAGAGCGGATGGGCCTTCAGCGACAGGGACAGGCTGCGGTAATCGTGGATCACCTGTTCGCCGGCTGGCATGGGCGGCAGGTGTGCGTCGGGTTCATGGTCGCGCAACACCGTTCCCGGCCGGTCGAACAGGGGCAGGTGTTCGGCCGCCTGCCCGCCATCAAGCGCCTGTGCCGCCCAAAGCGCGGCCCTCCGGTCCAGACCCAGCGAGCCGAAGGCATCGGCCTCGGCCAGCTTCGCAATGACGGCAGGGCCAAGGCCCGAGCGCAGCCACAGGTCGCGCACCGAATCGTAACCGCGCCCGCGCGCGGCAACGAGGCGTGCCATGTCGGCCTCGGCCAGTCCCTTGATCTGGCGAAAGCCCAGCCGCACCGCCTTGCATGTCCGGATGACGCCGTTCATTTCGCGATGGCGCGGGGCAATGCGGGCGGCGTCGAAGGTGCTGTCTTCCAGCGTCGAATCCCAGCCGGAATGGTTGATATCGGGCGGGCGCACCTCCACGCCATGCTCGCGGGCATCGCGCACAAGCTGGGCCGGCGCGTAGAAGCCCATGGGCTGGGCATTGAGAATGGCGGCGCAGAAGACATCGGGATAACGCGCCTTCAGCCAGCAGGAGGCATAGACCAGCAGGGCAAACGAGGCGGCATGGCTTTCGGGAAAACCGTATTCGCCGAAGCCCTCGATCTGGCGGAAGCAGCGCTCGGCGAAATCGCGGTCATAGCCATTGGCCGCCATGCCCTCGATCATCTTCTTCTGGAAGGTGTGAATCGTGCCGACGCGGCGAAAGGTGGCCATGGCGCGGCGCAGCCTGTCAGCCTCGGCGGGCGAGAAGCCGGCGGCGACGATGGCGATCTTCATGGCCTGTTCCTGGAACAGCGGCACGCCCAGCGTCTTGCCGAGCACCTGTTCGAGTTCCCTGCTGGGATAGGTGACCGCCTCCTTGCCCTGGCGGCGGCGCAGATAGGGGTGCACCATGTCGCCCTGGATGGGGCCGGGGCGCACGATGGCGACCTCGATGACGAGATCGTAGAATTCCTTCGGCTTCAGCCGCGGCAGCATGGTCATCTGTGCCCGGCTCTCGATCTGGAAGACGCCCACGGTGTCGGCGCGGCAGATCATGGCATAGACTTCTCCTTCCTCCTTCGGAATGGTGGCCAGCGTCAGGGCTTCGCCGTAATGGCCCTCCAACAGGGCAAAGGCGCGCGACAGGCAGGTGAGCATGCCCAGCGCCAGCACGTCGATCTTGAGGATGCCGAGCGCGTCGAGATCGTCCTTGTCCCATTCCACCATGGTGCGCCCGTCCATGGCCGAACGCGTGACCGGCACCACCTCGTCGAGCCGGTCCTTCGTGATGACGAAGCCGCCGACATGCTGCGACAGGTGGCGGGGAAAGCCGATGATGTCGGAGGCAAGCCGCAGGACATGGGCGGTCCCGGCGCTTTTCGTGTCGAGGCCGCCTGCCCTCGCCTCGCGCTCGCTGGGTCCCGACGACGACCAGCCCCAGACAGAACCGGACATGGCGGAGACAGCATCGGCCGAAAGTCCCATGACCTTGCCCACCTCGCGCAGGGCGGAGCGGGCGCGATAGGTGATGACGGTCGCGGCCAGGCCGGCGCGGTCGCGGCCATATTTGGCGTAGATATACTGGATCACCTCCTCGCGCCGCTCATGCTCGAAATCGACGTCGATGTCGGGCGGTTCGCGCCGTTCCGGCGAGATGAAGCGCTCGAACAGGAGATCGGTGAGCGCCGGGTCCACCTCCGTGATGCCGATGCAGTAGCAGACGGTCGAATTGGCGGCCGAGCCCCTGCCCTGGCACAGAATGCCCTTCGAACGGGCGAAGCGGACGATGTCATGAACGGTCAGGAAATAGCGGGCATAGTCCAGTTCGGCGATGAGCCGGAGTTCGTGGCGGATCTGTGCCTTCACCCTGTCCGGCACGCCTGCGGGATAGCGTTTCGCCGCGCCCTGCCAGGAAAGGCGCTCCAGTTCCTCCTGCGGGGTGGCGCTCCGGCCGCAGGGTTCATCGGGATATTCATGGCGCAGTTCATCCAGCGAGAATGACAGTTCGCCGGCAAAATTCATGGTTTCCCCGATGGCTTCCTGACAAGAGCGAAACAGGCGGGCCATGGCATCGGGGGAGCGCAAGCAGGCCTCGCCATTGGCCGGAAGTCCGTAGCCCGCCTTTTCCACCGGCTTTCCAAGACGGATGGCGGCAAGCACGTCGGCGAGATCGCGCCGGGCGGGAGCGTGAAAGCGCGCATCGGCGATTGCCATTGGCGCCACCCCGGTCTTCCGGGCGAGGATCGCGGCGGCTGCGAGACGACGCTCGTTCATGCCATCGAATGTCGGCGGAATACCCAGCCGCAGGCTGGCGCCGAAACGGCTTTTCAAGGCTGTCAGCCGGGCGAGGCGATCGGCTTCCGGCCTGTGCGGCTCGTCAAGGCAGACAAGCCCCATGCCATCGCCCCATTCCACCAGGTCATGTGTCAGCAGGACCGGAGCGCCCTTTTCGCCGCGCATGTTGGCTGCCGTCAGCATGCGGCAGAGATTGGCCCAGCCGCGGCGGTGCCTCGGATAGGCAAGAACCGGCCCTGCATCATCTGCAAAGACCAGCCGCGCGCCGGGATGGAAGGCAAGACCGGCCTCGCGCGCGGCCTGGTGCAGGCGCACCACCCCGGCCACGGAATTGCGGTCGGCAAGGCCGAGAGCCGACAGGCCGAGACGCTTGCCCGTCACCGCCAGTTCTTCCGGATGGGATGCGCCTTCCAGGAAGGAGAAGTTCGACCGGCAACCGAATTCGGCATAGGCGGGCATGGCGACTGCGCCCCTCAGGCAAAGAAACCGTGCAGGAACCAGCGCACCGGCGCGGCGCCGTCATAGAAACCGGCCCGGTAGAGCCAGAAGCGGCGGCCCGTTTCGTCTTCCACCTGCCAGTAATCGCGCACCGGCGTGCCTTCCGGTTCCCGCCACCATTCCGGGCCGATCCGTTCCGGCCCCTCGGCCCGGGCGACGCGGTAATGTACGCGTCGCCAGCGGAAGGAGGCCGGCGGGCCGTCGGGAATACCGGCAATGGCGTCGACGGGTTCGGGAGTGGCAAGCAGGCGGACGGGCCGTGGCGCGCATGGCACATGGGCGGGCGCATGGGTGGCGATATCGTGCTTGAGCGCCAGGCTGCCCGCCATGTCCGGAACGGGGGTGGGCAGGGCGGCGCGTTCGGGGCAATGGCTTTCCCTGAGGCCGGGCGCCATCAGCACCTGCGGGCCGAAGCGGGCAGCGGCGCGTTCGGCGAAAGCGGCGACGGCCTCGGCGCTGTCCGCGGGATCGCCGGCAAGATCGCGCTGGCTTTCCCCGAAGGGCGCGGATGCGAGGACCGACAGGCGCAGGATCTCGAAGCCGCAGCCGGCATCGAGCGTTCCGTCGAGAGCGGCAAGGCGCTCGCGAAACAGGTCGCGAATGGCGCGCGGCTCGCGCAATGGCCGTGCCGTGCCGACGGTCAGGCGCTTCACCGCGCCGTCGGTGCGCCAGAGCGCCAGTTCCAGCCGCCGGGCGCCCTGGCCGCGTTCTTCAAGCGCCGGTTTGAGCGCACGGGCAAGGCCCTGCGCGATTTCCTCGACATGCTCGGCCAGCATGACCGGTTCGGCCAGCCGGCGTTCGGCGGAAAGGTCGGCCACGGGCATGAGGGGTGAGACGGTTTCGCCGGTCCTGCCCAGCGCCGCATCGAGGCGGGCGATGACCGCCGGGCCGAAACGGCGGGCGATGGCGGCGCGCGGCTGGGCGGCCAGGCGGCCGACGGTGGAAAGGCCGACGGCGCGCAGGCCGGTCTCGGCCCTCGGTTCAAGGCGCAGGGCCGAAAGGGGCAGGGGCGACAGGAAGGCTTCTTCCGCGCCGGGCGCGATCATGGCGCCGGGCCGCAGCCGGGCAGCGGCAAATGCACAGCCGGGCGTTGCCGCAAGACCGGCCTGAACCGCAAGGCCCAGCGCGCGGGCGCGCTCAACCGCATCCAGCATGAGGGCTTCTTCCCCGCCGAACAGATGGGCGCAGCCGGCAATGTCCAGGAACAGGCCATCGCTGCCGTCCAGCCCGGCCAGCGGCGTGTAGCGTGTCGCCCATTGTGCCAGGTGCTTCAGGAAACGGGTGTCGGCTGCCGGATCGGCCTGCAGGACCTCGATTTCCGGATGCATGGCACGTGCGGCTGCCAGCCCGAGGCCGGGGACAAGTCCCAGCGCGGTGGCCTTCCCGCAACAGGCCGACAGACGCCGCGCGCCGGCCACGGTTTCGGCCAGGACCAGCGGCGGGCGTTCAGCCGCGCCGGCGGGCGGGCGGGTCCGCCAGGTCCGGCCGTGGCGCATGGCCAGAACCCGGTCGGTGGGCAGACAGGGAAACCACAGCGCCAGGATGCGCCGTGCGGCGGACGGGCTCCCGTTCCGCCGATCCGTCGGGCCGCAGGACAAATCGCTGTTCATCACGGTTCCACTCCAGTGTCAGGTCAGGGGTATCGCTGGCGCCCTTGTCGACGGTCAGGCGAAAGGCGGGATTGCCGATCGTGCCATCGAGCGTGACGCCAAAGGCGCTTGCCGGGGCAGAGGGCGCGGCGCGCACCAGAAGCCGCAGCAGGGCCGCGCCGGCTTCCGGACGGGCCGCCTGGCGCAGCAGGATGACCGGCCGGCCTGCATGGCGTGCGCGCATGTGCAGGCGGCGCGTGGCGCTCAGGTCGCAGGCGGCAGGGTTGCCGCGCATTTCAAGGATCACGGCGCAAAGTCCGGGCAGGGGCGCCGCCTCGCCGGCGATCCACAAAAGATCGGCAAGGCGGGGGACTTCGGCCAGGAGAAGACGGTGCGGCTCCAGCCCGACCAGACCGGCCAGCCCCGGCGACCAGGGCATGCCGGCCTCGGCCATCGCCTGGCGTGTGGTCGCCCAGAGCAGCGGTGCCTGGGGCGGAGCAGCCTTGCGCTCACGATGGGCCCGCAGGGCAAGGCCCAGCGCCAGCGCGCCTGCCGCGCCCGCGTCACGCGTTTCCGGCGCGATCACCTCGCTGAGGGCGGCCAGCGGCAGGCCTCCGCCGAGCAGCCGGTCAACGCGTTCATCGCCCGTTGAAACCCGCAGGGCGCGGGCATGGCGCAAGCCTTCCACCGGGCGGCCATGGGCGCGCAGGAATGTGCCGGCCGCTTCATCCCGCCCGCCATGGTCCGGTGAAACGCGGCTTTCGCCTGCCGCCGGACCCGGCTGGAGACGGGGCGTGGCGTCCTCGATGGCCGCGATCCGCTGGCGCAGATCGTGCAATAGCTCCTCCGTCACGGCACGGGTGGCCATGGCGCTTGTCCTTTCATGGGGCCCTGCTGCGAACCCGGGCAATGGGCGAGCGCTCCCCCGGCCCGCATAGGCAGTGCCAGGTGATCGCCGCTGTTAATGTTCCTGTTATGTTCTTATGGATTCCAGAGCCGGCAGGACGAGTCAAGCGGGCAGGAAAAGATTCTTGTTTCCGTTCCGGCAGGACTGTCAGCCGGAATCGGGCCCATGTTCTTCAAACCTGAGGCAAAAACGCCTATATGGGCCCGACAGGAAAAAGTGATGGCCCGTATTTACGCAACCCGCAACTGGCAGACAGCCGCCGCGCCGACGCTCGCCGAGATCGAGCTGATGGCAATGGAGGCCTATGCCCATCTTCCCGGCCAATTCCGGGCGCTGACCGGCGAGATCGTCATCCAGGTGGCCGATTTTCCCGAGGAGGAAATCCTCGATGCGCTGGCGCTGGAAACGCCGTTCGACCTGCTCGGACTGTTCGAGGGCCGCGGCATTGCCGACCGCTGGAATCCGCAGACCGGCGAGGGCCCCAACCGAATCACGCTCTACCGGCGCGCCATTCTCGATTACTGGGCGGAAAGCGACGAGATGCTGGGAGACATCGTCACCCATGTCCTGGTCCACGAGATCGGCCATCATTTCGGCCTGTCGGACGACGACATGGCGCGAATCGAGGAACAGGCCGGCTGACCGCCCAGACCCATGGCGTCTGCCTTTCGCAGGTGAACCCTTCATTAACCATGTTGCCGGAGCATCGGCAGGCAGGGGGAAACCTCTTTCCCTTCCCGGCGTTGAGCGGCCGGGACATGAAGGGATCAAGGGACGAAAGGGAGTGCCATGCACAAGCCGACCCTGCTTATCGTGGAAGACGACGCGTGGCTGGCCATGGACGCCGCCACGCAGGCCGAGGCGGCCGGCTATGCCGTCATCCTGGCGCAGAGCGTCGCCGAGGCACAACGCATCCTCCTGCTTGAGGACGTGGACGGGGCGATTCTCGATTTCAACCTGCCCGATGGCGTCGTGACACCGGTCGCCCATGCGCTGCGCGCAGCCGGCCTGCCCTTCTTCGTCGTGTCGGGCGCGAGCCTCGACGCCATCGAAGAGAGCGGGCTTACCAATCCGCCGCTGCTGGCCAAGCCGGTCGACTACCTCAAGGCCATGGCCCTCCTGATGCGCTCCGACGAGGCGCCCATCCGCAAGCCGCGACTGGCCGGCTGAGCCGCCTCCGCCTTACGGGCAGACGCCGCGGGCGTCGATATAGCGCGCCGAAACCCAGCCGCGCGGGCTTGGCCGGCCCCAATAGGGATTGGTGCAATCACCGGACATGCAGGCCACCTGATACCAGTTGCCGCTGCGGTCCCACACGGACACTTCATCGCCGGCATAAAGCTCACCGATCTGGCGGTAGCGCGATCCCGGACCGGTGCGCACGGCGAGGAAGCCGTTGCCGCGGGCATGATTGTATTGCGAGATCGGACGCACGCCGACCACGTAGCCGGTACAATCGCCCGCCGCAGCCGGAACGGCCGGCAAGGCCACCGCCGCCGCGACGGCACATGCACCCAGAAAATTCCGCACCATGTCTCGTCTCCTTTTCTGCATCCTGCGATCCTTGATTGACGATGCCAGTGGATGCGGCCGTGCGCGTTGACCGGCGTCAAGCGGCGCCGCAGAGATCGCGAATCACCCGCTCGAACACGGACATGCCCGTTTCGATGATGTCGTCGGGAAAATCATAGTCGGGTGCATGCAGCGGCGGATGGGCTTCGCCCGCGCCCAGGACGAACATGGCGGTGGGGCATGCCTGGCCGAAGCGGCCGAAATCCTCCGACCACCGGAACGGACCCTCCAGCGGCATGACGGTCAGGCCGAGCGATGCAAAGGCGCTCTCGACACGGGCCACGGCAGCGGCGTCATTGACATTGGCCGCGAAACCGTCCGCCGTTTCCATCGCGATCTCCAGCCCGTGACGGGCGGCGGCGGCGCGCGCCAGGTCGCGCGCTGTCCGCATCAGCGCATCCTGCCTGACGTCGTCAATGGCGCGCAGGGTGGCCATGACATGGGCCTCGCCCGGCGCGATGCCGAAGGCCTCCTCGCCGAGGCGGGCGTGGACCAGCGTGACAACTGAATGGCCTTCCGGATGCCCAAGCGTCGCGGGCAGGCGCGGCAGGGCCTCGACCAGTTCGCACATGGCGGCGGCCGGGCTCAGCCCGGCTTCGGGCTGGCTGGCATGGGATGTGCGCCCGGTCAGGCGGATTGACAGGCCCTCGGAGGCGTAGCACATGGGGCCGGGCCGGATCGCCACAGTCCCTTTTGCCATCCCCGGCAGATTGTGCAGGGCAAAGGCCATGTCCGGCCGGATTTCGGCAAAACGCGGATCGGCCAGCATGGCGGCCGCGCCGGCGCCGTTTTCCTCGGCGGGCTGGAACAGGAGGATGGCGCGGCCCTTTCCGACCGGGCGCTCGTGCAGGTGCCGGGCAAGGCCGGCGAGAATCGCCATGTGACCGTCATGGCCGCACAGATGCCCCCGCCCCTCGATCGCCGAGCGCCATTCGACCGGCGCCTTGTCGATGATCGGCAGGCCGTCCAGTTCGCTGCGGATCAACACCGAGGGACCGGAATTGCCGGACTCCCAGACCGCCACCACACCATGGCCACCAATGCCGGTGATCAGGTGATCGGGGTGACAATGAGCGAGTTCGTCTGCAATGCGCGCGGCCGTCCAGGCTTCATCGCCAGAAACTTCCGGATGGCGGTGCAATGTGCGGCGCAGCGCCGTGAGGTCTTCAAGGAGCGCGCCGTCTACCATTCGCCGAGCTTCATGTCCGGTTCATAGTCCACGCCGTCGACTTCCTTGATGACCGCCTGGCCGCACTGCATCGTGCCGGTCTGGGCGTTGAAGGCATAGGTGGGCGAACCATGCAGCATCCAGCCCCTGTTGAGCGCCGCCGTCACCTTGTGACAGAAGGCGGCGTCATCGGGGCCGGTCAGGAAGCGGTAGAGTTTCATGCCGGTTCTCCGTTCAGCGGCCGGCCCGCGCCAGCAGGCGCTCGGCCTGTTCGAGATGCAGCCGCTCGACCATGCGCCCATCCATCGAGATCACGCCCTTGCCGGCGTTGGCCGGTTCGGCAAAGGCGGTGCGGATGGCGAGCGCTTCTTCCACAGCCGCTGCGGAGGGTGAAAAAGCGGCTTTCGCCGGTTCGATCTGTGCCGGGTGAATAAGCGTCTTGCCATCGAAGCCCAGCGCCGCGCCCTGTGCGCATTCCGCGGCAAAGGCATCGAGGTCGCGGAACTGGTTGGAGACGCCATCCAGGACGGCGATGCCGCCAGCGCGCGCGGCCAGCACCATCTGTTGCAGCCAGGGGCGGAGATATTCCCGGTCCGGGGTCACTGCCACGCCCGTGTCCTTCACCAGGTCGTTCGTTCCGGCAATGAAGCAGCCGAGCCGGGCGCCGGGCTGCAGGGCAAGGTCCGCCAGGGCCGGCAGGTTCAGCACGGCGCGCGGCGTCTCGACCATGGCCCAGAGGCCCAGGCTTGCGGGTGCATCCGTCTCGGCAAGCGCATCGGCGGCATCGAGCACGTCGCCGGGACCGTCGACCTTGGGCAGGAGGATGGCGTCGGGACGGCAGCCGCGCGCGGCCAGGAGATCCTCCGCGCCCCATTCGCTGGACAGCGCGTTGATGCGGATGATCCGCTCGAAAGGCGCGGTGCGATGCTCGCGGAAATGCCGGCGCAAGGCTTCGCGCGCGGCCTCCTTGCCGTCCGGCGTGACTGCATCCTCCAAATCGAAGATCACGGCATCGGCGGCCAGGCCGGGTACCTTGGCCAGCGCCTTTTCGTTGGAGGCCGGCACGTAAAGCACGGCGCGGCGGGGACGGTGGGTGATTGTCGTCATGAGCCGATCCAGACCAGTTCCACGAAAGCGGTTCGCCAAAGCTTGATGGGACGGAATTTCCGGTTTGGCAAGGCCAGGACGGCACGGGGTGGTGCCGAGGACACCATCATGGCCGATGATGCCTGCCGTCTGCCCGCGGCATCGCGGCGGGCAGACGGGAATCAATGACCGCAAGGCAAGAGGCAGGTGCCGGTCAGACCCGGCGCTCCACCATCATCTTCTTGATCTCGGCGATCGCCTTGGCCGGGTTCAGCCCCTTGGGGCAGGCCTGGGCGCAGTTCATGATCGTGTGGCAGCGATAGAGCCGGAACGGGTCTTCCAGATCGTCGAGGCGCTCGCCGGTGGCCTCGTCGCGGCTGTCGATCAGCCAGCGATAGGCCTGCAACAGGGCGGCGGGACCGAGATAGCGGTCGCCGTTCCACCAGTAGCTCGGGCAGGAGGTGGA
>MDTD01070005.1_pt1 | contig 13881 bp, 17 predicted proteins | sample 811221 | NCBI WGS metagenome assembly MDTD01 (sample SAMN05326646, study PRJNA326480) | marine metagenome | isolation source: seawater | place: Pacific Ocean: South West | collected 2011
AAACAGGTAATTATAAAATGAAAAAAGTTTTGATAATTAATGCTAATTATTATAAAGAATTTTCAAAAAAATTAGTGATAGAGTCTAGAAAATTTTTAAAAAAAGAAAAATTAAGTTTAAGTTTGATTAATGTAACTGGTATTTTTGAAATTCCCGTAGCAATAAGAAAAAATATTTATAAATTTGATGGTTTTGTCGCTTTGGGGTGCGTGATAAAAGGTAAGACACCTCATTTTGATTTAATTTGTAGATCTACATTTAGTTCAATTCTAGATTTATCAGTAACTTATAATAAGCCAATAGGTAATGGAATAATTACTGCCTTAAATATTACTCAAGCTAAAGAAAGATGTGGAATAATAAAATCAAGTAAATCTAATAAGGGAATAGAAGCTTCGAAAGCTATATTATCCATTTTAAAAAATGGACCAAAAAAAATTTAAAAATCCCTCTCCAAGAATAAAGATTATTCAGAAAATTTATAATTCGTTAATGAATCCAAATTCAATTATTGAATATCCAAAGAATCAGTATAAAAAATTTATAAAGGATGTAGTCTCTGGTACCTTAGAAAGATCTGAATTAATTGAAGAGACTATTAATAAACATTTATTTAAAGATATTGATTTAAAAAAAACAGATAAAATATTAAAAATAATACTTTTTGCTGCTGTTTTTGAATTAATTTTTAAACACAATAATCCGAAAAAGGTTATAATCAGTGAATATTTGTTAGCTGCTGAGTTTTTTTTAGAGAAAGTTCAAATTGGTTATTTAAATGCTATTTTAGATAAAATATCGAAGGTTCTAAGAAAAGATGAGTAAAATTTTAAAAATTTCGTTAACTTTAGCTTGCGTTTTTAATTCTTTTTTGGCATTTATCCGTTAATTGTAATGACAAATTATTTAGAACTTCTTTACTTGATATCGTTTACAGGAATTTTAGCTGTTGCATATAGCTATCTTTTATCAGGTCAGATTATAGCTTCAAGTCCTGGAAATTCTCGTATGCAAGAGATAGCTGAGGCAATACAAATAGGAGCCAAAGCTTATTTAAACAGACAATACAAAACAATTGCAATAGTAGGAATAATTGTATTAGCAATCGTTACATATTTTTTTAATTATCTAGTTGGCTTAGGATATTTTATTGGAGCTTTTCTTTCTGGTGTAGCTGGTTATGTAGGAATGTTGATTTCAGTAAAAGCAAATGTAAGAACAGCTGAAGCCTCTAGGCATAGCCTGCAATCAGGTTTGACAATTGCTTTTAAATCAGGAGCTATAACAGGTTTGTTAGTGGCTGGTTTAGCTTTATTAGCAATTACTATTTATTATATCATCTTAATAAATCTTAAGGTTGACAATAGAGAAATCATAAATGCTTTAGTGGCTTTAGGTTTTGGAGCTTCATTAATTTCTATTTTTGCAAGGTTAGGTGGTGGTATTTTTACTAAAGGTGCTGATGTGGGTGCGGACTTAGTTGGTAAAGTTGAAGCTGGAATTCCAGAAGACGATCCAAGAAATCCAGCAGTTATTGCTGATAATGTTGGTGATAATGTTGGTGACTGTGCTGGGATGGCTGCAGATTTATTTGAAACTTATGCAGTTACAATCGTAGCAACAATGGTTTTAGCTTCAATATTCTCACCTCAAGATTATAATTTAATGATTTATCCTCTTGCAATAGGAGGTGCATGTATAATCACGTCAATAGTTGGCACTTGGTTTGTAAAATTAGGTAAAAGCAAGAGTATCATGGGCGCACTGTACAAAGGATTTATAGTGACAGCTGTAACATCTTTAATAATAATGTACCCAATAACGGAATCAATAATTGGTTTAAAAACCACTTACAACAATAATGCAGGTGCAATATTTTCAGGATTAGACCTTTATACATGCGGAATAGTTGGTTTTGTAATTACGGGATTGTTAATTTGGGTTACTGAATATTATACTGGAACAGACTATAGGCCCGTTAAAACTGTTGCTAAGTCATCAACAACTGGACACGGTACAAATGTAATACAAGGCTTAGCTATATCTATGGAAGCCACTGCTGTACCCGCCTTAATAATAGTTGCTGGAATTTTGTACACGAATAGCTTAGCAGGTTTATATGGTATAGCGATAGCGGTGACAGCGATGCTTGCTTTAACTGGAATGGTTGTTGCTCTAGATGCGTATGGTCCAGTAACAGATAACGCTGGAGGTATTGCGGAAATGTCTAAATTACCCAAAAATGTGAGGAAGACTACAGACGCATTAGATGCAGTTGGCAATACTACTAAAGCTGTTACAAAAGGTTATGCGATTGGATCAGCGGGTCTTGGTGCTCTCGTGCTTTTTGCGGCTTATACTGAAGATATAAAATACTTTTCCGGTGTAAGTGGTTCTGCTTTAGAAGGTGTCAATGTTACTTTTGATTTATCAAATCCATTTGTCGTTGCTGGTTTGTTAATAGGAGGGATGCTTCCATATTTATTTGGTTCTATGGGTATGCAAGCAGTAGGACGAGCGGGTGGAGCTGTTGTTATAGAGGTTAGAAGACAATTTAAAAAAATACCTGGAATAATGAAAGGAAAAAGAAAACCAGATTACGGTAGACTAGTTGATTTATTGACTAAAGCAGCAATCAAAGAGATGATTGTTCCATCTTTATTACCAGTTCTTTCTCCAATAATTTTATATTTTATTATTTTACAAATTGGAGGACTGGAGGCAGCTTTAGCTTCTTTAGGAGCAATGTTATTAGGTGTGATAGTTACTGGTTTGTTTGTTGCTGTTTCTATGACAGCTGGTGGTGGTGCATGGGATAATGCTAAAAAATACATAGAAGATGGAAATTTTGGTGGCAAAGGATCTGAAGCGCATAAATCAGCAGTGACAGGTGATACAGTAGGAGATCCTTATAAAGATACTGCAGGTCCAGCAGTTAACCCAATGATTAAAATTACTAATATTGTTGCATTATTGTTATTAGCTGTAATAGCACATTAATTTATTTATTACCGTACATCTTTGTTCTAATACTTGATAAAAAACTTTCAACAAAGCTTTTTTTGGTTAATTCATTTTCTGTTTCTTCTTTCGAAAAGGCCAATTCATTCTTGCTGTCTTTATTAAGTAGTCGTTTATTTTTTAAAATACCATACTTATCAAAATTTAGAATTAATACATTATTAGATTTTAAAACATTTTGACCTAATTTATGAAACTCACCTTTTGTAATTACCCTCTCAAAATAAATCCATTCGTTTTCATTGCTAATAGATTTTGTATGGGGATGTCCTATTATCTTAATTACATCATTTTTATTAGACTTATCTATCGATAACTTATTAGATCTATTTTCTAAAAAAACAATACCATGATTTTTAGATGGCTCTTGTAATTGACAATTAATTAAAATAATAAAAGTAAATATTAGTATAATATTTATATGATTTTTAATTTTAAAAAACATAATGATAATCTGTACAATACATTGCTTAGCTTATCCAGGAATATTTTTTTTTATAAAAATATAGGTTTACCTGACACATTTGAAACACGTATTTACTTAATGTTTTTCCATTTTTCTATAATGATGATTATTTATAAAAAGAAAAATAGAAAATTTAATCAAAAATCTTATGATTTATTATTTCATAATATAGAATACAATCTTCGAGAAAGTGGGTTAGGTGATGTTGCTGTAAACAAGAAAATGAAAGATCTAAATAAAGTTTTGTATGATATTCTTCTTAAAATTGAATACATAAAAAACGAAAAATTTACGCTTAATAAAGATCTTATATTTAAGTACTTTAAACAGCTAAAAAACGACGAAAAACAGAAATATCAATATTTTGAAAGCTATTTCAGAAAATTTTATAATTTTTGTTTTGAATTAGAGCTCAATAATATGATAAGAGATGCAATAACTTTTAAATAATTTATGGCTGTTCCTAAAAGAAAAACCTCTGTATCAAAAAAAAAAATGAGGAGATCTCATCACAAATTATCCTCAGTTAACATAGTTGAGGATAAAAAAAGTGGAGAGTATAAACTTTCTCATCATATAGATTTGAAATCTGGCTATTATAACGGAAAAAAAATCTTAGATATTTAATATTATTTGATGAATAAAAAAATTACTATTGCTATCGATGCAATGGGTGGTGAAAACTCACCTAACAAGACTATTGAAGCTGTTAAAATATTTTTAAATAAGAATTTTAAAAAGAATGATTTTTTTTTAAATTTATATGGTGATAAAAAAAAAATTTCCCAAGAAATTGAAAGATTTGCTATTTCCTCAAATAACATAAAGATAATACACACAGACTCTGTTGTATCTGATGCAGAAACACCACTAACAGCTATTAAAAATTCAAAAAATACTAGTATGTGGAATTGTATAAAGTCTCAGTTAGATGGAGAGTCAGATATAAGTTTATCTGCGGGTAATACTGGAGTCCTCCTAGTAATATCTAGAATGATTTTAAAAATGATGAGTGAAGTAAGTAAACCAGCTCTTGCAGGTTTATGGCCCAATCAAAAAGGCATGAATGTAGTATTAGATCTAGGTGCAAATATTGAATGTAACGAAACAAATCTTATTGATTTTGCAGAACTTGGCTCAGCATTATACAAGTCAATTTTTCCTAATGACAAACCTTTAGTATCATTATTGAACATAGGCTCAGAGGAAATCAAGGGAACAGAGATATTAAAGAATACTTATAAAAGACTGAATGAACTAAGTAATGATAATAATTTTTTATTCAAAGGATATATTGAAGGAAATAAAATTATGTCTGGAGACTCTAATGTTATTGTTACCGATGGCTTTACAGGAAATATTGCTTTAAAAACTGCTGAAGGTACCGCTAAATTTATTACTGATAATTTAAAAAAAACCTTAACGGAAAATTTACTATCAAAAATTTCTTTAGTATTTTCGTATTTTTCTTTAAAAAAGTTTAAAGATAAACTTGATCCTAGAAAGTATAATGGTGCTATTTTTTTAGGTTTAAATGGACCTGTTGTTAAAAGTCATGGTGGAACTGATGCGATTGGTTTTTATTATTCGATAGATTTGTGTTATAAAATAGTAAAAGGCAATCTTATGAGTCAAATAAAAAACAATTTAAACCATTTAAATAGTGACAAAACATAATTTAAAAAAAGAGGATTTGTCTTTAGATTTAAGCAAAAAAATAGGACTTTCCCATCTATACTCAAAAAAAATAATAGATGATCTCCTAGACGTATTAAGTCAATGTATTAAAGAAGATAATCTAAATTTAAAAAATTTGGGATCTTTTAAACTTATAAAAAAAGACGATAGAATTGGAAGAAATCCAAAAACTATGGAGGAACATATTATTAAGTCTAGAAAAAGTTTAAGTTTTAAGGCATCTAAAAATTTACTTAATAAAATTAATACTTAGAGGTGAATAAATTAATCAAAATTTCAGAATTAGCAAAAATCTTAAAATTAATAGACAATAAATCAAATAAACCACTCAATCACACAATAAGATATTGGGAAAAGGAATTTAAACAAATAAAACCTAAGATTATCAATAAACAAAGGTATTATACCAATAAAGATATTGAAATATTTAAATTAATTAAGCATTTGATTAAAGATAAGGGTATTACAATTAATGGGGTTAAAAATATATTAAATTCAAAAATAAATAAACTTGACGATTACAATTCACATGGTTTAAAAGCTGAGTATTATAAAAATAAATTTCAAATGAAGTCTATTGAGGTTTTAAAAAAAATAAAGAATTTGAAAAAATATGGCAAAAAAAACTCACATTAAAGTAAGAATGGTTCCAGAAAGCAACCCGGATAGTAAATTTGTTTACTACGCAAAAAAACCCACAAAAGGTGAAAAAGCGAAAGATAAACTAAAATTAAAAAAATATAATCCTAATACAAGAAAACACGAATTTTTCGTTGAAAAAAAATTACCACCTCATAGCAAATAATTATTTTTTTTTAAATTTTCGATATTCATAGTCTATAAAAGCGTTAATCATTGACTTCCAAATTTTTGATGTGATTTTATGATCTATTTTTCTTTTTTTTGATTTAATTGAAATATTCTTTAATATTACACTTATCCTTTTTTTATCTATTATGTCTTTTTTAAATCTTTTATTTTGCAATACTTTATCAACTAATTTTGATCTTTCTTTAATTATATTTAAAAGTTTATCATCTAATTTGTCTAATTTTTTTCTAATTAAGAGTATATTTTTGTTAATCATCGCGACAATAAATTTATTAAGAAATCATTTAATATATATATATTACAAATAATGGTGTCACACGATAAAAAAATTAATAAGCTTTATATTTATTGGCTATTTGGAAGCTTATCATTAATATTTTTAATGATTATAATTGGTGGGTTAACTAGACTTACTAATTCAGGTTTATCAATAACTGAATGGGAATTATTTAGAGGAATTATACCACCACTAAATAAGACTGGTTGGGAAAATTACTTTGAAGCATACAAAAAAATTCCTCAGTTTAAAATGATTAATCCTACAATGGACTTAAGTGAATTTAAAATAATATTTTATTGGGAGTATGTGCACCGTATTTTAGGAAGAGTAATTGGTTTATTTATTATTATACCTTTATTTTATTTTCACTTCGTAAAAAAAATTAAATTTAAAAAATTAATTCATAGTTATTTAGTGCTTATATTGGTTTTGTTTCAAGGTTCTTTAGGATGGTATATGGTTCAAAGTGGTTTAACAAACGATGTTACTGTAAGCCATTATAGACTTTCATTACATTTAGTTACCGCAATTATTATTATTTCTATTTTATTTTGGCAAATATTAAATTTTAGAAGTAACAAAATAAAGGTTTTTTTAAGTTTCTCATTTCAAAATTTTCCTTTTATATTTTTAGTCTTATTAATTTTATTGCAAATAATTATAGGAGCATTTGTATCAGGTTTAGATGCTGGTAGAATTTATCAAACTTGGCCACTAATGGGCGACAATTTCTTTCCTGACGATGTAAATAAAAATACAAATGATCTGTTTGATTTAAAAAATCATTCAATTGTTCAATTTTATCATCGAAATATTGCTTATTTTATTACCCTTTACATAATCTCCATAGGTTTAATTATTTTTAATTTAAAAATAGAAAAATTATATCGTCCACTTTCATATTTATTAATTATTTTATTTATTCAAATTATTTTAGGAATATTTACTTTATTGAGTGGTCTTAATATCGCTCTAGCGTCAGCTCATCAAATTTCTAGTGTAATATTAGTTTTATCGGCTCTAAATTTATATTATTCAATAATAAAATAAATTGACTTTATTAAGTATTATATGTATTTATCGCCCATTGTTATGACACCCTTTATTAAAAAGAAAGATGTAAAAAAAGATTGGTATATCATTAATGCCGAGAATGCTGCAGTTGGAAGATTGGCAGCATTTATATCAAAAGTTTTAAGAGGAAAAAACAAATCAACTTATAATCCACATATAGATAACGGTGATTTCGTAATAGTAACAAATATTGATAAGATTAAATTTACCGGTAAAAAATTTAAAGAAAAAAAATATTATAAACATACAGGTCATCCTGGCGGAATTAAAGAAATCACACCGTTGTCTTTAAAAGAAAAAAATAAAACTATAGAAATTTTGAAATTAGCTGTGAAAAGAATGCTTCCAGGCGGACCATTAGCGAAAAAACAACTCACAAAACTTAAAATTTATAACGGCAATAATCACCCTCATGAAGTTCAAAATCCAAAAATAATTGATTTTGAAAAACTACATAGACTAAATATAGTAAGATAATGGAAAATACTAGCGTAACACCTATCAAAAAAAAGGTTAAATTAGACTTTAAAGAAAGTAAATATGCTACTGGTAGAAGAAAAAAATCTATAGCTAAGGTTTGGGTTAAAAAAGGATCAGGAAATATTCATGTAAACGGTTTAAAAATGAATGAGTATTTTAAAAGACCCGTTCATCAAATAATTGTTACAAGACCTCTAGAGATATCTGAAGTTGCATCAAATTATGATGTTAAGTGTTCGGTTAAAGGAGGTGGCTTATCAGGTCAAGCTGGAGCAATCATTCTAGGTATCTCAAAAGCTCTTATAGCACATGACATAAATCTTAAAAAAAATCTAAAAAAAGACAAGCTAACAACTAGAGATTCTAGAGTCGTTGAAAGAAAAAAATACGGCCATCGTAAAGCAAGAAGAAGTTTTCAATTTTCTAAACGATAATCATTTAAATTTAATTTCTATTAAGACAGTGATATAAATTATCATGCTTATGAAACATAAAATAAGAATAGCTATAATTGGTGCAACTGGATTTACAGGCCTAGATCTCGTTTATATACTTTCTAAGCACCCCAAAGCAAAAATTGTTAATTTGTGCGCTACTAAGAATATTGGAAAAAAAATTTCTTTTTTTGATAAGAGAATTAAAAAAAAACTACCAAAAATTTCCTCTGTTAAAAATATAGATTGGAATGTAATTGATTTAGTGTATTTATCACTTCCAAACGGTGAGGCTCAAAAAATTATTAAACAAACGTTTTATAAATACAAACATTTGAAATATATTGATTTATCTGCTGATTTTAGAATTCAAAATCATAAAGACTACTCAAGAATTTATGGATTAAGCCATAAAGCAAAAAGATTAATTAAATTTTCTATTTATGCAATAAGTGAATTTTGCACAAGAGATATCTCAAATTATAGAATTGTAGCAAATCCTGGTTGTTATCCAACATCAATACAACTAGCGTTGTTACCATTGTTAAAGAAAAAACTCATCAAAAATAAAAATATAACAATCGATGCTAAATCAGGATATTCAGGAGCAGGAAGAAATTTTAAAAAAAATTTTATACATAAAAATTTATTTAAATCCACTTTTGCATATAAAGTAAAATTTCATAGACATATTTCTGAAATTGATCAAGAATTTAAAAAGAAATTGAAAAAAAAAATTGAATACACTTTCAATCCGCACTTACTTCCAACCTTTAGAGGTATTTTATCATCTATTTATGTAAGTACTGATAAAAAATATAAAGCGAAAAATATATTGAAGGAGCTAAAGTTATTTTACAAAAGGTCGAAGTTCGTAAAAATACTTAAGTTAAATTCAGAAATTGGTTCCGGTAATGTTTTAAATACAAACTTATGTGAAATCTCGGTTTGCGAAACGAGGATAAAAAATAAGATTGTAATTTTTTCTGCAATAGATAATTTGGTTAAAGGTGCTTCTGGTCAAGCAGTACAGAATATGAATTTAATGAATAAATTTCCGGAAACTATGGGACTTAAATGAAAAAATATTTTTATTCAATTTTTTTCATTTTAATTTTTGGGTGTTCTAATCAAAAAACTGTTCTTATCTGCGGTGATCATGTATGTATTAACAATAAAGAGGCTAAGCAATATTTTGAGGAAAATCTGACAATCGAAGTTAAAATTATAAACAAAAAATCAAAAAAAGATTTTGATTTAGTGGAATTAAATCTTAATAAAGATTTAAATAAAAAAAAGGTTGAGATTGTTCAAAAAGAAAAAATCTCTAATGAATTAAGAAAATTGTCAAATAAAGAAATTAAAGAAATAAAATCAAAAATTAAAGAAAAAAAAACGCATAAGACCAAAACAATAGCAAAAAAAAATAATTCAAAAAAACTAACTAAAAATAGAAAGCCTAAATCAAAGAATATTTTAAATAATACTTCAAAAATTAGCAGTGTTAGTAATGTTTGCGAGTTAATTGATGAGTGTACAATTGAAGAAATTTCAAAATACCTAATAAAGATAGGGAAAAAAAAGGGTTTTCCAGATATAACAGCTAAGAATTAAAGATTATGAAGAAATTGAATATAGCAATAGTTGGTTTAGGAAATATAGGAATTTATCTTTACAAATATTTAAATAAAAATAAAAAGATTTTATCAAAAAAAAATAATTGTATTCCAAATATCGTATATGTCTCAGCAAAAAATATAAAAAGAAAAAGAGGAGTTAAAATACCAAAAAAAAAATGGTTAAATAACTATTTAGAAGCGACTAAAAAAGAAAATATAGATTTGGTAGTTGAATTAATTGGTGGTTCAGAGGGTCCTGCAAAAAAATTGGTATTTAATGCTTTAAGTAATGGAAAACATGTAGTTACTGCTAACAAGGCTTTAATCGCCAGGTACGGTGATCAACTTTCAAAAATAGCAGAAAAAAATAAAGTAAATTTGGAATTTGAAGCCTCTGTATGCGGTGGAGTTCCAATAATTAGATCCTTAAAAGAGGGATTGATTGCAAATAAAATATTTAAAATTTATGGAATATTTAATGGAACTTCGAATTTTATTCTAACTTCTATGGATAAAGAAAATAAAAATTTTAATGAGGTTTTGAAAGATGCTAAAAATCTAGGATATGCTGAGTCTAATCCAGTCTCAGATTTAAATGGAGATGATGTTTCAGCAAAAGTGAAAATTTTATCGTCATTATGTTTCAATTCGTTTTTGAATAATAATATTCATGTTGAAGGTATTTCAAATATTGATAAAGAAGACATTAATAACGCAAATAAACTTGGTTATAAAGTAAAACTATTAGGTTTTGCAGAATTAATAAATAACAAGATTTATCAAAGAGTGCATCCAACTTTAATAAAAAAAAGCTCATATGCGGCCAGCATCGATGGAGTATTAAATGCAATTATCGTAGATGGCGAACCCGTTGGTCAAAGTATTATTCAGGGCGAAGGTGCTGGTCCGAGTGCTACTACATCAGCTTTGATTTCTGATATTTCATCAATTTTAAGAGGTAATATAAAATTTCCTTTTTCAGTATCAAATAAAGAGAGGAAAAGACTTAGGTTCGAAAATATTTCTGAAAGATTTTTTTCAGCATATTTAAGATTTGAAGTCGAAGATAAACCCGGTGTCTTGTCAAGTATAACTAATATTTTTTCTAAAAATCATGTTTCAATAAAAAGATTAATTCAAAATCCAAATAAAAAGTACGGATCTTCTTCTATAATTATAATTTCACATAATTCAAAAGATAAATATTTAAATAAGATTATAGATATAATTGAAAAAAAATCATTCGTTAAAAAGAAACCTAAATTAATTAGAATTGATAATAATTGAATGTCAATTGACTCAAAGTTTTTAAATTTATTTATTAAAGTTACCGAAGTAGCTGCAATCGGAGCGTCTAAATTTATTGGTAAAAAAGATAAACTAGCAGCCGATAAAGGTGCTGTAGACCCAATGAGAAAAGAGTTGAATAAAATTGATATGGAGGGAACAATAGTAATTGGAGAAGGTGAAATGGACGATGCTCCAATGCTATATATAGGTGAACGTTTAGGAACCTTGAATGGACCTAGTTTAGATATAGCAGTTGATCCATTAGAGGGTACAAAATTTACTGCAAACAATGAACCTAATGCATTCTCTGTAATAGCGGTATCAAAAAGAGGAGATTTACTATCAGCACCTGATACTTACATGGAAAAAATTGCGATTGGAACCAATCTCCCAAAAAATTTAATAGACATAGATTATGGGGTTGAAAAAAATATTAAGTTATTAGCTGAAGCCAAAAACAAAGATATCTCAAAAATAAATGCTTGTGTAATGAAAAGACAAAGACACAATAAAATTATCGAAACACTCTTAAAGATGAATGTAAATATTAATTATATTACCGATGGAGATATAGCTGGAGCCCTAAGTGTAATTGGTGAAAATCCAAAAAACGATATTTATTATAGTACAGGGGGAGGACCCGAGGGTGTTTTAGCAGCAGCAGCATTATCTTGTTTTGGCGGACAAATTCAAGGCCGTTTAGTTCTAGATGAGGAAGAAAAAAAAAGAGCAAAAAAAATGGGCATCAAAGATTTTAAAAAAAAATATAACATTGACGATATGGTTAAAGGAGATGTAATATTTTGCGCTACTGGTGTAACCAACGGAGATTTGGCAAACGGAGTTAAAGATCTAGGAAATGAATTCGAAGTTACAACTTTTGCGTTACATAAAAGTAAAAAGATTAATAAAAAAGTTACAAATATACATAAGAAATGAATTCACTCTCAGTGAGTAGAAAAAATTGGATCTTTAAAAAGTTTAATCAAAATGAAGTGATCCAATTTAAGGAAAACTTTTTTCTTGATGAAATAACCTCAAAACTTTTATCAATAAGAAAAATAAAAAAAGAGGAAATAAAAAGTTTTTTAAATCCAACTATTAAAAACTTTCTTCCCAATCCAGAAATCATTAATGATATAAAAAGATCTTCCCAAAGATCTGTAAAAGCTATTGAAGAAAACGAAAAAATTGCTATTTTTGGAGATTATGATGTTGATGGAGCCTCATCCGCTGCAATGCTTGGTAATTTTTTTAGTCAATTAAATCAAAATTATGAAATACATATACCTGATAGAAGAAAAGAAGGTTATGGTCCATCAATTAATGTTTTTAAGAGATTTATCAAAAATGATGTAAAACTAATTTATACAGTTGATTGTGGCACTCTATCATTTGATGCAATTGAGTATGCTAATCAAAATAATGTTGATGTGATTGTTTTAGATCATCATCAATCAGAAATTACATTACCTAAAGCTCATTCTATTGTTAATCCAAATAGGTTTGATGATGAGTCAAATTTAAATTATTTATGTGCTGCCGGGGTAACTTTTATGTTTTTAGTATCTTTGAATAAACAATTACGGCTAAGTGATTGGTTTAATTCAAAAAAAATAACTGAACCAAATTTGATAGAATACCTTGACTTAGTCACCTTAGGAACTATTTGTGACGTAGTTCCATTGATAGGTTTAAATAGAGCTATAGTCTCTCAAGGATTAAAAATATTAAAAACAAAAAAAAATTTAGGTATAAAAACTTTGCTCGATATATGTAAAATCGAGGCGCGCCCAAGTGTTTACCATATTGGTTACATATTAGGACCTAGAATTAATGCTGGTGGAAGAGTTGGAAAATCATCTCATGGTACTAATTTATTGTTGGGTAAAAATCCAAAAAATGTTTTTAAATTAGCGACTGAATTAGATCAATTTAATAAAGAAAGACAAAATTTGGAAAAGAATGTTCTAGAAAAGATTTTAAATTTTGAACAAAAAGTATTCGCTGAACCAGTAATAGTTCTCAGCGGCATGGATTGGCACGAAGGAGTCATAGGAATTGTAGCATCAAGAATAAAAGATAAATATAACAAACCAGTAATTATCATTTCAATAGAAAATGAAACAGGAAAGGGCTCGGCAAGATCCATAGATGGTTTTGATATTGGTAGATTTTTAATTTCAGCTGTTCAAGAAAAAATTTTAATTAAAGGTGGTGGTCATAAAATGGCAGGAGGCTTTACAATTAAAGTTGAAAATATAGATAAATTTAAGAAATTTATTGTAAAAAAATTTAAAAATATTAATGAAGTAATAGCAAAAGAAAAATCAATTTATCTAGATAGTATAATTTCTCCAACTGCTATTAATCTTGAATTTTATAATAAAATTAATTCTTTAGCTCCTTTTGGATCTGGCAACCCAGAGCCTAAATTTGTTATAGAAAATTTAAAATCTGTTAATAATAGAATTATTAATGATAAACATATAAAATCTGTACTTATTGGTCAGGATGGTTCAACAATAAAATCAATTGCTTTTAATTGTGCCGATAATGAAATTGGAGCATATTTGTTACAAAAAGATAGAAAATTATTTAATATTGCTGGTAAATTATCCCTAAATGAATGGAAGGGGCAATCAAATGTAGAGTTTATTATCGATGATATTTCTGTTAATAAGACAG
>MDTD01201787.1_pt1 | contig 13881 bp, 9 predicted proteins | sample 811221 | NCBI WGS metagenome assembly MDTD01 (sample SAMN05326646, study PRJNA326480) | marine metagenome | isolation source: seawater | place: Pacific Ocean: South West | collected 2011
CGATTTGCTTCTGCTCCTCCTCGAAAATATTCTCCCAGAAGAGGAAGAAGCCAACGGGATACCCCCGGTACATCGAGTCGAAAAGGTTGCGAACCTTGGTGTCCTTCCAGACGAACGGGCGCTGGATTTCGGGCAGGGCAAGTGTTCCCAACTCAATCTGGTCCATGAGCTTGGAGAGAGTGTATTCGACTTTCTTAAAGAGTGTTTCTGGCATACTCCAACTCCTTTCGTTTACCTCAAGTTGGACACTTGCTCCTAATAAATTCGAATAGAGGTCGAAACACCTCGAAGCAATGTGGGGCAAGAGTCGGCACAATTTGCTGGGCGAAATCTGTCTTGCGTGAGTTGAACACGAACTTGGTTCCTGAACCGGGCGTAGGTTCTGGTGTGAAGTAGCTCTCGGTTTCGGTATGCCCGTAGAAAAGGTGCTCTATTGCGCAACATGACTCTCCGCCGAAGGTATCTGTTGGTCCGGAACTGCCGCTCCCTGGCACCTTAAACACTTGTTGCTCAATTTCTGGGGTACGCGGAATTGGCAACATGAGGGCAAACGCCTTGTTGTTTCCATGGTTCTTTACAAGACCTGTGTAGGCATCAGCTCGTTCAACTGTGCCACTCATTCCGTTCCAAGAATCAAAGGCAGCATCAAAGTCGAACAAGCCAAATAGCGGCAACCCGTCCATCTCATGATGTATTTTCGGGTCTTCCAAGAGTTGCTTTAGGTACTTGTGCCCGAAGGCGTAGAAAGGAATGAAGGGAATCTCGTCCTCTTCAAAAAGCATTTCCCATGCAATTCGTAGTATGATTGGGTCTGTGCTGCCCTCGGCGAACAGAACTGGCTTCCCTTCAATCTGAATGGCATTGATGATGCTGAGCAAATGACGCTCTTCAGAGTAGGTGAAGATTTCCTCACTGAGTCGAGTGACAGCAAGGCGCTTCGGTAGCCTGTAGCTGTTTACGGCACCATCCCGCAAATCAAAATAGCCTACATGCTCGCCTTCGTGTGGTAGCAAGGTTACGGCGCTGTGGCTACACATCAGGACATGACTGGAGTCTGCTGCTGTATCCGAGATGTTGCGGATGTTGTTGATGAATTCGAACTGCCACTTGGGGTGCAGGAAGGAATCGGGCTCATCCAGGAGGAACAAGCAGTCCCGCTCTTTGAAGATTTCCATCATAGCATAAATGTAAATCGTCTGGAACTCACCATCACTGAAGTGCGATTCTTGGACGCGACCAGTCGATGTCTCAATCTCAATCGCAATGCCGCCAAGAAGGTCTGTAGCCTTAAGCCTGTCAAATGCCTGAAAGGTCTGCAGGGCGGTACAGTCGGGAAACTTTTCCCGAAATAGCGCCGCGTCTATGGATAGCCGGTATACATCCTGAGTTGCGTCATAGATACTAGCATAGGTGTATTCTCCTCTGATGCATTGGACTAGGGTGTCCAAGAACCTTCGCGTCTCGCCAAGTGCTCCCCAGAAATACGTGGGTGCATTTCCGATTTCTATTCCTTCGACTTTCAGTTCTCGCAGGCGTCCATCCGCAAAGGTCGGACGACTGAGAGTTAGGTCAAAACCCACAAAGTCGCCGGAAATCTCTAGGTGCTCGCAGACAAACTGCCGAGCACGCGCTCCTACTGGCTGAAGGAGGAGCACCGCAATTACTAACTCCTTGTTGCTTGGACCAATCCCAACGAGGTACTGGTTCTGTTCCGCAGTAGCCCCTCGCTGAACCGACCGAAATTGCTCCTCACTAGCGTCCACTACTGATGATACGAGTGCGTTGTGCCCGGAATAGTAAGTAAGCACATGGTCAGGTAAGGGAAGCCGCGCACGACTAAGAAGCGTTTCGTCGCCATTCCACTTCATCTCGTTTTCGCCGACGACACTCTCAATAATATGTTCAGCGTCGTCGATGGTGTACGATACCTTGTATTCAAAGCTGGGAAGTGCGGTCCGCCCACGATGTCTCAGGTGCCAAAATACAATCAACAATGCTTCAAGCAGATTTGATTTGCCCGTACCGTTACGCCCCACGAAAATGTCGATGAAGGACGTGCCATCGAACTGAATCTCGAAGTTTTTCAGGTTCTTGTAGTCATTGATGACGAGGGAGTTGATTCTCATCTGTCATTCACCCGCCTGAAATCAATGCAGTGGCCGAAGCAGATGAAAGCCCCTCAGCATTTCGGAGACCGCTTTCTATGCGGTCACAGAGCGCCATGAGGGCATCGACTTTGGCGACAATTTGCCTCTGCTCGGTGGCAGGAGGCAATCCGACTACAAGCTTCTTGAGGATTCCATGGTTTAGATTTACCATTGTTGTACCCACTGCCTTACCTGCAAGGTACCTGCGAACGGACTGACTTAGGAAGAGACTTCTGATGAATCCACGGGATATCTCGTTCTGGAACTTGAGCACAAAGCTACCTGTTCCACAAAGCCAACCATCTTCGCGCTCCGTAACGACAGCAGTACGTCCTACCTCGCCTCGGCGAGCCATCACGATATCGCCATTGGTCAACTTGTAGCTCGCAAGCTTTATTGCCATTCTGCTGTTCACAGTAACGGACTCGTCCTCAACGATTCTACCGTCTATCATGTGCTTGGGGTTCACGAGGGGGATGCCGCCACGAATGTAGTCTGACCTATGTACCATTGAGCCGAACGGACCAGTCGCTACTTCGTTCGCCAAGTCCCCCAGACGAACCCAAGCCCATCCCTGGGGCAGTGCACCTTGGGTTTCGTCAGTCGAGATAGAAGGAAGCCTTTTCTCCCTTCTTATGACCTTCTCTTTTACCAGTCGTGTCTTCTCGGTCTCTATTCGCCTAAGGAGTTCTGAGGCGGGTTCGTCGTTGGGGTCTTGTTTGGTGAGCTTGCCTCGTATGGCGAGGTCGAGGATGGTTTGGCGGAGGGTGGTGATGGATTCTGGGGTGGTGATGAGGGTGTCGAAGTTTTTGACGATGTGGTGCCAGCGGTCGTTGAAGTCATCGGCGTCCTGGGCTTCGGTGAGGGCGGTGAAGGAGGCTTTATGGAGGTTGAGGTGGATGGTCTTGCGGTGTTGCTGTTTAGCTTCCAGTCGGTCGCAGAGCGCCATGAGGGCATCGACTTTGGCGACTATCCGCTTTTGCTCGGCCAGTGGCGGAATCGGCAATTCGAATAGCTCAAGAACCTTCTTGCTTAGACCTTCACGAGCCATGCCAACCTGTCGCCCCCAAACCATTCCTTGGACATACGGGGATAAGAGGCTTAGGTGGATGTATCGGCGCATCTCTGGCTCGACCAGCCGAATGATGGTAACGTGCTGACTAACGTTTGCTGCCTGAAGGTCACCAGGGACAAGGGCACACCTGCCAAGTGAAGCCCCTGTGATATTGAGGAGAATGTCTTGCTTCTGGACATGTGTATTCGACATCTTCTCATGGATACTCTCTGGGATAAGAGCGACATCTGACAAATCCAATCCATGATTCCATACATTCTGGGACCTCAGGAACGGAATGCCATTATCTACATACGCATTTTTACCCCCTCGTGGCGTACTGCCAGAGCCGAGACGCTCGGAAATATGAATCATCAGTGTCCAGGCCCACCCTTTCGGTGCATCCCATGGCGCGTCAGCGGGGTCCAGCCTCGGGACCCTCTTTGGTTTTCGGATTATCTTCTCTTTAATCAGTCTCTTTTTCTCTGCGTACACCCGCTCCAGAAGCTCGGAGGCTGGCTCATCACTCGGGTCTTGGGGCACAAGCTTGCCTCGCACCGCAAGGTCCAAGATTAGCTCTCGAATCTTCTCGATGCCGTTGGGAGCATCGCTGATGGTGTCGAAGGCTTCCTGAAGCACGTTTGGGATGTCGTGCTGGGCTTCGTCGAAGAGGGGCAGGTTGTCAGTCAATGCCTGGCTCATGTGGGGTCTCCGAGACAGTCCATGAGTTCAGCTTTGAGCTGACTGCGTATCTCCGCAATCTCCCCTTGCAGTTTGTTATAGCTGGCCAACAGCTCAACCGGGTCTCCCAGCGTATCTTCCTCGGTGGTCGGGTTCTTGATATCGAGGTTGAAATTGCGCTCCTTGATGGTGTCGATACTGACTTTCCAGGCGCGTTCGTTCTCTTCGCGCTTGTCCCACCACGCTTTCTCGGGCTTGAACTCTTTGATATTGATGGGTTTGGTCTTGTTGTAGCTCTTGACGCTCTCGGGATATGGGTGCTCGTAGTACCAGATGTCCTTGGTGGGTTCGCCCTTGGTGAAGAAAAGGAGGTTGGTCTTGATGCTGGTGTAAGGAGCGAAGACGCCGTTGGGCAACCGGACGATGGTGTGGAGGTTACAATCCGTGAGAAGCTTCTCTTTGATGCGGGTCTTCACGCCTTCACCGAAGAGCGTGCCATCGGGAAGAACCAGGGCTGCTCGACCACCTGGCTTGAGAAGATGAATGATGAGCTGAAGAAAGAGGTCGGCAGTCTCTCGGGTGCGGAAGCTGGCAGGGAAGTTCGCCTCGATGCCGTCTTCCTCCATGCCGCCGAATGGTGGATTGGTGATAATCACATCTACCCGGTCTTTCGGCCCGTAGTCACGAAGAGGACGTGCCAAGGTGTTGTCATGTCGAATCTGAGACGGAACGTCGATGCCATGCAGCAGCATGTTGGTGGTGCAGAGGATATGGGGCAAGTGCTTCTTCTCAACGCCCATGAAGCTGTTCTGGAGTGTGTTTACGTCCTCAGCTCCTTTAGCCTGTTTTCGCATGTGCTCGATAGCACACGTCAGGAATCCACCCGTGCCACAAGCAGGGTCAAGAACCTTTTCGCCCAGCTGTGGATTGACCATCTCAACCATGAATTGGGTGACCGCTCGTGGGGTATAGAACTCACCAGCGTTACCAGCTGATTGCAGGTCACGAAGAATCTGTTCGTAGATATCACCAAACAGGTGACGGTCTTCCTTCGAGTTGAAGTCAATCTCGTTAATTTTGTTGATGACCTGGCGCATCAACGTGCCGTTCTTCATGTAGTTGTTGGCATCTGCAAATGCCGAGCGAATGACGGCCCGACGTGTATCCTGTCCTTCGACGGGGAGTTCTCGAAGCGTCCGAACGAGCTTATTGTCCACGAAGTCAAGCAGAGCTTCACCTGTGATGCCTTCAGGGTCAGCGGCCCAGTTCGACCATCTTAGCTCCTCAGGCATGGGAGACGAGTAATCGTCCTCCATCAGCTCTGCCTCAAGTTCCCGGTCGTCGAAGATTTTGAGGAAAAACATCCAACCAAGCTGCTCGATGCGCTGGGCATCACCGTAGGTGCCAGCGTCCTTGCGCATGATGTTCTGGATGGATTTGATGGTGGTGGATATGCTCATCTTTGGATATGTCCTGAGGGTCTAATTTGCCGTGTCGTAGAGAGCACGTTCCAGCTCAACGACAGCCTGTTGAAATTTCTTCTTATTGCCAAATGCCTTGACCAACTCAACGGGTGTGCCCAAGTCGGAGAGTGGTGCAACTCTTAACACGTCCATTGATTCAAGGTCTGAGATGCCCTGGTCTGCGTACTTCTCCAGTAGCGCTTCCAGGACTGCTCGTGCCTTCTCGCCGTACTTTGTGAAGACATCGCGTTTGCGCACACTATCGGCACGTTCCTTGCGGGTCAAGGGCGGCTGGTCGAAGGCCACATGACAGACCAAGTCAAAAGCATCGTAATCAGTGCCCACCAATGCACTTAGCTCGTCGAACAGCACTCCTGCTTCTTCCAACTCAGCCAAGATGGCCACCTTCTTCTCAGAGTCGTTCCAGCGATTTAGAAAGGCATCGAGTGATTCAAACTCTTCGCGAATGCTATTCCGGCTGAAGTCCTTGAGCGATTCCGTGATGAGTTTCCCTGTTTTCGGGTCGATATATTGCTCCCGAACCATCACGACCTTCGCCTCAACGTCGTCAACGTAGTATTTGCGTCGTTTAGGCGGCTCTGGAGGCGGGTCTACAATAGTTCCACCTTCGCCTTCGCCCTCACCCTCCTCTTCCTCAGGAGGTGCTACAGGCCCTTCTGGAGGTGGTTCGTAGACTTGGACAGGGTCACCATCGAAATCAGGGTCAGCGAACAGCTCAGTAGCCTTCTTGAAATCCATGATGGTGAACGACTGTTTGCCGTAGTCTTCGGCGATGCGGGTGCCTCTACCAATAATCTGCTTGAACTCAGTCATGGATTGTATGCGTTGGTCCAGGACGATGAGTTTGCAGGTCTTGGCATCAACGCCTGTGGTGAGCAACTTGGAGGTGGTCGCAATGACGGGGGTGATACTCTCGGGGTCGATGAAGTTATCGAGTTCTTTCTTGCCTTCGTCGTTGTCACCTGTGATGCGCATGACGTAGCGAGGATGCTTGGCAACGTGCTCTGAGCTGAGGTTCACAAGGGCTGAGCGCATCCGTTCAGCGTGGTCGATGTCCTCACAGAAGACGATGGTCTTAGCCATGGGGTCGGTCTCTTTCAGGAACTCCACGACTTTGGAAGCTACCAACTCCGTGCGCTTCTCCAGAACCATTTCCTTGTCGAAGTCGCGCTGGTTATAGATGCGGTCTTCAATCTCATTGCCGTACTTGTCAACCTTGCCCTGTTCTGGACGCCAGCCAGCGAGGTCTTTGTCGATGTCGATACGAACGACCTTGTATGGAGCGAGGAAGCCGTCGTCGATACCATCCTTCAAAGAATAGGTGTAGATGGGGTCGCCGAAGTAGTGGCTGCTGGAGACGTACTTGGTTTCCTTGGGAGTCGCTGTCAGGCCAATCTGAGTAGCCCCTTCGAAGTGCTCCAGGATTTCCCGCCAAGCAGAATCTTCGGCTGCACTGCCACGGTGACACTCGTCCACAATGATGAGGTCGAAGAAGTCCTTGGAGAACTCACGGAATATCTTCTGCTTCTCCTCTGGCCCTGTGATGGCTTGGTACAGAGCTAAATAGATTTCATAGGCAGGGTCAGCCGTGCGATTCGTGATTTTCGTCATAGCCGTGCCGAACGGCTTGAAGTCATTGGTCTTCGTCTGGTCCACCAGAATATTTCGGTCAGCCAGGAAGAGCACACGATTCTTCTTCCCGCTCTTCCAGAGACGCCAGATAATTTGAAATGCGGTGTAGGTCTTGCCCGTTCCCGTTGCCATGACCAGCAGAGCCCGGTCTTGTCCGCGAGCTATGGCGTCAAGTGTGCGGTTGATGGCGATACGCTGGTAGTATCGAGGCTCCTTGCCGCCAACGTCCACATAGTAGGGTTCCGTAATGACCTCTTCGACTTCAGGGGTAACGTTCTTCGCTGAGCGATAGCGGTTCCAGAGTTCCTGAGGGGATGGGAACTGGTCGAGAGGGATTTCACGCTCTGTGCTGGTCGTCCTGTCGTGCTCTATGAAGGCATCACCATTGGACGCATAGACAAATGGGATGTCCAGAATCTCAGCATAGGCAATGCCCTGCTGCATTCCAGCCCCCACTGAGTGATTGTTGTCCTTCGCCTCGATGACAGCCAAGGGCAGGTTCGGCTTGTGCGAGAGGATATAGTCAGCCCTTTTGCGCTTGCCGCGCGTATGGAGCTTGCCGCGAACAATAATTCGCCCATCAGTGAAGTTCACCTCCCGACGAATCTGCAAGCCCTCATCCCAGCCAGCGTCCAAGACGGCAGGAGTGATATACTTGGCGCAAATATCGGATTCAGAAAGAACGTGTTTCATCGCTGAAGCAACGTCATTAGCCGCAACACTGAAACAGTTTTAACTCCGTGATTCAAAATACGACTCCCAAGTAAAAAAAGAATACACTTCCAGAAAGGTAAATGAGCATAATCATACTCATCTGAACATAGAAACTTATTTTCACTCCCCCCATCGTCTCCTCAATAAGTCGTTTTCGTTTTGATTCAGTAAGAAAAAAAGCACCCTCAAGGTTCCACTTATCTAGCAACTTGCTACTGTGTATGACATGCGACAAATGCACATAGCCTTGAATCAGTAGCGCCATCATCAAGTAAGCTGATAGCGTAAAGTACACAAGTTCAGCTTGAAGTGAATCTGCAAGGAAGACTTCCTTGCGACTTAATATGACCTCTGCTACAAATACAAATGCAGCAGCAAGCATGTCCTTCAATAGTCGGCTTACACTAGAATGAACGATGTCTGAAAACTTAACAGTTTGTTCTTTCAATTCATGAATAAATTCACGCACTTCTCGCTGATAGTCCTCCTGCCGCTCAAGTATAACGTGTTCAAATTGGTGCTTCGCTTGCTCTAAAACACTATATAGACTGCGCGAATATGCGTAAATAAGACTTTCATCCCCATCCTCAAGCTCAATGGAAATCCTGTTTGCAATCAGCAGGATTCGAGTCTCAGAATGATATCCATAAGCCCACTCTACAGCTTCCTCAAGGAGCACGACCATGCTCCGCCAATTTATCTCCTCTCCTTCAATGTATAGGGGCGCTTCATGATGTCTCGGTACGCCGTGTAGCCCGACTTTTTCTTCACCATAGAACTCTTGACAGAGGCACGAAGCCAAAACCATGCTGTACTGTCGATAGAGAATATCTCTTAGCTCTGACTCTATAGTTGCATCAGTCAATACGTGAAAGGCACCAGGCTCAATGCAAGAGTTAAATGACGTAAATACCCTCACATGCTTTCTTACGAGCGAAAATGATGGTATGTCACACGAATCGGCAAACTCAACGGCGTCCAAATCCACTTTTGGATGAACATGAGCAGCCCGGCTACCGTAAATCTCGTCTTGAAGTCCATTGACGACAATAACAATGCCATCGGCATGGACTATTAATGGACAGTCATGGGAGAAAACATTGAGGGATTCTATCCAAGATTTCCACTTATCGACTGTTAAGAAGAACGTCAGGTAGAAGTCACCAATTGGTTCTAACGCACCGTCCTTCCCCCAATTCAATGCCCAATTTTCTGGCTTCCGCTCAGCAACGATGAATCCCTTCAAATCTTCGGCAGTGCATTCTGGCATTGTCTCTATATCAAAGCTCGGCTTTCGCAGCGCAAGATTTTCACAATAACGAAAAATGCGTAAAACTACTTTGTAAAGCTCACTGAATGGTGAGCCTGACAGCTTAAGCGAGAAGAAGTCCTCATTGTAGGCAGAGGAATGAGACTTAAGAACTGATAAGTCTTCAATCAATTGACTGATGTTCATTCTATTCTCGCCTTGGGTCTTTTGTGGACCTAATTTCTATCAAATACCCTTTGCCGTTTGGGTCTTCACGAAATGCGATACCTCGGTTCTCTTTAAGTCCATGAAATTCCACTTTTACCCCCATATCGGTTACGAGAACTGTCTTCTTATCACCTGGGCGAAGGTAACTGGATTTTAGCATGAATTTCTGACCGGCTACTCCAGCAATAGAAAGCTTGTCATAAAGGCTATCTCTATTACGCTGTTTCCGTACAGGAGACTCGTCCTTCAAGACCATTTCCAGAAACGAATCAGTATTAAATGTGTCGTGGTTTTCTACATAAGAATTTGCTCTCGCACGAAAATCAGCGACACTTTCACCTTCAGGGAAATCATCTGGGGCTAAATCTCGTGCCCACTCGACAACAGTATTCACTGCTCGACGCGTAAGGACTTGGGAGTTTTCGCGAGCAGACACATTTAGAAAGTCCCGGAAATAATCTGTTATGAGGCCTGCAGATTTTGACTTGTCAGTAGCAAGAACTTCCCATGCATACTCTTTTGAAACATCAACAATAGCAACTTTCTGAACCGCGTCTTTGTGCTCAACAAAATTGTCCTTTACTTCCTTAAGAAATGCTGTCTTTCGGCCCTCTTCATCAACTTCAGTGCTGAATGTCATGACTTCAGTATGGTCTACCTTGAGAAGACCAACCAGGAATAAATCGTTTCCATTTCTGTTTATTTTAAATCTGCATACAATCATCGCGCCGTTGTTAACATTACCAACATGAAGTTCTTGAAAATCGCGAGCTATATCTTTGGAGGATTGGACGAACTTACTCGGATGTTCAATGAGTGATTTGCATTGAGTTTCAAGTGCATTGACTCCGTCAGTCGGTCTTTGAAAGACAAACTGGGTGCCTTCCGCACACTTCTGAAGCATATCACGAAAGAATCTTTTCTGATTTTCACTGATTTCCACCCTGTCCAGATAGCTCGGCTGCGGCTCTCCTTTTATGATGATATGAAAAATGAATTCGGTTATCTGGAGACTTTCTTTTTCTGACCTTGTAAGTGAGCTTTCTCTTGCCATCTGACTACTGCCTTTTTCTGAAGGTGAAACTGTCTACTGAGCGATGATTTGCCGGAGCAATAATGGCTTTACGGTTTTCGCCTTTAGCAAATCATGAATACTACGCAGAGGCTTGTTGGTACATGTGATGGTTGCCTTGCCAGCTTCTCATCGCCTGTGGGACACGGAATAAGGTAGCCAACGAAGTACCTGATTCAAGCCGATTAGATGTTCATTCATGATAATTGAGATTGAGCTATTGCGCTTAAACGACAGGCAGATTCTCCTGTATCAGCTTAATGCCACAAGTCGGAAGGTTCTATGCTTGGTTTACTTCTAAGATGAGTTTCGGAAGATGTTGTAACGCTCTCTGAGTAAGTTCTTGTCAGGTCGAATGTTGGTAGAATGGGGCTGCCGGAACTTCTCTTGGTGGCGAATATCGCCGTGTGAATGCCCTGGTGCCTTCAGGGAGACAAACGAGGTGAGGCAGATTTGATAATCATTCATGGTTGAGTCCTTCGGAACCAAAAAACGTCAAGAAGCACCTCATATACCTGGCCACTCGAAGCCGAACGTATTGTCGTAGTAACTTACCTTGAGCCAATCGAGGTCTTGCTCCCAGTGCTGAATCGCGGTGTCCAGGGAGTTGTCGTCTTTATATAGGGCATTCCTGGCGAAGGAGGCGAGGCAGTTGGCGAGTTTCTGGAGGCGCTTGGATGAGCCTGGGCTTCCCCATTCCTCCATGTAGTCTTCTGACTTGACGTTAGGCAGTTGCCCCTCGAAGACTTCAGCAAGAATCTTTCGTCGCTTGGTTCGTGGCAAGCCACTCTTGCCTGTCTTGTAGCCTACAGAACTTAGTAATCCAACATCGGGCCATTCGTCGGTATCCATGCCCTGATTGGAATGAGAGGGCACGATGTCGGTAGAAGGCCAGTCGAAGCCCCAGTCCGCTACCACCTCAAGCCCTCTGTGGTACCTGCCAAGGCCTTTGCGGAAATCGGGGTCCGCGTAGAGGTCTCTGCCTGACAGTAGCTCGATGACAAACATTTCCTGTGAGTAGACCTTCAGCCCTTGCTTGCGTCTGGCCTCCAGAAACGAGGTGATACTATCAAAAGACAGTCCAGCTCTACCGAGAATAAGGGTGTCGGTGGTCGCCCCCATGTACTGAACTTCAAAGCCAATGGATTCTATGAAGGCTACGAAATCCTTGTTAGAATAGGGCTTCCTGCCTGAGATGGCAATCGTCCCATAGTTCGGGAGTTCTCGCCTCGCCAACATCCACTTGAGGATATCAATCGAGGGTAGCGTGAGGTCTTTCTCGGAGAAATAAGGACCATCCTCCATCTCTATCGAGCGCATTATTTGCTCAATCGTGCGCGGCGGGTCTTGCGCCCTGTCGGAATTGGCCATTGGTACCTCCCTGAAGTTTTCTTGGAAGCTATCCCAATCTGTATGGTCAGTCGTGCAAACGACAATCCATACCTGAAAGAAGCCTGTGACGCTCTTGCCAGTATTAAAGGCTGAAGGGGGCCAAACCTCCAAAGCACTTCCTGGCTTACGATGGTCAAATACTATCGCACCTATCATCTGCCGCGCAAGGAGTCAGGCACAGTCCAAGAGCAAACGTGGGAGCATTGGAGGCTGGAGGATTGTTTGAATTGTTTTGGGTCAAAAACTTCATCATCTCTCAATTCTCCGGTAACTCAATGCTTGTCTCACGAGGATTTCGGGAGGAAAAGCAGATGATTCAGCGAGTTTTTACGGATTGTTTTGAGCGTAGGAAGCCCTGACTCCGGGTTTTTTGAACTTTTTTAATGCAAATGACTTGCGAACTGCGCGGGGATGAACTATTTTGAGTCATGAGCAACAACCAACCACTTCGAGGAACGCGACCATGACAGATAGCCCTAAGACACACTACGAAGTCCTTTGCCGCCGACTGGGCATAGGTGATGCCAAGCGGATGGCGCGAGATGAGGGGTACTGCGAGTCCCTCTTTGAGCAACACGAGAAGACGCTGGAGACGCGGATGGAGGAGTTGGCCAGGGAAATCACGTCCGGCCTGAGCATTCCTGAGGAAGATGCCCACTACATATATATTCATAGCCTGCCTGTCCACGCCTTTGACGTATTTGCTGGGCTCTTCGACAAGACCTTCTCGATTTCTGCAATTCTGACAGCTTGCGGGGATGATGACAGAGGCTTGGTCAATCGGCTTATCCGGTATGCCTTGCCTCCCGAGCAGGAAGAAGAGACTTCACGCGGGTATAACAAGGCAAGACGATTCTATGGCTACCAAGTCTTGGCCTTTGCGGTAGTTCACGAGTTGTATACGCGAGACCTGCTAAAGCCGAATGCTGTCCAGGATTGCTTCAAAGCACTGACCCATCGCCCTGACTGCTCGATTGAGTTGCTCAAGGCTAACAGCCCGGACTATGAGCACAACGGACAGCGGTACTTCCTGGATGCCATAAACTACTATGTGGGCTTCTTCGAGAACCAACAGGTGTGTGAGGAAAGCGCTGTGGACAGCTTCTTTGTGGATTGTCCTTTGGCTAAGGCGTGGCTGGACAGTCAGCCCCCTTATCTTGTGGGCTTTGCTGAAGGCTCGGACACGTCTTGGAGGGTCCAGTCTGGCATCGACACATTTGGCACTGGCCCTATCTATGCTTTTGACCTGGTGGATATCCTGCGAAAGGCAGTACAACGACTTGGGAAAAACAACTTCCCCGCGCTGAACCGCAAGCCCAGCCAGTTGAAGCTTGTAGCCACTGACGAACAGGGAGAGGAAGAAGTCCTCTCTATCCAGGAACTGACCCCTAAGGAAGCGGCTCTCCTGGCGTTCTACCGCAGCATTGTCGATGACACTGAAGAAGGGACTTTCCATTACGGCAGCAGGCTGTCGGCATTCACTGTCGAGCTTGATAGCCAGAGGAAGCCGAAAGCTATCACCTACACCGAAGAATTGCGGCCCAACTACGGCGGCAGTGTCAAGAAGATGCTGGCAAAGCCGGAGGTGACTGCTGTACGCACGGTGAAGCGTGGAGGGAATGAACATTTGCAGAAGGAGGTGCGTATCGACCTATGAACGTCTGGCAAATGTCCGCTCTGAGCGGTCCTCTGCCCGAGCCTGATAGGGAAACAGGTTGCCGTGAACCCAAAGGGTCTGGCGAAATCGGTCGGAGTGACGCGACAGGCAGGCGACGAGCTGAGCCAGCAAAAAACATCAGCTCACATTGTGCCCACCACGACGGTGGGTGAGAGCAACGTCAATAACTGATAGAAAGCCACGGAGAAATCCACAATGGAACGCACGAACGAAAACACGAACGTCGAAAACGCAACCGTCACCGAAGAGTTGACGACCACTGAGCAACGTCCCACCGAAGAAGTCTCGATTGCCGCTGCTGTCGATGAAATGATTGAGCGAAAGGAGCAGCCAGTGGCTGAAGAGAAGAAGGAGTCCAAGCAGACGCCTCTTCAGAAGTTCCTTGCCTCGATTCGCCGAACAGCTGGGGTCAAAGAGTTTCCTTCCTGGGATGCTCTGACAGCAGGGCTGCACGGTCAGGCGACCAGAATTGGTGACATTGCCATCTTCATCAGTGCTCCTGAGAGTGACGCCAAATACGAAGGCGTTCTTCCAGACCTGCACCAGCAGA
>MDTD01141063.1_pt1 | contig 13880 bp, 12 predicted proteins | sample 811221 | NCBI WGS metagenome assembly MDTD01 (sample SAMN05326646, study PRJNA326480) | marine metagenome | isolation source: seawater | place: Pacific Ocean: South West | collected 2011
CCGGCTTCCAGCACAGGCGGCGAGAACTTCCAGTGGAGGCGGATCGAAGGGTTCAATACCTTCAATTCAGGAACCCGTCTCACCAAGGGAACCTCTACCGATCCGGTATTTGAATATGATCACAATGCCGGAAGTTCCATCACCGGTGGTTACGTCTACCGGGGAAACCGCTTCCCCCGCATGGACGGGATATATTTCTTCGGTGACTACAACTCAGGCCGGATCTGGGGCCTCCAGCAGGATTCCTCAGGCAACTGGGTGAATCGTCAGCTTCTCGATACGTCCCTGCGAATCTCTTCCTTTGGCGAAGATGAAGCAGGAAATCTCTACGTGGCTTCACTTTTTACCGGCGCCATCCATCGCCTCACTGACACTCGGGGTGACAACTATCTACAGGTAACAAGTGCTTCTTTCACCGAGACGGGCCAGGCTCAAATCGGATTTGGGTCAGAGATCGGGAAGAGGTATCAGCTTCAGTTCTCTGCCGACCTGCAGTCATGGAGTGACGTGGGAAGGGCAAGCCGGGCCACTGGTTTCGCCTCTGAGCTCACGGCTACTCTCCCCGGCGCAGCACCCGAACAGGCCTACTTCCGGGTCGTGGAGCTGGCCGATTGAGTGCCAGCGTGCTCCTGGTCGACAGGCGCCAGAGATATTGTACGCCAGTCTCTTCACTCCTTCTAATGGGGACGCGAGGCCACATCATCATCGCTGGTATCTATTTTGCACTACAACCGGCAATTGGAGTTTGAGAAGATCCTCATTTGCGTGCAGCCTTACACCAACTCTGGACCGTCCAGGACACACTTCCTCTGTTATGAACACTAAGTCTACCGCACTACTTACCGCATTTGGCCTTCTGCTCGCTGCGTCGTCAGCCCTTGCTAGCCCGAGGGTCTGGAAAGACGCTTCCTCCGGAAGAACTCTGACAGGAGAATTCGTTGAGCTCACCAAGGATGCAGTGAAGGTTCGACGCGCCAATGGCGATGTTGTCAGCCTTCCCCTTTCCCGTCTTACTGAGGAAGACATCGCATTCGCCAAGGGTGCGTCTGAAACGGGTGGAGCTCTCGCAAATGACTGGCCAAGCTGGCGAGGTTCTCGGCGGGACGGACACTCTCCAGACACGACCTCAATGGCTAAATGGCCTGAGGGGGGGCCTGAGCTCGTGTGGGCCTTTGAGGATTGCGGTAAGGGCTACAGTTGCCCTGCAGTCGTTGGAAACCTTCTCTATTTCACGGGAAGCCGCAAAGGAAAGGCCGAGGTCATCTGTATTGACGCCGGGACTGGAGAAGAGGTCTGGTCCAGCACCATTGGGCCCGATCCCGAGGAAGGATACAATACCAGGTGGGGCGCAGGCACCCGAGGTGCGGCTACTGTCGACGATGGCCTCGTATACGCCATGAATGCCAATGGAGATGTCAGTTGCATGACCGCCGACAAGGGTGAGCAAAAATGGGGTGTCAGTCTCGTTGACGACTTTGGAGGAAAGATCCCGGGCTGGGGCTATTCGGAATCTCCTCTGGTTGACGGCGACAAGCTCATCGTGACCCCGGGAGGTGAAAAAGGGGCGATCATTGCTCTCGACAAGAAGACAGGTAAGACAATCTGGCAAAGTGGCGACCTGACAGATGAGGCCCAGTATTCGTCCGTGATAGTTGCAGAGGTGAACGGCAAAAAACAATACATCCAACTCTTCATGAAAAAACTGGCTGGAGTTTCAGCTGATAACGGCGATCTGCTATGGAGCACAAAATGGCCTGGGCGGACTGCGGTTATACCTACACCCATCTACTCGGACGGCCATGTCTACATCAGTTCTGGCTACGGAGTGGGCAGTAAACTTGTAGATATCAGCGGCAAGGAAGCGAAGGACGTGTGGTCGAATAAGGTCATGAAAAATCATCACGGTGGAGTGATTAAGGTAGGAGAGCACGTCTACGGATTCTCGGACGGCCCAGGACTGGTCTGTCAGAACTTCAAGACCGGAGAACAGGTTTGGAGTGAACGGGGCGAAGGCAAGAGCAAAGGCGCTGTACATTACGTAGACGGCATGTTGGTGTGCATCGATGAATCGGAAGGTTCCTGCTTCCTCGCCAAGGCCTCCCCTGATGGCTTCGAAGAACTGGGTCGTTTTCCCATGCCCCGCAAGACGAAGCTAAGAGAGGGCACCAGTGGAAAGGTCTGGACACACCCCGTGGTTGTAAACGGGAAGCTTTACCTCCGAGATCAGGACCTTGTCTTCTGTTTTGACGTGAGAGGTTGATCTCATCCGAGCAAAGGCCATGTAAGCGCCTCACCTCCATAGAGACTGGAATCCCTTGGAACGGAGGGGGAAGATGCTCCAGCATCCTACTCGCGCAGCACAAGCCTCTGGCGCAAAACACTGAGAAACTTGTCTTTGCGCCCCGGGCCAGGCTACTCTTATCTCCGTAACGAGATCTCCGTGCCAAAGCTCTCCCCGAATCCACCATCCTGGCTGCGTAGCATCCTGATCGCCCTCACCATGGGGTTTGGTGCAGTCTTGATTCTGTTCCCCGCCTGGATCCCCGACGAGAAGAGTGTGCCCATGGAAGACAGCGTGGTAGAAACGCTGCAATCAGCATTGCTCGCATTCTCTGCAGCACTCCTTTTCGCCACCGCTCCTCATGCTGGACCTTTCCGGGCGGTTTACCGCTCATTGGGATTTCTTACGATTGCATTCCTGATTGCCGAAATCGGAGGAGCCATCGATGACAATATTTACCCTCTCAAGAACGAGTATCTTATAATCCCGATAATTGGCTGGACGGGACTGACGCTGTTCCGCCGAAGAAGGGAAACTCTGCACTTCATCGGATTCGCCTCCCGGCACCCGGCCTCGGGATTTATCCTCGCAGCGCTGATGCTGAACTATGCCTTCTCAAGGGTCTTCGGGTCACAAGCATTCTGGCAAGCGTCTCTCGGAAAGGACTACAACCCGGACATCCCTCCGACTTGCAGAGGATACCTTGAATTGCTGGCCTGTTATTTCATCCTGCTCGGCACGATCGGTTACTGCCTGCCTCTCATTCGGCGCCGGTATCGCATGTTCACTGAGCCATGACGGCGGGGAAAAAGACGAAGACTCTCAAAAGAGTTCAATGGAAGTTTGAATTCGCTGCCTTTCTCGTCTTCGAACGGTTGGTCTGCCTGTTCTCGATGGAATCTCTCTGGCGTATCGGGGCCAGTCTATCGTTTTTGGCTTATCTCTTTCGCTCTCGCTGGCCTATCGTTCGCAATAATCTGAGAACCGTTTTGGGACCCGAGGCCAGTGAAGATGAAATTACTTTGCTCTCGCGTGAGGTCTTCCGTCACACGACCGCCAATTTCCTGACTGCCCTCAAGGGTGGCCGGCTATCCTCACCTCTTGTTCAGGCTGCGATCATTCCCACGGAATTCGAGATTCTTGAGCGCGCCATCGAGAAGGGAAAGGGAGTGATCCTTGTTTCTCCGCACATGGGAAATTTTGAACTTCTCACCCAAGGACTGGGGGCGTCGCACCCGGAACTGAATGTTGCTGCGATCTACCGCCCTCTCAATAACATTCACCTTGATCCTCTGATTCGAAAGAGAAGGTCCAATCACCGAATGAGGATGTTCTCCAAATTCACATCCTATCAGGCACCCATAAAATTCGTTCGCGACAAGGGAATTCTCGGCATCATCGCCGACCAAAGGGCCGGGCGCTCGGGCACGATTGTCCCATTCTTTGGCCGCCTCATGTCCATGTCGCCCTTGCCAGCGTTCATCCACAAACACACTGGCGCTCCCGTGGTCGGCATCTCCATGAGGACGGTATCGCCCGGGAAGTGGGAAGTCAGGTTCCACGAACCTGAAATCAGGGATGGGGAAACGTTGTCTACGGCACACGTCGCCGCCCTCCTAGAAAGAGCCACCCGACAGTCCCTTGTAGATGTCTTCTGGATGCACGACCTCTGGCGCCTTGACAAGAGGCGCCCTCTTGAAATTTCCGGGAAAAAGGGTCCTCTCAGCCTCAGTCGTCCGGCACACAAGCTTCAGCCCTTCTCCGTTCTGGCAAGAATTCCAGACAATCCTTCTAACTTCCGGCAGACGCTTCCCGCTCTCAGGGCAATGAACACCTCACGACCGGACTTTGAGCTTCATCTCCTTGGGCGGGAACGGATACGTCACGAGGCTCAGGCCTCAGAAGTGCCTCATGTATTTCACAGCGTTGAGGATGACTTTCTTCCATCAAATCTGCCGATAGCGCTCATTATGACGGATGATGAGCGAGCGGCTCGCGAGCTTGGACGTCTCTACGAGGGACCCGTATATAGTCTGCCTGAAACCATGCAGTCAGGCGATAACTGGCGCCAAGTGCCCCGTACCTCCGAACTCTCTCCTGAAAACTGCTGGCTCGAAATGGCCCGAAAACTTGGGATGCATGAGCCTCCCCTTCGCGAGACTTACCTTTAAAATCAGGTGGCATCTCCTCAGACCCACTGAAGGAAAGTCCATTGGATGACTATTCCATCATTTGCCTTCGTCTCAGTTCCAAATAGAGCTTACAACTTTTTTCAAGCTCTTCATTCGTGCCATCCCCGACAACTTCACCACGTTCGAAAACAAGGATCCGGTCAACAACACTCAAGGTGCTGAAACGGTGCGCGATAATAAACACTGTTCGATCCTGTGCCAGTTCAACAACGGCCTGTTGAATGAGAGCTTCATTCTCAGAATCAAGCGCAGAGGCTGCCTCATCAAGCACAAGAATCGGAGCTTTCCGCAGAAAGGCCCGGGCAAGGGCCAATCGCTGCCGCTGTCCACCAGAGAGACGTGTTCCTTTCTCACCGATTACTGTCTCGTAACCATTCTCCATGGTGGTGATAAAATCGTGAGCACGGGCCTGTCCCGCAGCTTTGTAGATCTCCTCGTCCGTAGCATCAGGGCGCCCAACAAGAATATTATCCCTGACAGAGGCATTGAAGAGCAATGGCTCCTGTGGAACGAAGGAAATAGCATCGCGAAGTTCCTCCTGTCGCAAGGTTCGAAGGTCGTGACCATCAATCGAGACTACTCCCTCGGTTGGATCATAAAAACGAAGTAGGAGGTTGATAAAGGAGGTCTTTCCTGCGCCGCTCGGTCCAACAATTCCAATAACCTCTCCCTGCCTGGCTTTAACTGTGACATTCTTCAGCACCAGATCCTCCGCGTAAGCAAAGGACACCTCGTCAAACGAGACCTCGCCATTCACCTTACCCAACTCGACAGGAACTGCCGGATCAATAACCTCTGGTTCCATCTTCGAAATTTCCTCCAGTCGATCAAGGGACGCTTCCATGCTTTTTAGATGAGTCGTAATCTTTCCAAGCTTCTTGACTGGCTCATAGCAGAAATACAGAGCACCAAGGAGAGGCACCATTTGCTGTATGCCCACTGAGTTTCGCCCGGCATACACGATCACGATAGCAACACTTATCGTAGCAACGAATTCCACCAAGGGAGCGACGGAGCGCTCATATTTGAGCACCTTGAGCTGCCATTTCATCAACTCTCTGACTCTCCTTCTCATTCCCCTGATCTGCCCTCCCTGAAGATTGAATGCGCGTATCTCTCTCGGCGCCTGAATACTATCTGTTACATAAGCGGAAACATCTCCCACTTGAGCTTGGAGCTTCTTCGCGCGCACCTTTAACTTTCCAGCCAGCCACCTGATCGGAAAGACACAGGCTGGAGCGCTGATCAGAAATGCGAGAATGAAGACGAACTGACTATTCTGGAGAGAGAGGTAGACAATCACCCCTGCCGCCCCAATGAGGGTGAACGGCTGCTTGATGATGTCATTTGTCACCGTAACAATACCCGCCCGGAGCACCTCGGTATCCGTGATAAGTCTACTGACGGTATCTCCACTTCGCCGTCTCTCAAAAAAAGAGAGGGATAGTTTCTGCAAATGAGCAAAGGTATCCGTCCGCAAACCCTCGAGAACACGTTGACCGCAGTAGGCCATCCCATACATATTCGCAAATTCCGAGGAGCACCGGATGCCCATACCTCCCACCATGATTACCCCAATCATGATAAGATCTCCGTAAGCCACCGGGTCAGGGCCCTCCACCCACATCCTCGGAAGAACCTCCTTCAGGATCAGAGGAATCCCTGCACCACTGGCCACCCCGTAAATTAACCCAGCAATCAGCGCACCAATGAATTGCCAGCGCACTGGTCGCAGGTAGCGTGTGTAGGGCCGAAGGCGCTTGAGCACGTTGCTGAAGGGTTAGAGGCAGAGAGAGAGATGCGCAAGCTTTTGGAAAAGCTTCATACATTAGTGCAGTTCGTATCCAAGCACGCTGAGTCCATAAATCACAGCTGTTTCCACCCTCAGGACGCGGGAACCAAAACTCACTGGGCGGAGCCCGCTTCTTATTGCCTGCTCAGTCTCGGAGGGTGAAAAGTCTCCCTCCGGACCAATAAACAGTTCTACCGAATGCAGATCGGCAGGCAATTCTTCCACCTCGCATCTCAGTGGTCGTGCTCTCTGGTCCAAGGAAGCGAGAAATCGAACTTCCTCACCACCGGCCTCCAGACCATCCTCGAAGGCCACCACGGGGCACACTTCGGGGACAATATTCTGCCCGCACTGCTTACATGCCTCCATGGCCACCCGCCTCCATTTTTCCTGCTTTCCCTTCAGAACCTCTCCAGACCAATGGATCGCCATGTTTTCGGTGAGCAAAGGCTGTATCCGATCTACCCCAAGTTCGACCGACTTCTGAATAACAAGCTCCATCGTCTTCCCCTTTGCCACCGCAATCGCCATCAACAAGGAGGGCTTCTTCTTTTGCGTCGTTCCTTCTTCCTCTATCATCACGGTAACCTCGCGATCGCTTCCCTCTGCAATTACCCCTCTGGCCCATCGCCCTGCACCATCAAACACCTCTATCCTATCACCTGCACTTTTCCGCATCACCCTCACACAATGGTGACTCTCTTCCAAGCTTAGGAGCACCTTGGAGTTAACCCAGCTTGCCTTTGCCACAAAAAACCTATCCATAATTGCAGGCTATCACAAGACGGACGGGACAGTGCCCTTTCCTACAGGTTGAAAAACCTTTTTGCCTTCTCCAGAAAGCTCTCATGCATGGGGGAGTTCTCTTCTCCGATGGATTCGGTGAATGATGCCAGCTTCTCCTTCTGTTCTCCACTCAGTCGAGTCGGGACTTCAACCCGAACTTCCACATTGAGGTCCCCTTTCCTTCCACTACTGATATCCTTGATCCCCCTGTTTCTCAGCCGAAAAATTGTGCCCCCTTGAGTTCCTGTCGGAATTTTTATTGAAGCAGCGCCTTCTAAAGTAGGGACGTCCAGCTCACCACCCAGAGCTGCAGTTCCGAAAGAGACAGGAACTTCACAAAAAAGATCTTCTCCACGACGTTCAAACACGTCATGGCGTTTCAGCTTGAGAACGATGTGGAGGTCCCCGGCGGGGCCCCCGCGCACACCAGCATCACCGTTGCCGCTTGAGCGGAGGCGGGTCCCATGATCGACCCCAGCAGGAATTTCGATCTGAGTCCGATCTACTTTTTCGATCCTTCCCTCGCCCTTGCATTCCGGACAAGGGTCCGAGATTACCTGGCCTGACCCATCGCAGTCCGGACAAACCACCTGCTTCCTGAAGATTCCACCAAACCCCTCCATTCTCTGCTCTACAACCCCAAGCCCCCGGCACGTGCTACAAGTCTGGGCCCCTCCTGATCCCTTTGACCCTGATCCTCTGCAGGATTCACAACTGACAAATTTTTCGAGTTCGAGGGCCTTGGAAACGCCCTTGGCACTTTCCTCCAGACTAATTTCAAGATTGTATCGCAGGTCGCTCCCACGCTTCCGCCCATCCCTCGACTGACCTCGCCCACCTCCAAAAAAATCACCAAAGGCTCCATCGAAGACCTGAGAGAAAATATCCATGGGATCATTGAATCCACCGCCTCGGAAACCACTACCCCCGGCCCCTCCTGCCTTGAAAGCTGCATGTCCGTATCGATCATACGCCGCTTTCTTGTCCTCATCGCTGAGGACTTCGTAAGCCTCACCGAGCTCCTTGAACCTGTCTTCCGCCTCGGGATCATCCGGATTTTGATCCGGATGAAATTTCATCGCGAGCTTTCGATAGGACTTCTTTATTTCCCCAGCCCCGGCGTCCTTCGACACCCCAAGCACCTCGTAGTAATCTCGTGTGGAGGCCATTTATGATTCTTCCTCCATCTCCTCCGCAGGTTTTTCCGATTGTGGCGTCCGGGAAACAACCACGTTGGCTGGACGAAGCAGCCGATCTCCCATCCGGTATCCTCGCCTTATAACCTTAAGGACGCTACCTTCAGGTGAAGCCTCACAATCTTCCTGCGACACCGCCTCGTGAATCGCAGGATCAAACATTTCCCCTTCTGCCGAAACCTCCTCGACTCCCTGACCTGAAAGAAAGTCGTCCAGCTGCTTCTTGACCATTTCCATTCCCCGAAAAATCATCGACTCCGCATCGGCAGAGGCGGCTTCCAGTCCCATATGAAAGTTATCAAGGACGGGGAGCAACTCCTCAAGAAGCGATTGGTTGGCATAGCGACGGGCTTCTCCCTTCTCTCTTTCCATGCGCTTACGGAAGTTCTCAAGATCCGCTGCTGAGCGAATTGCCCTTTCGCGCCATTCGGCAACCTGCTCCTCGACTGAAGGTTCCTCATTTTCTTCCTCCTCAACCACCGGGTCCTCGGCTACCTCGTCTGTCACAGAAGCCGGATGTTCTCCGTCCGGAAGATCTCCGTCCGGAGAAGCACCCGAACGATCCTCGGGAAGAGGATTTTCACTCTCTGCCTCGCTTGAAGAGTCTTTTTGCATGAAGAGACCAATACCCGCCACTCATCAACGGTCAACCCTGAGCGTCCACGATCCACAGGTTCCTCGCCTTCTCCTAGCCTTCCTCGGCCTTCTTTTCCAAGGCGTCCAGAACAGCTTCAAATTTCTCCGTATTTGCTTCCTGGGCTTCACACAGCTTCCTGTGCGCCTCCAGAAGGTGTGCGGCATCCAAGCCTTCGGGATCTCGCTCCCTGAGGGGCGACAGCGCTTTACGAACATCGTGGACATGCCCCTGCCACGCACTGTCGTCAGGGTCGATCTCGAGCAATTTTTCAAGACCAAGATCCTCCAGAGACTGCCGATTACGCTCACAGACACCATTCAGGTGCATTCTCCCTCCTCCGATTCTCGCTAGGCGCATCGCAAGACCTGCCAGCGTCCCCATGAAAGTTGAGTCCATCGCAGGGCAATCCAAAAGATCGATCACGAAGTTCGTATCCCCACCTTCCATTCTGCTCTCCACGAAGCCCTTAAGGGCGGGGCTTGTTGAAAAGGACCCTTTTCCGTTCAAACGAATCCAAACAAAACCATCGGTAGCTCCGACATCGAGAGAGTCGTCTGTTGTCAATTCGGGAAGGGCGCAGGTTCAAATACAACAATACGACAAACATGCTCTTCCGTCAATCACCCAAGGTCATCACTCCCACAAATAGGATTGCTTGGTCTCAACGAGTCGCGCTCCGCGGTAGTAACTGAGATGCCACGAAAGAACACGCCCCCCCTCGAGATAGACCGGCCCTGTGACTTGGAATTCTGCCGTTCCATGTAACCGCGGAGCAGCCTTGATCTCAATTTTGCGAGCGGCACTCCCCGTGGTCGCCTGCCGATATTGAAATACAATTCTTACGGGATCATCCGCTTTCCCAGCAGGCCCGTTCCACTGCACGCTGTAATAATGTCCGAGACGATCTCGTTTCTCCGCAGTAGTTACCGCGCCGTGGAAACGCCGCAATTGTTCCGCTCTTGGCGCATTCATTTCACCTTCCAGCGTCAACGAACGCAGATGATATTGCCTGAAACCGAGCGTATTCTCAGTCGAAGAGCATGAGATCACCCCAAGAAAAGCAGCAAAAGCGAGCCAGCGCACACCTTCAGGCCAACATGGTCGGGGGGCCTCATCAAGGACACGTTTGCGAACAATTCCCAATAATCGTATTCACCTGAACGTCTTTGGTGTCATAGTAGCGCTGTGAGCTCCGAGATTAAGGAAAAACTAAATACCTTCATCAAGGCTCAAGGCCTGAGGCAGACCCCTCAACGCGATGCAATCGTGGATGTCATTTTTGCCAGCGATGAACACTTCACCCCAGATGAATTATGGGAAAAGCTGCGGGGAACCGACGCCCGCACCTCGCGCGCGACTATTTACCGGACTATCAGTCTGCTTATGGAGGCAGGACTTCTTCAGGAAATCGACCTCGGTGATGGACAAACCACCTACGACCCGAACTTTCTGGATAAACCTGCGCACAACCATCTCGTCTGTGTGGACTGTGGCAAGGTAGTGGAATTTGAGGACGATCACCTTGAGGTCCTCAATGACTGTGTCACACGGCGACTTGGTTTCCAGCCTGTCAAACAATCACTCCGAATCGAAGCCTGCTGCAATCAGATTCGCTCGACCGGGCAGTGCTCGAACCACATCGAAGCCCGCCTTCACGGCAAACGCTTTCCCGGCAGAAAACGGTAGATCGTTCTTGTCACCGGAATCTCAGAGCGCGCCCTGCCATATCTCCTCGATGCTTTGACCTCGTCGTGACCTCCTGTTATTGATGAGCCTCACATGAATTCAGTACACGGAGCCCCCTCATACCAGCTGGCATCGGACTCCGTGACGCTTTCCGTCACCCGAACCGGAGGCATGCTGGGACCTGTAACCTTCATTTCCGGGGAAAAACTCTTCACGCCTTATGCTCTGGCACCATGGCAACCGGACGAACTCGAAGGTGAGATGCCCAATCTCTTGAAATTCCTGCGTGGGGACTTTTTCTGCCTTCCCTTTGGCCCACAGGACGAGGGAGCTCCCCACGGGGATACCGCCAACGCGGACTGGCATCTTGTCCAACATCAGGAAAACCTCCTTCACTTGGCGATCGAGCCTGAAGACGTTGGAGGCAAAGTGGAAAAAATTCTTCGCCTGCGGCCCGGACATGCCGTGATCTACTCAGAACACCTCCTCTCCGGACTCGAAGGGAATTTCAGCTATGGGAACCACCCGATCCTTGATTTTTCCAAAGTCGATGAGGGAGAGGGCCGAATCACGACTTCGCCCTTCCGCTGGGCCTCGGTCAACCCTGGACTTTTCTCTGATCCGGCATCAGATGAATACCAGACACTTGTCCCCGGCGCACGTTTCAGCACTCTCAATGCGGTAGCGCTGGCTGATACACCTCCAGACACCTCCAGTCCCTCCACGAGTTCCGCAACCACCGATCTGACCTGCTACCCCTGCAGAAAGGGCTTTGAGGATCTGGTCATGCTGGTGAACGAAGATTCCACCCCTGAGCAGCCGTTTGCCTGGACTGCAGCGGTCATGGGTGACCACGTCTGGTTTTCACTCAAGAACCCGTCCGATTTCCCTGCTACTTTGATGTGGATCTCCAACGGGGGGAGGCACAGCACTCCTTGGGAAGGTCGACATCTGGGTCGCATAGGTCTTGAGGAAGTCTGCTCTTACTTCGCTGAGAATGTGACTAGCTCTAGGGAGGATCTTCTGCAGGAAGAGGGAATTCCAACGACCCGATCCTTTTCTGCTGAGGAGAAGGTTTCCCTGCGAATCCTCCAGGCAGCCAGCCCCGTCCCTCCTGGGTTCGGAGCGGTGGTTTCGATCATCGCCAAAGGGCCTGAAATGGTATCTCTTACCTCGGATACAGGTATGAAGATCGACGTTGCGGCACACTGGGATTTTGTTGTGAGCCCCTCCTGATACCGGGTGTTTTGCTGACTCTCTCTGGACCCACACGGCACCCATACCCTCAAAAACTGACGGAACGAGTAAAAATACATCTCCTACGAGGCTCCCCGATCGAAAAATCGTGCATCCTGCTCCGCACTCCCTTTCACTTTCACCAACATGCAGGGTGTGAAGCCCTGAAAACCAACGTATCCTTCCCTTTCGACACCATGAGTCATCCCCGCACAACCGACGACCTCAAAACCAGCACCAGTAATGTTCGCAGTCTCGTAGAAGGCCATCTGGAAGATACCGGGGGCCTGCTGCGTCTCTCTCCCAATTGGGTTCCCCGCTCGTTTCTCCAACCCGGGCTAAGGATAAAGCTTCACCCAGACGATACGTACGCCTATGGGTTGAGCCGGGGAGGAATTGATGAACGCTGGTTTGCTTCAACGACTGAATGCGCCAACGAGGGCCGGGTTCACGACGAGGGGCTATCCTATGTGGTCGTTGGCAGGGAGCGCTTTACACTCCGCGAGGCGGTAGCCGAATGTGGAGCAGACCTGATCGGATCCAGCATCTGGGACAAATACAGCAAGTGGCCAGTCTACTCGAAATTTTTCGATAATATGGGCCCGATCCCCCATCACATGCACCAAAATGCCGAGCAGGCGGCGCTGGTAGGACAGGAGGGAAAGCCCGAAAGTTACTACTTTCCTCCCCAGCATAATAACGTCGGCAACAACTTCCCTTATACCTTCATGGGATTTGAGCCGGGAACCACCCGTCAGCAGGTCTACGATTGCATTGCAAACTGGCACAAGGGTGACAACAAGATTCTCGAACTCTCCAAGGCTTATAAACTACAGCCCGGAACTGGCTGGCTTATTGATCCCTGTGTTCTTCATGCGCCGGGATCCCTGTGTACGTATGAACCTCAGTGGGGATCTGACGTCTTCGGAATGTATCAGAATCTGGTCGAGGGCCGGGAGGTTCCCTGGTCCCTGCTGGTTAAGGATATGCCCGAGGACAAGCACGAGGACATCGACTTCATCATCGACCAGCTTGACTGGGAAAAGAATGTGGACCCGAACTTCAAAGACAATCACTACATGGAGCCCGTCACCTCCGAAAAGGGAGAGGGCTATCACGACAAGTGGATCGTCTATGGCAAGATTGATGGAGAGCAACTCTTCACCGCGAAGGAGCTCACCGTTGAACCGGGGCAGCAATGCACAATTCGGGATGGCGGCGCCTACGGACTGATCGTGACACAGGGAGAAGGGCGGGCGAACAGGCTGCCCCTGAACTGTCCCAAGCTCCTTCGCTTCAACGAACTATCTCAGGATGAATTCTTTGCCACGGAAGCGGCGGCGAGAGCTGGGGTGACCTTTGAAAATACCTCAGAGACGGAACCCCTGGTGTGCCTCCGTTATTTTGGCCCAGAGGCCCAGCCTGACGCACCTGCAATGGGAGCGCACAAGGCACAATAGGCATCATCGCCCTGTCTCCGCTGGTCTGCTAACCATGCGCGCCAGCACGGAAATGAGAGACTCGCCCTCTACGCTCGAGCAATGTCGCCGCTCAAAGCGGCGGTGGCTCATCGCCCAGTGGTCTTTTGTATTCCTGCTCACGATCTCTATCATAGTTGGACTCGGAGGCCCCGTAGCCCGTCTCAAGCAGACGATCGTGATGGCCAACAACCAGTCCATCTCGGATTCTTCCTACGAGCAGATGATCCAACGCACTCTTCTGGTCGGAAAACTGGGCCTCGTCATCGGTGTCGTGGCTTTTTTGGGATACCTTTTTGCGGCCATCATGCACCATCGCTCCAAGCTCAAACTGCAGCAGGCTCGTGACCTGACCAGCCATCCCGGGAAGCGAAAGCTCCCGGAGAAGTCGGAGGATCTAACCTAGGGCTCTCTAAGTAACTTTTCCCTTCCCCGCCCCGCCCTTGACCCTCTAGATTTCTTTCCGCTGCCGCGTCAGCTGCATCGCTCATACACCACCGTACTTGAAATCACACAACACTTAATCATGCCCAGTAAACCTGCACTGCACAACGCCATGTGGCCTGGACTCGTCGGCAAGGGCGAGGACGAAGGCC
>MDTD01080212.1_pt1 | contig 13879 bp, 13 predicted proteins | sample 811221 | NCBI WGS metagenome assembly MDTD01 (sample SAMN05326646, study PRJNA326480) | marine metagenome | isolation source: seawater | place: Pacific Ocean: South West | collected 2011
TATTTTCGTTAATAAAACCGTTTTTACTAAAATTTCTTAATTTAAGATTTTTCCTTTTATCTTTAATCTTTATATCTGATAGTGTCATATTTTCGCAATTTTCTTGACTATATTTTTTATAAATTTCAGATGTAGAAATTGATAAATTTTTACTTTTTAAGAGTATTAAAGCATAATTAGAAAACAAATCACACTTTTCAAGAATTTCTCCACGACCAAAACAAAATTGACTTCCACCATTAATACAAAAAGGAACATCTGAGCCGATCTTACTTGCCAAATTTTTAATATCTTTATCATCAATATTTAATTTCCATAATTTATTTAAACCTAATAATGTTGCTGCTGCATCACTTGATCCACCAGCTAATCCTGCACCAATTGGAATATTTTTCTTTAATTTAATATTGGCTCCTAAATTCTTTTTTTTAGATATTTTTTTTAATAGAATGGCAGCCTTCATTATTAAGTTATCATCATTATCACTCAATTGATTGCTATCTGTTGATAGGTTTAAGTGACCTTCTTGGTTAGCTTCTATTTCTAAAACATCATACAAATTTATACTTTGCATTATCATTGCCAACTCATGATAACCATCTTTTCTTTTACCAATTACCTCTAAATGAAGATTTATTTTTGCTGGTGCGTTTACAATTATTTTTTTATTTTTTAATTCAATCATATTTTATTATTTTATTTTTCTATTTTAATATAATTTTTACCAATTTTGATCCATTCACTTATTGTTAAATCTTGAGGTCTAAGATCAAAATTAATATTTGTATTATTTTCAAACAAATTAATATCAGCATCAGAGAGTATCGACTTTAAAGTATTTCTAATTTTTTTTCTTCTAGAATTAAAAGTTATTTTTAGAATCTTTTCAATACCTTTTTCTAGTTTTAAATTTAATCTTGACTCTGATGAAAAAGGTTGAAAAACTATTAATGAAGAATTAACTTTTGGAGGTGGTTGAAAAGATGAAGGGGGAATATCACAAATCTTTTTAACATCTGCTATGAGTTTAATTCTTGTACTTAGTGCTCCATTATTTTTATCTCCAGCTTTTGCAATAATTCTATCTACAACATCTTTCTGCATCATGAATATAATCTTTTTATAAATATTCTTCTGTCTTTGTCCTAATCTTCCTACGAAGATATCTAAAATTGGTCCAGTAATATTATATGGAATATTTGCAATTACCTTCGTAAATTTAAATCCAATTTCATCTATATTTATTGAGAGTATATCGCCATGTGTTAAGGAAAATTTATTAATATTTGAATATTTTTTATTTAAAAAACTTATTAGATCTTTATCTAATTCCACTGCGTGTAAGGAATTAATACTTGTATCCAATAATTTTGATGTTAAAGCTCCTTGACCTGGTCCTATCTCTAGAATAATATCATTTGCATTAAGTTCTGCAGCTTTTGTAATTCTATCTAAAATTTGTTTATTTATTAACCAATGTTGACCAAATCTTTTTTTTGCATTAGGAAATTTTAAATTCATTCAAAATATAATTTTTATATTTTAATGGTTAGTATTTAAATTATAGTAATAAATATCATGGCACTTTCAAAAAAAAATTTAGATAAATTAAAATCTTTTTCAAATAAACAAAATTTTCTAAAGATTAATAATAAAAAAGGTCAAAAAATTAATACTCCCAAACCACAAAAAAATTTAAATGAATCTTCAGATACGGAACTTAATAAAACATTTTATTCAATTATCGACAATTCAGAGAATCTTGAGGAAACGTCTTCTATTAATCAAAAATTAAAAGAGATTGAGAGAGATTTATTTAAAAATAAATATAATAAATTTGATTTTACCGAAAATTGTATATCTCAAGATCTCAATAAAAACTCCGAACTATCTGAAGAAGATATTTTATATGATGAATTTAATTATCTTTTAGAAGACTAAATATCTTTCAAAATTATTTATGTTACAAGCAAATAGACTTTCAATAAATGCAATAGGCAAAGTAAGAAAACCATGGATAGATGAAGGAATTAATCAATATAAAAAGAGAATGCCTGATTTTAAAATATATGAACATAAAAGTTTTAATATAAAAAATCTAAAAAATTCTCATACTAATACTTTTTTTATATCCCTCGCTGAAGAGGGAAGTCACTTTAATTCTGAACAATTTTCTTCTTTACTTCTTGGCTTACAAAACAAAAAAATTACTTTTCTTATTGGCGACACAGAAGGGATTTCTAACGATATTAAATCTAGCTCTGATCTATTACTAAGCCTATCCTCTTTCACTTTCCCTCACGAACTTGCACGTTTAATTTTGGTCGAACAAATTTATCGTGCTATATCTATTACTCAAAGCTCTCCCTATCATCGAGGTTAAGTAAAATATTTAAATTAATATTAAGAGATTGAACTCATTCTGACAAAGACAAGAGAGCTACTAGTATAGTATAGTACATATATACTATAAATTAGGCGGATTTTAGGAATGGGCTCAGCGAAAATAAATATACCATTATTAAGTGATTCGATTTCTGCTGGCTTCCCTTCTCCTGCAGACGATTATGAAGAAGAGAATATAGATCTAAATGAATATCTAATAAGAAATCCATTCAGTACTTTCTTTCTTAGAGTTAAAGGACATTCAATGATTAATTCAGGGATTAAAGATAAAGATTTGATAATAGTAGACAAGAGTTTAAATCCAAAACCCGGTAATATTGTCATAGCAATGATAGATGGAGAATTCACAGTAAAACGACTAGCTAGAAAGAATGATGAATTATATTTAAAGTCAGAAAACCATAATTATCCTGACTTCAATTTTCAGAATCATTATGACATCCAGATTTGGGGGGTTGTTATATATTCAATTCATAGTTTTGAATAAGTAAATAATAAGATGAGAGCAATAGCATTGATAGACGGTAATAATTTTTATGCATCATGTGAGCAAAGCATGAACCCAAAATTAAGAAAAAAACCGTTAGTAATTTTATCTAACAATGATGGATGTATCATCGCAAGAAGTTCAGAAGCACGTGCTTTAAAGATAAAAATGGGAACTCCATATTTTAAGGTTAAAGAAAAGTTGGCTCAACTGGGAGTGATAGTTTTAAGTTCAAACTACTCTTTATATGGAGATATAAGTAAAAGACTAATGAATTTACTAAAGAGATATTGCGAAAAGATAGAAATTTATTCTATTGACGAAGCATTTGCTTCAATTAGTAGACCATACGATAATAATTTATATCCTTGGGCGAGGGAACTAAGAACATTGATATATCAAAACTTAGGGATAACAATAACTATAGGAATAGGAGAAAATAAATTAAACGCAAAATTAGCAAATCAGTTAGCAAAAAAAATTGCTTATTCTGCAGGTATATTTGATTTGGCAAATATTGATAATAAAAACCATTATTTAAAAGAAATCAGGGTAGATAATATTTGGGGGGTAGGAAATCAAACAGCAAAATGGCTCAAGAGCAAAGGGATTAAAAATGCTCAAGAATTAAAGGATATGTCTCAATATGAAGTCAAAAAAAAATTAGGAGTAGTGGGGCAAAGAATTCAAATGGAACTAAAAGGATATCAATGTCTCCCAATAGAAGAATCAAAAAAATTAAAGAAGGAAATTAGAGTAAGTAGAAGCTTTGGTAGCCCAATCACCAGACTAGAAGATTTAAAGCAAGCATTAGCAATTTATGCAATAAGGGCATCAGAAAAAATGCGGATTCAAAATTTGCAAACTTCGACTATTACTATATTTGCCAGAACTAGCCATTATTCAAATTCAATTTATCAGAAAAGAGCCCATAGAAAACTAAATGAAGCTACTAATAATACAAATGTCATCTTAAAAATAGTTCTTGAATTAGCAAAGGATATTTATCATTCTGAATATAAATTTGCTAAAGCAGGGGTTTTAATGCAAGATTTAACTCAAAGCAATTACTTGCAGATATCTCTTTCTAATTACTCCTCAAAGGAAAATGGAAAAAGAGGAAGCGATTTAATAAAAACGATTGACTCGTTAAACAAAAGATTTAATGCAGAAGCAGTGACTTGGGGTATTACAAAAAAAGTTCAAGAATGGAGAATTAATAAGAATTTATTAAGTGACACATCAACAACAGATATAGAAAAAATTCCAACTATAATAATTTAAAAAAATTTTTTATGGAATTTATAATATTTCTAAGTAAAATTGATAAAGATATAGTAGAGCTAATAAAAAAAGCTAATTATTCAATAGAAGAAAATACTTCATTATGTCTAATCGATAAAAAATTCATGGGTTTTCACAAAAAGATTGATAGATCTATAGTGATTTGCACTAAAAATGCGAAGGAAATGGGTAATTACAAAAAGAATAAACCTTTAGGGAATAGTGATAATCATAAAACACATTTATATTTGAAAAGAGCATTAAGACATGAGGCTACTCACATTGCACAATCATGTAATGATGACAAAATATTAGGAGATATAAAAAATATTGAAAAAAAAATAAATAAGACTAAATTAAAAGCATTGGAGTCATCAGTAAAGATATCGGGTAATCATCTAAAAGAAGTCGAAGCATATATATTGGAAGATAAACCAAAAGAGGTAAAAAAAGCTATAGAAAAATACTGCTTATAAAACAATCAAATTGATCTATTAATCAATCCAATTCCACATCTTTGTTTATCTAAAGAAATAATATGTTGTCTCTCAAGATAATATAGATCCTGAAATTTTATAGCATCAGAATTTAGATCTCTAAATAAATCATCAATCTCTCTACTAGCATTTGATTCTTCGGATAAATTAGTTTCAATAAGTATAGAGATGCAGTTCTCTAATGTTTTTAGTCTTTGCGAACTCCATGATTCAATAAGATGTCTACAACGTTTTAAAGATTTATATCTTTCAAGAAGAGATAAAGTACCCAATAAGTTATTTTTTGCATTGTTTAAAGTTGTTAAAAATAATTCATTAGGATTAATAAAAATGCATATTTTATCAATAATTTCTGGATTATTAATAGAAATAAAATCAGGCAGTAATGAAAGTAGATCTACTTTACTTAATTCATTATTAGAGTTTGAATCTTTAAAATTCTGAAGTTTATCAATATATTCATTCCCTAAATAATTCTTTTCGAGTGTATTAATTGAGTCCCAAATAATGCGATGATGCTTAATAGAAAAATTTTCAAGATCTCTTTTGATAAACTCATTTCTTATAAACAATCGTAAATCAGGACAATGTAAATAATAATAAAGAATATCAGTCTCATTTTTTTCTCTTTGACTAACTTCATTTGGAAGTTCAAATTTATGGGATCTACCATGCCAACGAAAACCTCTTACTTGCTTTCTCAAATCCTCTTCAAATTTTATTGCCAATCTAGCTTGACCCCTACTTAATCTCTCCGACACCTTTTGTAAGTAATGCGTACGAGTTGCAGATTGTGTCAACTTACTTAAAAATCCAACTAAAAATGAAACCACCTTTTGAAAATCTTCTGCCTTTGTAAGATCTCTACCAAGAAATATCTGTTCAAGCTCCCAATCAATCCAAAAAGAAGCATTATCGATTAAGTTAATATAATCTTCAGTCGAATGAGTTCTTAAAAATTCATCAGGATCTTTAAAAGTCTTTAGTTGAAGAATTTTCAAATTTATTTGTTGATTTAAGGATAAACTCTCCACTTCTTTAATTACTCTCTTAGTAGCTGAAATCCCAGCGTTATCAGCATCAAAATTTATAATAATATTTTTATTATCAGTACATCTACATATTTGTGATATTTGATATTTATTTAAGGCAGTCCCTAATGCAGCTACAGAGTTATTTATACCTTTTGAATGAAGAGTTATAACATCAAAGTATCCCTCAACAACTATCGCCTTATCTTGTTTTCTTATGTTACTCGAAGCTTTGTCAAAAGCAAAAAGCATTTTGCTCTTCTCGAATAATTCACTTTCTGGAGAATTAAGATATTTTGGTTCTTGACCATCAAGGCTTCTGCCTCCAAAAGCAATTGTTCTCCCTTGCATATCAAAAATAGGGACAATTAATCTATTTCTGAATCTGTCATAAACTTTATTTTTTTCGTTTTTTGAAATTACTAATCCAGATTTTAATATCAAATCAAAATCAAATTTTTCAACTTTTAGTAGATATTCATAAAGTTTGTTCCAAGAATTAGGCGCAAAACCTAGTTCGAATTGATCTATTGTCTGTTTATTCAGATTTCTCTCTTTATATAAATAATTAATAGCTTCATTTCCAACTGTATTATTTAATTGAGTTTTAAACCAATTTTTTGCAACTCTTAAAATTTTAAATAATTCATCTCTTTTTGATAATTGTTCTTTAAATTCTTCTTGTTTCTTTTTATCTATTGTAGATACATTTATATTATTTTTTTTTGCAAGTGAGAGGACAACATCGGAAAAATTATTTCTTGTGAATTCCATTAAAAACTTAATAGAATTACCACCTGCTCCACATGAAAAACAATAGTAAAATTGTTTATCCGGCGAGACAGTCATTGAGGGTTTACTATCATCATGAAATGGGCAAATACCTACATATTCTTTACCTCTTTTTTTTAAAACAACATGCTCAGATATAATTTCAACAATATCAGACTTTTCTTGTACTTCTCGTATCGTTCTTGGATCAAATGATTGACTCATAAAAGTAGATTTATTTAATTACCAATTATTTTTTATTATGTTATAAATCATTATTATTAAATAATCTACCTAAATTTACATAATTAATATTTTTCTAAATTAAATGCAATTTACAAAAAAATTTTTATTAAAGATTTCATCATTTAATAAGATTTATCTAATTTTTGCAGCATTTTTTTTTAGTTTAATGACTGTTTGTGTAAAAAAAGTTGATTATAGAATCCCTATTTACGAACTGGTATTTTTTAGGTCAATAATTAGCTTAATAATTACTTCATGGATAATTAAGAAGAGAAAAATAAATCCTTGGGGTTTTAATAAACCTCTATTGATAGTGAGAGGATTATTAGGGACTTTTGCATTAATATGTATCTTTTATTCAATAAGAACTATGCCTTTAAGCATATCTACCGTAATTCAGTATACATATCCAATATTCATATCAGTATTTGCAGTTTTTTTTATAAAAGAGAAAATAAATAGTTATATATTAACTGCATTAATATTTGGCTGGATTGGTGTAGTGATAATACTAAACCCTAATCAAATTTATTCTGATAATAGTGAGATAAATATTTTTTCCATATTTATAGCTTTTATTGGAGCAATAATGACTGCACTTGCCTACATATCCGTAAAGAAATTATCTAAAACTGAAAGTATATTCGTAATTATTAAATATTTTCCTTTAATATCAACAATAATTTTATTTCCTCTAATATTAATTAATTGGGTTACACCATATTTTTATGATTTTATTTGGATTTTTGGAATTGGTATATTCACACAATTGGGCCAAACTTTCTTAACTCTAGGACTTAAACATCTTCCAGCATCAAAAGCATCTGCAATAAATTACATGCAAGTTATCTTTGGTTCAATCTGGGGTATTTATATTTTTAATGAAACTATTTCACTTAATTTCATAGTTGGTTCTTCTTTCGTTTTATTAGGAACTATTTTATCTACTAGCAAATTCTCAAAAAAGATTTATTATAAATAAATAAAAGATTTAAAAATGAGAATTTTACTTTTGACTCTTCTTAGTTTTCTTCCAATTCAGCAAATTATTGCATCTACTCCTAAATCTGTTACATGTACAAGAACTGAATATCGCGAAGAATATATTCCAGGTACTAAATCAAGTCCTGGCTACGTAAAAAGCTACGAAGTTGATGTAGAGATCCCATGTGGAGGGTCTAGTGCTAGAAAAGTTGATGATAATGACTGCAGCGAAGGTTCTGTTATAGGAGGATTGCTTGGAGCAGGTTTGGCACTATCAAATTCTAGAGGTAAAGATCGCTTTTGGGCCGTTCCTGCAGGTGGAACAGCTGGAGCATTAATAGGTTGCCAAGTCGATGGAGGTTAATTGATAAGTTGGATAAAAGGAGAAATAGTTTGTTCATGGCTAGATAATCAAAAATTATATATTTTGATAAATTGTCATGGCATTGGCTATGAAATACAAACTTTAAAAGATGTAAAAAATAATTTAGAAAATAAAAATATAACTTTGTGGGTTAACCACATAAAAAAAGAAGATTCAGATAATCTTTACGGTTTCTTCACCAAAGATGAAAGAGATTTCTTTAGAGATCTTCTAAAAATCAAGGGAATTGGTCCTCAAATAGGTATGTCAATTTTAAATAAATATTCATTGAATGAAATTATTGATTCACTCATTAGTAATGATGATAAATTAATAAGCTCTGTTCCAGGAATAGGAAAAAAAATGACAGAGAGAATTTATTTTGAACTAAAAAGTAAATTTGTACAAAATAAGAAAAATATAAATATTAGTAATAACGAGAACTTCAAGAGAAATGAAGAAATTGATTTAATAGTTAATGATATTAAAATGGCACTAAAATCTCTTAACTATTCCGGGCAAGAAATTAAGATAGCTACTGAAAAACTTTATAAGAAAATAAATGAAGGTTATTCATCTGGTTTGAAAGACACCCAAAATATAACTTTTGAAAAATTATTAAAAGATGCTTTAGAACTCCTTAATAGAAATGATAGTAAATTTGCATAATCACATAGTATTATATTAATAAGTTATAAATAAACATGTCTTTAGATACCGCTGAGAAACAGAAACTTATTGACTCGCATCAAATTCATTCAACAGATACAGGTTCTGTTGAAGTACAAGTTGCTATGTTATCTGAAAGAATTTCAAAATTAAGTGATCATCTTCAGAAAAACATACATGATTACGCTTCTAGGCAAGGTTTATTAAAAATGATTGGAAAAAGAAAAAGAATGCTCTCCTACATTAAAAATAAGGATTTAAAAAGTTATTCAGACTTAATAAAGAAAATCGGAATAAGAGGATAATTATTCTTAATGAAGAAGAAACAACCAAAAAAAAATAAAACTAAGAAAAATATAGTCACAAAGAGTAGTGCTTTTCAAAATATAGAAAGTAAAGTTATTAGTAATAAACCAAAACCTTCTTCTAAGGGAATACCAAAATACGTTGCAGATAGGATGGCGAGAAGAATAATGATAACTGCTGGGATTCCAACAATACTTGGTATGTCCGTATTCGTTGCTAGTTATTTTATAGTGACAAGAAATATAGCAGAGATCCCTCCATCATCAACGATTGCAATATCAGCATTATTTTTTTTAATCGGATTAGGTGGTTTAAGCTTTGGAATATTATCTGCAAGTTGGGATAAAGAACCTGGTAGTTTATTAGGTATAGAAAATATTCCTTTAAATATAGAAAGAGCAAAAGCTGCTTTTAGACCAGCCAGCCAAAATTTTGAAGATAAAAAATAATCTAAGAAACTAGAGATTGCAATTTTACTTTGAAAGAATTTGACTCAAGAAGTTCAGCCGCTCCGTTTATATCATTTACACAAAATTGATCTCCAAACTTTACATAAGTAATTTTTTCATTAGATTTAACAGCTGCCAAAACTGGAGATTTTACTCCACATTTATCTCTATCAGCTTTAAATTTAATTAAACAATTTCTTATTTTATTCTGTATTCTGATATCAGAAGCCTGAGTACTTTCTAAATTAATTATAAGTAACTTTAAATTATCAATTTCTCTACAATCATCAATAATTAGCTGGGTTCTATCACTCCTTTTATCAATTGTCGCCCATACGAGTAATCTTGTATCAGTAAGTAAAAACTCCGAAAGTCGAATATAGGTCTTTGGAAATACTACAGCTTCGCAACTACCAGAAAGATCTTCTAATTGCAATATTGCCATTCGATCTCCTTTTTTAGTTGTGATTTGTTTCAATTCTGGAATCATGCCTACAAGACTTACCTTACTTCTATCTTTATATTCTTCTAGATTTGAAACACTTATTGGCGATATTAATTTTGCTGGTTTCGATAAATGTTTTAGTGGATGGTCAGAAAGATAAAATCCTAATAGTTGCTTTTCCAACTTTAGTTTTTCAACAAGAGAATAGTCTTGTACTTTACTTGTCTCTATTACAGAAATATCTAGAGTTCTTGAGGCGTTATCGACATCAAACAAATTGCCCTGCCCAGAAATTCTATCTTTATTCCTTGATGATGCCCACTCCATTACCGATTCAAGATCAGCAAGTAATTGTGCCCTATTTTTAGTAGATGAGAATTCATCAAGAGCACCACAATGAATAAGTGATTCAAGATTCCTTTTATTTAGGATATTTGCAGGTAACCTATCACACAAATCAGATAAAGATTTGTATATACCAAATTCTTTTCTGTTGTTGATTATATTTCTTATAGCTGAGTCACCTAGATTTTTTACAGCAGACAAACCGAATAAAATCTGATCTTTTTGTATAGTAAAATCTATCCCAGATAAATTTATGCTAGGAGCAATGACATCTATTCCCATAGCATAACAATTTGAGATATACCTCTGCATTTTATCGGTTGTGCCTGAATTAACTGACAATAATGCCGCCATATATGCGACAGGGAAATGAGCTTTTAGAAAAGCCGTTTGATATGTTACTGCTCCATATGCTGTTGAATGACTCTTATTGAAACAATACTCTGCAAATAGAACCATTTGATCAAAAAGATCATTTGCAATTTTCTTTTCAACGCCTTTTTGAATTGATCCCTCGATGAAGAGATTTCTATGTTTAACCATTTCAGAGACTTTCTTCTTACCCATAGCTCTTCTTAATAAGTCTGCTTCTCCCAAAGAATATCCAGCTAAATCTTGAGCTATTTTCATGATCTGTTCTTGATAGACCATTATGCCATATGTTTCAGTCAGTATTGGTTTAATAAAAGGATGAGGAAAATCAATTTTTTCTGAACCATTTTTTCTCTTTATATACTTAGGGATAAGTCCAGCATCAAGTGGTCCAGGCCTATAAAGTGCCAAAATAGATGATATATCTTGTAATGAATTAGGCTTAAAATCTTTCACAACCTGTTTCATTCCTGATGACTCTAATTGAAAAATACCTTCTAAATCGCCTCTACTTATAAGATCAAAAGTTTTACTATCGTTTTCAGGTAAACTATCTAAATTTATATTTTTTCCAGTTGATGATTTAATTAAAGAAACTGTTTTATTAAGCATAGTTAAATTTTTAAGTCCAAGAAAATCCATCTTAAGTAGTCCAAGTGACTCAATATCATCCATAGAATATTGAGTAATTATTTGACCATCATTATTTCTTTGAAGTGGAACTAAACTATCTAAGGGCTCAGAAGATATAACAACTCCAGCAGCATGAACACCATAAGTTTTATTAGTACCTTCTATTCTTATAGCTAGGTCGACCCAATTTTTTACTCTATCATCAGAGTTATATTTTTCTCTAAATTCTTTGCATGGAGTATTCTCATTTATCATTTCATTAAGCTTAAAAGGCTTTCCTCTTACAACAGGTATCAACTTTGCCATCTTATCTGATTCGCTATAGGAAATATCAAGAACTCTTGCAACATCTTTTAAAACAGCTTTAGATGTCATCTTATTAAAGGTAATTATTTGAGCAACTCTTTCTTCACCATAACGGCTAGTAACATAATCTATAACCTCATTCCTTCTATCAATACAGAAATCAGTATCAATATCAGGCATGGATTTTCTTGCAGGATTTAAAAATCTTTCAAATAATAATCCATGTTTTACAGGATCAATATTTGTAATTTGAAGTGAATATGCGACTAGTGAGCCTGCCGCCGAACCTCTTCCAGGACCAACAGGAATAGAATTATCTCTAGCGAATTTAATATAGTCCCATACTACAAGGAAATAATCAGGAAAGCCCATATCTTCAATAATTTGAAGTTCAGAAGATAGCCTTTTTTTGTATAAATCACTAACCTCTTCGAATGAAGATTTACAGAGTCTTTTTATTAATCCCTCTTCAGAAACTTGTTTTAGGAAAGTTATGGCCTTTTCACTTTGCAAAAGTGGATACTTTGGCATTCTATATTGACCAAACAAATCAAACTCTTCAACTTTGTCTGAAATTTCATTTGTATTTTCTACAGCTTCTTTGATGATGTCAAAATCCAAATGATCATTGAAAAGTGTGAGCATCTCTTCCTCGCCTTTTATATATTCAGTTCCTGTATACCTCAATCTTTTTTCATCACTTATCAATTTACCTGTTAAGACACAAAGCAAAGCATCATGAGCGCCTACATCCTTATTAGATATATAGTGGGCGTCATTAGTTGCAATTACTTTAATATCTAGAGATTTACCTAATCTTATAATTTCAACATTAACAATTCTATCTTCGATAGATCCATGATCCTGAATTTCCAGATAAAAGTCACTACCAAAAATATTCTTATACCATTTAGCAATATCCTCTGCAACATCAATTCTCCCCTTTAAAATAGCTTGAGGTATTTCTCCCCCTAAACATGCTGTAGAAATAATAAGGCCTTCACTATATTCTTCTAATAACCTCTTATCGATACAAGGTCTTGAAAAGATACCCCTACCTCTCATTCCATTTAAATGACTAATAGTAGTAAGTTTTACAAGATTTTTGTATCCAGTATAGTTCTTAGCTAAAACGACTAAATGATACCTTTTTTCTTTTTTTGGCTGGGGATCATCTATAGAACCGTTTATTATGTACATTTCATTACCAATAATAGGTTTTATTCCAAATTTCTTACAATTTTTAACCAATTCCAAGACGCCGTACATTACCCCATGATCAGTTAGAGCAATACTATTCATTCCTAGTTGACTAGCTCTCTCAACAATCTTAGGGACTTGGCTTGCACCGTCCAATAAACTGTAGTCACTATGATTATGTATTGGTACAAATCCCATTCCAGTTTTTAATCTTATTTATAAGATAGTGAAATATTATTAAAGATCTACAAAAAATTTAATAAATTAATTTTTAATTCAATTTTATAGATTTGGAGTATTTTGTATATTTAAATCTTTTTCTAAAATATTAGCTGCATTTAAAATTTTTCCCTCTTGTAAAGCGTTTCCTATGAATTGTATTCCAATAGGAAGTCCATTTTTATCAAATCCACATGGGATACTGATAGCTGGTAGGCCGGCCAAATTGGCAGGAACCGTCAAAAGATCTGATAGGTACATAGATAAAGGATCATTAGAGAAATCTCCCTTTAAAAAAGCAGTTGTTGGACATGTCGGAGTTAATAAGACATCAACCCTTTTAAAAGCATTATCAAAATCATTTTTAATAAGAGTCCTGACTTTTTGTGCCTTTTTATAATAGGCATCGCTATAACCTGCTGACAAAGCATAGGTCCCAATCAAAATTCTTCGCTGTACTTCTTTTCCAAAACCATCAGACCTTGTTTTAGAGGTCATATCAGATAGATTGTCTGCATTAAAATCTCTATAACCATATTTCACTCCATCATACCGGGCTAAATTTGCAGAAGCTTCAGAGGGAGCAATTACATAGTAAGTAGCAATTCCATCATTAAATCTAGGACAACTAACTTCTAAAATCTCAGCACCAAGTGAATCTAAACGATTAATACTACTCTCTACGGAAGATTTTACTTGTGGATCAAGTCCTGGATGACTTATAAATTCCTTTATAATTCCTATCTTCATACCTTTTATTGGTTCATTTATACCATTTAAATAATCTGGAACTGACATCTCAAGAGAAGTTGAATCTAATGGGTCTTTCCCAGATATTTCATAAAGAATTTGTGCAGCATCAGAA
>MDTD01127590.1_pt1 | contig 13879 bp, 12 predicted proteins | sample 811221 | NCBI WGS metagenome assembly MDTD01 (sample SAMN05326646, study PRJNA326480) | marine metagenome | isolation source: seawater | place: Pacific Ocean: South West | collected 2011
ATCATCATGAGCCTGCATCGACATGCCGATGACCATCTCGCCCATGTTGCCAAGCGAGATGCGACTGACGCCCTTCTGGCCAGCTGCCATCTTCGCCATCGCTTCGAGCATTTCCGGCGATGGCTCATCCCCAGCGGTGCTGAACGAGATCACATGTTCGGAAACATGTTCAGCCTGCGGCCGCTCATCGGCGGTGACAAGCATTGGAAGACAGGTAAGCGTCGCGAGCGTTGCTGAAAGAACATGATGCATGGCAATTGACCTCATGAATGATGTAGGCGTTTCGAATCCGAGACAGGATCATAATCAAGTCTTCAAATCGGAGTGATGTGGATGTTTGAATCGGAGGAACTAGTCCTCGGGAATCTTCTCTATGCCAATGAGCGACACCTGCGTGGCCGTCGTCTCGATCGCCGTGAGTCGGACGTTGTCCGAATCCCATGAATCGCCCTGATCCGGAACACGGCCGAGACAGGCCATCAGATAGCCGCCGACGGTGTCGTATTCCTCGTCTTCCGGAAGATCCAGCGACAGCGCTTCATTGAGATCATCGACATGGAATCGACCATCCACTTCGTACTGGCCGTTTTCGAGAGAACGCAGCTCGGGTTCCTCCTCGAAATCGCCCTCGTGCTCATCCTTGATCTCGCCGACGATCTCCTCGAGTACATCCTCGATGGTCACCAGACCCGCGGTTCCGCCGTATTCATCGACGACGATCGCCATGTGGACTTCGCTTCGCTGGAAATCCGCCAGCAGGTCCGCCACCACCTTGGTCTCCGGCACGACGATTGGTGAACGCAGGAGCGGCTGGAGTCTGAAGGTCGCGGGATCCTCCCCAAGGAACGGGACGAGGTCCTTCACGTACAGGATGCCGACGATGTGATCGAGATCCTCTTCATACACCGGAATTCTGGAATGGCCTTCCTGACCGATGAATGCCTTGATCTCCGAAAGATCGTCGGTCTTCTCGATTCCCTCGATGTCGGTACGAGGCGTCATGACCTCGCCCACATCGGTGCTGGTGAACTCCACCACGTTCTCGATCATCACGGCCGTGGTCTCGCCCAGGCCACCTTCTCTCTGGGACTGCTCGACACTTCGAAGCAATTCCACTTCCGCTTCCGACTGTTCGTTGTTGCGAACGAGGTTGGCTCCGCTGAGCCGCTTGATGACCTCGTCGATGAAACGTGCAAGCTGACCCGGCACGAAGCCCAGATCCGAACAGAGCTTCAACAGCGGCATGGCCATCGTCACGATGGGATGCGCCGACCACTTCGAGATCGCGGCAGCCAGAACACCGGTGAGGATCCAGATCATCCCGATGCCGGTACCGGCGCCGATGAAGAATCCGGCAGTCGAGAAGTCCTCGCCTGGCATGCCGGAGAAGTCCAGTGTCCACAGGCACAGGAACGTGACCGCAGCGGACACCCTCAGCAGTGAAATCCAGATGATGACCGCTGGAAGGCGTGATTCAATCGGATCCCAGCGATGACGCTGCCCCTTGGCATCGAGCGCCCGTTCAACGGCACCACGGGAACCATTTCGGAGCGACAGCTCGATCGTGGCCAACCAGGTGGTCAGAAGGGCCGCCATCGACGGCAGGAACCATACGAGGAGGCCATTCATGAATCACCTCCACTGTCATAGACCGCGCCCCAGCCGATCTTGCGAAGAAGTCGATCCTCCTCCTGATGCATGGCGGCTGACGCCGATTCGTCCACATCATCGAATCCACAGCAATGCAGAAGACCATGGACGACATACAGAAGCAGCTCATCGACGGGTTGGTGTCCGCGGTCGGAGGCCTGCCGCACCGCTTCATCCAGACAGATGGCGATGTCGACTCTCAAGGGCGCATCGGAGGAATCGCTCAGATCGAACGTGACGACATCGGTCGTCGTCTCCTTCTGCTTCCAACGACCATGGAGTTCGGACATCCGGTCGTCCCTGACGATGCAGACGCCCACACGATCGATCTCCCGATCGAGCAGTGGCAGGATGTCCGCAGTCGCCTTCAGCAGACGTTCGGAATCCCCAACCGGAAGGTCGCCGTGATCCAGTTCGAGGTTGACTGTGGGATGGCACATGGAGCGATCCATCTCCGGTTCGGGAGGTGTATCGCTGCTTGTAGACGAGCCAGGTTCTTCCGGTTCACTGCCAGTCGAGTCCGTGGCGCTCATTGCTGTTGTATTCATCTTCTGATGAGTCTCCGGGGGCCTGCCTGAGCGAGCCCCAGCAGAACAAAGCGTACGGTCTACGGATGAGGGAATCCAGAGAATTGATCATGCCGCCCGCTGAATCGGCCCTGTAGGCATCAATATGGGACTCAGGCCGGAACCAGCAGTCGGGATTCGAATTCCTCGCGGAACTTGTTGACGACGGTTCGAGCCGCCCAGTTGTTGCCATCAGCCAGACCGCAGATCGTCGTACCGGGGATGATTCCCATCGAACCGGCGATCTCGAGAATCATGTCAAGATCCGCCGGCATGGCCTCGCCTCTCTCCAGCCTGACAAGCAGTTTGTAGAGCCACTGGGCACCCTCGCGACAAGGCGTGCACTGTCCGCATGATTCATTCTTGAAGAACCGGGCCACGTTTCTCGCAACCATCACCATGTCGGTGCTCTCATCGAAGATGGCCGGACACGCCGTGCCAAGTCCCATGAGGTCGTACTTCTTGCCGATGTCGAAGTCCAGTTCCGCACCATACTGATCGGTGCCGAGGACACCCATGCTGACACCGCCTGGAATACAGGCCTTGAATGCGCGGCCTCCACGAATGCCCTTGCAGTAGTCGTCGCTCTCAACGAGATCCCGAATGGACACGCCAAGTCCGACTTCGTAGACGCCGGGACGCTCGACATGACCGGAGACGCCGACCAGCTTGGTTCCATAGCTCGGTGGGCCACCGATGGAGGATTCCACACCGATCGACTTCCACCATTCGACACCCCGCTGCAGAATCGGTGGCACGGCCGCCAATGTCTCGACGTTGTTGACGATGGTCGGACGCCCGAACAGGCCCTTCACCGCCGGGAATGGCGGCTTGATCCGGGGCCAGCCACGCTTGCCCTCGATCGCCTCCAGAAGACCGGTCTCCTCGCCGCAGATGTAGGCACCGGCACCCCGGTGGACATGACAGTCGACCGCGAACTTCACGGTCCCGTCCATCAATCCCTGCGATCCGAAGATCTTCGCGTCATAGGCTTCCTGAATGGCCGCTTCCATGACCTCGGCCTGATGGTGGTATTCGCCTCGAATGAAGAAGAAGGCGGTATCCAGTTCGCAGGCCCAGCAGGCGATCGCGATGCCTTCGAGAATGAGATGGGGATCGAAGTCCACGAGCAGGCGGTCCTTGAAGGTGCCCGGCTCGGCTTCATCGCAATTGATGGCCAGATATCGCTTGCCGCCATCGGGAGCCGGAAGGAAGGACCACTTCATGCCGCATGGGAACCCGGCACCACCACGGCCTCGAAGCATCGAGTCCTTGACGATGTCGATGATCTCACCGCGTTCCATTCCGATGGCCTGCCTGAGTCCCTGATAGCCACCCCTCCTCACGAACTCCTCGTAGTGGACGATGTGGCGTGCCGCAGGATCAGCCCAGGGCCATGTCGGTATGCGTTCGCAGAGAACCGGTTCCTTCAGGAACATGACTGATCCTCCTTGGCATTGCCGTGATATTCGACTTCCTCGATCACGGTTCGACGAAGCGTGACATCGCCGTCACGCGTCTCCTCGACGCTGCGGGCGACCTCTTCGGTCCTTGGCGCATCGACCTTGGTTCGAATTCCCTTGGCTATGTAGCCGGTGAATTCGCCGAGGCATCGCATGATCGACTTTTTCTCGGTGCTGTCCGTCATCACGCCCTACTCAGGTCATCGATGATTCGATCGACCCCCTCGATTGTCAGATTGTCGTGCCTTCGTTCATTGACCAGTGCACAGGGGGCCGTGTCGCACGAGCCCAGGCATTCCATGGCCAGCAACGTGAATCGACCGTCCTTGGTGGTCTCATGCGGTTCGATACCCAGTTTGTTCCGGACATGATCGAGAATCGCCTGATGACCGCAGGCTTCGCAGGTCATCGACTGGCACACGCCGATGATGTGCTTGCCGGTCGGCTCGGTGTGGAACTCCTCGTAGAAGGTGACGGTGTCCAGGACATCCGACGGTTCGACTTCGAGGAATGTCGCGATCTCCTCCATCGCCTGAGGCGAGATCCATCCATACCGATGCTGGACATCGTGACAGATCGGCATCAACGCACCCAATGATGTGGCGTATCGCGGCAGGAAGATCTCCCGGTACCGGGTCTTCATGTCATCGTTCAGCCAGGGCTCGTCCCGCCGCTCGATCTCCATCTTCGCTGATTGTTTTACTACCCAGGCCATGTACTACCCTGCCAGTCCTGATCAGCGATCCAGTTCCGCCGCAATGACGTTGACGGAACCCAGTACGGCGACGAAATCCGCCAGCTGGTGTCCCTCAAGCATCTTCGCAAAGGCCTGGAAGTTTATGAATGATGGTGGGCGTACGCTTGCCCGCCATGGATTCTTGCCACCATCGGCAACAATGAAGAGTCCGTATTCCCCGTTTGGCGACTCGATCGCCGAATAGACCTCGCCAACCGGTGCATTCCAGCCGCGGTTGGTCATGATCAGTTCGAAGTGCTGGATCGTCGCTTCGATGGATCCATACACGTCGCCCTTTTCCGGGATGTGCATCTTGCCGTCGGGACTCGAATTGATCGGTCCTCCCGGAATATCGTCGATCAGCTGCTTGATGATCGCCGAGCTCTGCTTCATTTCCTCCAACCGGACCAGATACCGACACAGACAGTCGCCATCGGTCGCGATGGCTGGATTGAACTTGACGGCCTCGGCCCCTTGTCCATCCCAATCGTCCGCGAAGCACAGATATGGACTGTCCTTGCGAAGATCGCGACGAACACCCGAAGCACGAGCCAGTGGACCTGTCAGCGACCAGGCGGTCGCCTCCTGTTCGGTGACGACTCCGATTCCCTGAACACGATCGATGAAGATTCGATTGCGATTCAGAAGCGTCTCCATGTCGTCGATGGCCTTGGGAAGTCGCTCATCAAGGAAGGTGTGAACCATCTTCTTGAAGATCGCCTCGTCCGGGATATCGCGCATCACTCCCCCGACCCGTGTGTAGTCGGGATGGAAACGCTGGCCCGAGAGGAAGTCCATGATGTCGTAGATGAACTCTCGCTCATTGAATCCGTAGAGGAATGCCGTGAATGCGCCAAGATCGAGCGCGGCTGCGCCGACACACATCAGATGGCTCTGTATTCGGCCCAACTCGGACAGGATCGTTCGGAGAACGGTGCATCGGGGCGTCAACGTCACATCGAACAACTTCTCAACCGCCTGATGCCAGGCGATGTCGTTGACGATGGGCGCGACGTAATCCATTCGCGATGCCGTGCAGACGAACTGGTTGTAGTCCTGATGCTCCGCCAGCTTCTCGAACCCGCTGTGGAGGTATCCGATATGAGGGGTCGCCTGAACCACCCGCTCTCCATCCAGCTCAAGAATGACCCTCAATGTGGTATGGGTGGCCGGATGCTGGGGGCCAAAATTGAGAATCCAGCGATCGCCGGCGGTCACCTTGCGATCAAGGTATTCCACAGTCTCGATGTCGATGTCGTAGGCATCGGCTGGTTGGAGGGTATACGGCATGAATAGAGCGTCCGAAGGAGTCCAAGTATATGGCAGGAGGGCCCCTCAGGGCCTGCTATACCCTGAAGATCGCGCCCATCTTCTTCCCAATCAGCACCGAAGCCCCCACCAATGTCACTGCCAGAAGGGCCATCGCCCAGACACCCATGGCACTGGCGATATAGGGGCCGTCCCCCAGTCGTTCAAAGAGAACGTAGATGGCCTTGGTGATGGGGTAGTCCCCTTCCCGCTGAGCCAGAATCAGGGAATCGCTGACTTCGAGCATGGCGAAGCTGAAGGCCAGAAGTGCGCCGGCAAGCAGATTGGCGACGATCAATGGCAGGATGATCGTGCGAATGGCCCGAAGCCTGCCCGCTCCGAGATTCAGGGCGGCTTCCTCAAGTTCACCCGAGGTCTGTTCCAGCCCCGCAACCGTTGATCTCACGACATATGGCAATCGACGAACCGCATAGGCGATCACAAGCAGCAGCATCGGATTCGGATCGGCCCCAACCACATCGATCAAGCCTTCCAGCGGATCGCCCTTGCCAAGTGGCCAAGAGAGAGACATGGCGACGTATCCGAAAGCCATGACAAGTCCCGGGACGGCCAGAGGCAGCATGGACAAGGCGTCCAGAAGACCTCTGCCCGGAATGGTGGTGCGGACGATCAGGTAGCCGATGCAGATCCCCAGAACGATGTCGACCCCCACCGCGAGCACTGAATAGAGGAGGCTGTTGTGGATGGAACCGATCGCCAGATCATGTCCAAGCGCCTGGGAATAATGTCCAATCGTGAATTCCTGCGGGAACACGGATCTATACCAGGAGCCCTCGACGGAGAGACTGGTGAGTACGACGCTGATGTGAGGCAGTATCGCAAGGAAGATGACGAAGGCGAAGAAACCGAAGACCAGCGTGCTACCGAATCCTCCAAGCCGCTTCGCCGTCGACTGAATGGAGGCCTTGGCGTACATCGTGTAGGCCTTGCCGCCGAATGCGAATTTACCCAGCACGTAGATACCAACCGCGACAAGCAACAGCACCGCCGTCAACGCGTAGGGCTGTCTGGAATCGGCGATCTCCTTCAGACCGTTGAAGATCTGCACCGGCGTCACCTCCTGATAATCGAACATCAGAGGTGTGCCTAGTTCGGTGAATGACCAGATGAAGACGATCGTCGAACCGGCGAAGAGTCCCGGTCTGATCAGAGGCAGAATGATCTGGCGAAGACGTTGCCATGACGTGGCGCCGAGATTCTCCGCCGCTTCATCAAGGGCGGGATCGAGATTCGCGAGGGCAGCCACGGCATTGAGATAGAGAATCGGATACAGGTGAAGCGCCTCGATGAACACGATCGCCCAGAAACCGCCGTTTCCGATGAAGTCGATGCCTTCTGTTATGAAACCCATGTCGATCAGCAGCGCGTTGATCGCACCCGACTTCCCTAGAAGGTGCTGCAGGCCGATGGCGCCAACGAAGGGTGGCAGAATCAACGGCACAAGAACAAGCGCATTGAGAAACCCCTTCCCGCGAAACTCGTATCGAACCGAGCAGACCGCCAGAGGAATCCCGATGAGCAGGCAGGCAAGCGTCGTGCAAACAGCAATCGACAAGGCATTGAACAGACCACGCAGGGTCACGGGATCACGAAACACCTCTGCGATGTGATAGAGCGTGAAGCCACCTTCAGCACCCTCGAATCCAGTGGCGACCACCAGCCAGATCGGCCAGGCGAGAAAGATGCCGAACCCTGCCAGCAGGGAGATCATCAGCAACCAGGGGATGGTTTTCGCACGTCGCATTCGCCGGATTGTAGGGAGTACACGCCAGACCCGGTATTCCGGGCCCAATCAGTCGATCGGATGCCGGATCACCTCCGGATCAGAGGTAGTTCAAGAGCTCGAGCAGGTCGTCGACATCGGTGTCCAGATCGCCATCGAGATCCGATGGGCATCCGGTACAGACTCCATACTCGGCAAGAAGCTGGAGCAGGTCATCGACGTTGACCGTACCGTCGCCATTGATGTCGCCCGGAAGATCGAACACATCCGGTTCACTGAAGTACCAGGCGATTCCGGCACGGGCATTGGACGCCCCGCCACCGTCCTCGAGCTGCAGCTGCAGTTGATACCGACCGGCAGCCAGTCCGCGGATATACAGGTGCTCGATGTTGTCGACGATGCTGGCGCTTCTGACATTTCCAGACTCGAATACCTCGGGACCACTTCCGACCATGCTTTCCGGTTCACCGTCGATATCGAGCTTGACCAGTTCGAGATTGAAATCGCCAAGTGTCCAGTTCGTGCCGAAGCCGATTGGGACCTGTCGATTCCACGTGGCCACGATGGACACCTCGTCGACGGCCCCATTGAGGGTGAAGTTCCAGGTTCGCTTGTTGCCGACCAAGCAGAATGCACGGTCCCAACCCTGGAGCGATGCTTCCGGCGTCGTTGGTGGACTGACGCCACCGAACAGCTGGCCGCCGGACATGATCAGATGGTTCCTGTCGACATTGACCTGACCAGCGCCTTGGACATCATCCAGCGGACGAATGGTCAATCCACGATCAGTGCCGTTGTCGGATGGTTGGTTGGACCAGCTATTGTTGCCGATCGAATACTGATGGTCCGCACCCGCAAGCAGCACGGCCTTAACGACTTCAGGCTGCTCCCCATCTTCTCCCAGCGAGGTATCCGAACGAACCTGATCGACGAGCATGATCGCCGCGGATGTCACGACCGGCGTGGCGAAGCTCGTCAGGCTCGACTTGGCACAGATGTGGGGCTTCATACGACCACCGCCTTCGTATGCCAGATCGGTATCGGAGTAGTCATGGTTTCCAGAACGCAAACCGACACTGATCACGTTGAACGAGTGGTCCAGAAGCGGAAGGGTATCATTGTCGGGATCGTTATCGACGCCAACAGCCATGATGGTCTCGTCCCGATTGACCGAATAGTCGAGACGACGGAGAACGATCTGATCGTTGTTGACGCTACCGAAGGAACCAATCCATGAATGGTTCCATGTCTTGATCGGGGCAGGCATTGAAAGCGGTGGCGTCGATGATGAATAGTTGGCACGAAGAAAACCATCAAGACACCAGCCTGAAACCTCGTACAGATGGATCGGATCGGCGGAAGGCGTCATACTCTCGACTGTGCCGAAATATCGACTGCCGACGTTGTTCGCATGAGAAGACACACCGGGACTCCCCGGCCCCTGATCGATGATCGTATGAGCCGTGAAATTGGCATCACTCAGATTCAGACCGTAGTTGTCGCCATCCGCAGCTTCGACCATGCCGATGGTGAGGCCGCTGCCGTCGGGAACATTCTCGAACCCGATTCGATCGATGAGGAGATTCCACCCTGCGGTTTCTCGAAAATCAGCAGTCGCCATCGTGGATGCCAGAAGACAAATGAACAGTGGTCCACTGAGTTTGATTGGCCTGATCCTCATCATGTCTGGAGCATCCTCTCGCCTAGGAAAAGGGACATTTGATGGTACCCCTCCTGTCGCCTGAATCAAGAAATTCAGGGACGATATGAACGCACAAATAGATATCCGCTGCGAAGCAGGCGATTATCCCGCATCATTGGAAATCAGCGGTCCGAAGACGTGGAATCAGCCGAGGCCGTCACCACGACATCCTCGGACTTCAGACGCTGCTCGACTTCGTTCAACAATCGTCTCTCAGCCGGTTCATCTCTGGTCGTGGGTGTCCAGAACGTGACTGGATTCTCGTCCCAGACACCGTTTACAGGAACGTGATACGTGGTCGAACTTCCGATGAATGTCCATGTATTTCGTCGTTGACCGACGGTGTGGCCACGTTCCTCGAAAACCCATACACGCAGGTCCAGAGGCACCGTATCGGTGGTGAGATCCCATTGTGCATTCGTCATGCCCAGCAGATCGACCGGCGGAATGTCATCGCTCTGGGTACGAGGCGTGAACTCCGAACGGGTGAACTCGAATCGGGCTCGGAAGCGATTTCTCGCGAGCGTGTTCCGAATGGTCTGGTTGAAGTCCGCATTATCGGAGTACCAAGGCTCCAGAATGGATCCGGCAATGACCGGCTCGGTCTCGATGATGCCTGCCCTGCGATCGAGAAAGGCCGGGCGCATTCCATGCTCGCGAGCCACCTCGACCGCCGCATCGAAGGCGGCGGCGTAGTCCTCGGCCTGGATCGTGAGCATTTCCGGACCCTTGCTTCCGGCACAACCCATCCAGGTGCTACAGACGGCCATCAGAAGTATTGCCCAGGAATGAATCCAAAAAGGCTTTGAATGCGTATAAAGAGGGGTTGGGCAGATCACGATGATCAGTCTACCACTGCCGATGGCCAGAAGTTGGCCTTGAAGGGGCCCAGATGGGGTTTGAACCATTGACCGGCCACTTTCAGGAGGTAGGCTGAAGGGTCTGGTCCAGGCGTCGAACGAGGAGTGCTAGATACATGAACCAAGGATTCATCATGGGACCGCCATTGGCGGCCGCGTTGATCTTGGTGTCAACTGCACGTTCCGATGATCAGGTCTCGATCCCGACCACGGCGGAGGCTTTCTATCAACCAGGTACCCAACCTCTTCCGGACCGCCCGGGCACCGACCCCATCCAGCCGATGGACGAGTTCAGGAATGCGAGCTTCAGTTGTCAGCAGTGCCATCTGTTCGATGATGATGACAACCCGGACATCGACACCGGCCCGATGAATCTCTGGGCCGCGAGCATGATGGGACAGTCGGCGCGCGATCCCGTCTGGCAGGCGGCGCTGGCGATCTCGAATCGTGATGCCGAACTGAGTGGCGAGTACTGCATTCGATGCCATGCTCCGACCGCCTGGGGTAGTGGTCGAAGTTCCAGTGGAACCATCGAGGAGTTCATCTATCCCGATGACTACGACGGGGTCAACTGCAACATGTGCCACCGAATCGTCGACCCGGAGGCCGATGAGGAAAATCCGACAGAGGACGATCTCATCCTCCAGGCACTTATCGACTCGGGAGACTATCCGGATCCCGATCAACCCGGTAATGGCCGGTTCATCTTCGACCCGACGGACACTCGTCGTGGACCGCTGGACGACATCACCACGAACATGCACGGTGCAGCAAGCATTCTGCACTCGCCGCATCATCAAGAGGCGTCCCAATGTGCTTCATGTCACGATCTCAGCAACCCGCTGTTCATCCGTGAAAGCGACGGCACCTACACGCTCACTGATTACGACCAGGCTCATCCGACGCAGAACCCCGATGACATGATGCCTGAGCAGCGGACCTATTCCGAATGGCTGGCGAGTCAGTTCGCCAACGGAGGCGTCCAGTTCGATGATGGTCGCTTCGGAGGAGAAATGCACCCGACCGGTCTCATGCAGTCCTGCCAGGACTGCCACATGCCTCGGGCCTCGGGTGCCAACTGCGCCTTCTGGTACATCCCGGACATCGGAACCCGTGAAAGTCTCCCGCTGCATCACTTCAGCGGAGGCAATACCTGGGTTCTCGGTGCCGTGCATGATCTCTACGAACCGGATTTCCCCGACTACACCGCGCTCTCCGATCAGAGAGTGGCTGATTCAATCGATCGAACCATCCAGATGCTCAAGGCTGCATCCGATATGGCCGTCACTCAGATCGGTGACAATCTCAACGTGACCGTAACCAACTGGTCGGGTCACAAGCTTCCCACGGGATTCCCCGATGGTCGTCGCATGTGGATCAACGCCGTCTTCTACGACAGCGATGACGCTGTACTCGAGGAGATCGGCGGGTACGACTATGTGACGGCTGATCTTGATACCGAGGGCACGAAGATCTATGAGATGAAACTGGGTATCGATGAGACGGTGGCCGCTGAAACCGGTCTTGAAGCCGGAGAGAGCTTCCATCTGGTGCTCGTCAACGAAATCCTCAAGGACAATCGCATTCCACCTGTCGGCTTCACGAATGCCGGCTTCCAGGCGATTCAGGCATCCCCGGTGGAATACAGCTATGCCGATGGACAGCATTGGGACGACACGGTGATGACGATTCCCGAGGGTGCTAAGAAGGCCGTCGTCACCCTCTACTTCCAGACCTCTTCCAAGGAATACATGGAGTTCCTCAGGGATGGAGAAGCCCTCAGCAGCGACGGCCTCATCGACTACGGCCAGATCGCCTATGACGCCTGGGTCAATCGCGGCAAGAGCGCACCGGTCGCGATGGACTCGCTTGAAATCGATCTCTATCCGGAATCGAATCCGAGCGATCTCGATGGTAATGGCGATGTCGATGTGAACGATCTGCTGTTGCTGATCTCCGATTTCGGCTGCACCGGCGAGTGCATCGGGGATATCAACGGCGATCTGCAGGTCGACGTCACCGATGTGCTGATACTGCTCAAGGCCTGGACGACCATCTGATCAGGATTCCCCGGGGAATCTGACGGTCAAATCGATATTCAATCATCTGGACTGGGATATACTCCGCGCCAGATGCAAGCTGACTGGAATCAAACAGGCCATCTTCTCGGGTTGGAAGGTTGTTCACGAAGCAGCCTGATCTCCCTGCTCGATGATGCCGCCCAACTCCTTCCGATCGCCAGAAACGAATCCACCGGAACAGGGGAATTCATCGGGCGAACGGTGGCGACGCTCTTCTTCGAGAACAGCACGCGAACAAGGCTGAGTTTCACGATGGCGGCTCGTCGTATCGGCGCAGATGTACTCGATCTCAACGCATCCACCTCCAGCACCGCCAAGGGCGAGACGCTCCTCGACACCGCCTTGAACATTCAGGCGATGGGGGTCGATGCCATGATCATGAGATGCACGGCCTCCGGTGGCCCGCAACTCGTATCGCAGCATGCCCGAGTACCAATCATCAATGCAGGTGATGGGAAGCACGAACATCCCACACAGGCGCTCCTCGACGCCTTGACGCTGTGCCAGCACTTCCAGAAGAAGACGCTCGAAGGCCTCACCATCGCGATCGTCGGTGACATTGCCAGCAGCCGAGTCGCCCGGTCAAACGCCTTCAGCCTGACAACGCTGGGTGCAGATGTCGTCTTCGTGGGGCCCCCTTCACTGGTACCACCGGAGATGGAATCGCTTGTCGAGTCCGATCGGGATGGAGTCGGCACCATCCGCATAGCGCATGATCTGGATGCCGTGCTTCAGGACATCGATGCGATCATGATGCTCCGTGTGCAGTTCGAACGGCATGGCGGCGAGGGCATTGATGAACGGTACAGCCAGCAATTCGGTCTGAGCACTGCTCGAGCCGATCGCCTTCCGGACGGCGTGCCGGTTCTTCATCCTGGACCGATCAATAGAGGAATTGAACTAGACCCCGAGGTGGCCGATGGCAACAGGAGCCTGGTCCTGGATCAGGTCACTTGCGGGGTTGCCGTGAGGATGGCCGTCCTCCAGGGATTGCTGCGTGGACAGAGTTCCTGAAGCTCAAGTTCACCAGAACGGGTCGGATTGCCCGATAAGAGTTCCATGAGTGCACCCAACAACGCAAGCCGGCAACTACCCATTCCAATCACGGTTCGAATTGCCTCCAAATCGACTGCTTTGCAGGAAATCACTCACCTGCAACCGGGAACCATCATCGAACTTCCCAAGCGGGCAGATGAGGATCTTGACGTGATGGTCAACTCCTCGATCATCGCCAAGGGACGAGCCGTCAAGGTTGGAGAGAACTTCGGCGTGGAAATCACGACCTATCAGGGTCTTGAACAGGGCTGATCGACTCCCTGCGGCTCTGACCGGCTTGTTCCGATTATGCGGGCTGTTTCCGAACGATTGAATCGCTTCAATGGGGTTCGTCGCACTCAACAGGCATTCCTGACCGAATCAGAGAGCATGGCAGCTCACTGGCTACATCGTCATCCAGGCTTCATCAGAGTGTTCACCATCTGCTGGTATACCAGCCTGATCCTGGCTTCAGGGATCATGCTGTTTGCGATGGGTGATCCCTCGGCAGCGCTCGTGCTGGCGATCGTGCTGCCAATTTCATGCCTGCTGTCCACTCGCCGCCAGATAATCGCCGCGACCTCCACGATCGCCGTACTGGTACTGGCCGGAGGCTACCTTGCCACGCGATCGGAACTTGATCCCAGCATGCGAAGCACGGCGCTCGCCATCGCGATGACCGCACCGGTGATCGGATTACTGGCAATTCTGCCGGAATGGATGTCCTGGATGGC
>MDTD01162282.1_pt1 | contig 13877 bp, 11 predicted proteins | sample 811221 | NCBI WGS metagenome assembly MDTD01 (sample SAMN05326646, study PRJNA326480) | marine metagenome | isolation source: seawater | place: Pacific Ocean: South West | collected 2011
AATTCTTCAGGAGATAATTCTTCTTTCCACTCTTCTTCTGATTTATTCACTTTATAGGTTATTTTAGGTTCTTGTTTGTCTATTTGTGTTTGGCAGTTTAATAGTGTAAAACTAAAAAAAACTAGTCCAAATAAGTGCAATTTTAAGTACATCTTTATTTTTTGACAAATATATATATCTTTTAATTTATTTACTTAATTTGTCAATCATTTAAATTTATGCTAAATAAAAAAACCGACCATCCAAAGGGAAGTAAAAAATTGATTAGTGCATGGACTATCTATGACTGGGCAAATTCAGTTTATTCCTTAGTTATTTCTTCAGCAATTTTTCCAATATATTATTCTACATATGTTTTCTCAGATGTCAATTCAATTATGATATTTAGTTTTGACGTAAATAAAGATACCTTGATTAGTCTTCTTTCAGGAATTTGTTTTCTTTTAATTGCATTTATATCTCCCATGCTTAGTGGTATAGCAGATTATATAGGCAATAAAAAAATCTTTATGAAGTTTTTTGTCTATATGGGCTCCATTTCATGTGTTGGATTATACTGGTTTGAATTTGAAAATATTGAATTCAGCCTCATTTTATATTTCCTATCATTACTTGGATTCTGGGGTAGTCTAGTTTATTACAATTCATATTTGACTGATATTACATTTCCCAAACAAACAAATATGGTAAGTGCTAAAGGTTATACAATGGGATATATTGGAAGTGTTATACTACTCTTGATAAATTTAATAATGATCTATTTTTCTGAAGATTTTGGTTTTAGTTCTGATAAAGATGCTATGAAGATGTCTTTTGCATTAACTGGTATGTGGTGGTTTTGTTTTAGTCAATACTCTTTTTACCATTTACCTAAAGGAAATAATCGGATAAATATTCCAAAAAACATTATTTGGAATGGATTTAAAGAGTTAAGAGGAGTCTACAAAGTAATAAGATCTAGTAAGAGATTTACGAGATTCTTATTAGCATTTTTCATATTTTCATTTTCTCTTCAAACTGTACTTTATATTGCATCTTACTTTGGTGTTACTGAAATTAATTGGCCAAGTGCCAGTGAACAAACAGCTGGTCTTATAATTAGTATCTTACTTATTCAAGTTGTTGCAATTGGTGGAGCTTACAGTTTTACAAAATTGGCTCAAAAATTTGGAAATATTATAGTGTTAACATTTGCAATATTTCTATGGTCATTAGTATGTTTTTATGCTTATTACATTGAAACTCCAAATCAATTTTATATGATTGCAGGACTTGTTGGGCTTCTAATGGGTGGAACACAACCAGTTGCTAGAGCTACCTTTTCACTATTTATACCTGATACAAAGGATACAACATCATTTTTTAGTTTTTATGATGTAACTGAAAAAATAGGCATTTTCTTTGGTTTACTTTTTTATGCATTTTCTGCTCAATTAACAGGTTCAGTTAGATTCTCAGTTTTAATTTTTATGTTTTTCTTTTTTGTTGGAGCATTATTATTAATTAGAGTTCCTAAAATTGACAAAAGTAAGTTGGCATAGCTTTTGTCCTTATTTAAGTGTGATTATTGTTAGATCTCAATTGACTTGTTTAGATGAGTTGTTATCTAGATTTTCTGACATAATGACCTTAAATAGTTTTAAATGAGTATTATACTTAATAATATAGACAAAATGTCATTTGATGATATTAATGAGGAATCTGAATTTATTCCATTAATGACAAATGAAGATGAGGAGGCTCTTGAAAAAGAAAGTCTTCCTGAAGTATTACCAATACTTCCACTCACAAATACAGTACTTTTTCCTGGTGTAGTTATTCCTATAAATGCAGGAAGGGATAAATCTATTAAATTAATTAAAGATGCAAATAAGTCCAGTAAATTAATAGGAGTTGTAGCTCAAAGAAATATTAATGATGAAAACCCAGGCATAGAGAATATTTATGGGGTAGGTACAGTAGCAAAAATATTAAGAGTTTTAAAAATGCCTGATGGAAATACAACTGTTATAATTCAGGGAAAAAAAAGATTTAAGATTAAATCTGTTGTTAAAACTGAGCCATATATTCAAGCAACCATTGATTCTGTTTCTGATGAGTTAATAAAAAAATCAAACAGTAAATTCTCTGCTACAATTGATGCTATTAAGGACATAGCACTTAAAATTATAAAAGAAAATCCTAATATTCCATCAGAGGCATCTTTTGCAATAAAAAATATCCATAGTTCAGCATTCTTAATCAATTTTGTTTCCTCAAACATGAATATTAGTGTCAAAGAGAAACAAGAGTTGCTAGAAAGTACAAGTATTCAAAATAGAGCTATGAAATGTCTTAGGTTCTTAAATGTAGAGTATGAAAAACTAGCTCTTAAAAACGACATACAATCAAAAGTAAGGAACGATTTAGATCAACAGCAAAGAGAATATTACCTGCAACAGCAAATGAAAACAATTCAAGAAGAGCTTGGAGAAAACTCATATCAAGAAGATATTCAAGAATTAATAAATAAGTCAAAAGATAAAAATTGGAGTGAAGAAACAAAAAATCATTTTGAAAAAGAGTTATCAAAATTAAAGAGGATGAACTCTCAGGTTGCTGAATATTCTGTTCAAAGAAACTATTTGGACTTACTTGTTGATTTACCATGGGAGAACTACTCTGAAGATAATTTTGATTTAGATAAAGCTCAAAAAATTTTAGATAACGATCATTTTGGTTTAGAGGATGTTAAAAAAAGAATAATAGAGTATCTAGCTGTTCTTAAATTAAGGAAGGATATGAAGTCACCAATATTATGTTTATATGGACCGCCTGGTGTAGGTAAAACTTCACTCGGTAAATCTATTGCTAAATCAATAAACAGAGAGTATGTTAGAGTTTCGCTAGGTGGATTAAGAGATGAAGCTGAGATTAGAGGACATAGAAAGACATACATTGGGGCAATGCCTGGAAGAATTATACAAAGTGTAAGAAAATCAGGTACATCTAATCCGGTATTTGTTTTAGATGAAATTGATAAGATTTCAAGTGGCTCTCAAGGTGATCCATCATCTGCCTTGTTAGAGTTACTTGATCCTGAACAAAATAATTCTTTTCATGATAATTTCTTAGAAATTGGTTATGACCTTTCTAAAGTAATGTTTGTTGCAACAGCAAATAATTTATCAACAATGCACCCTGCTTTATTAGACAGAATGGAGCTAATAAACGTATCTGGGTATACATCTGAAGAAAAAGTCTCAATTGCAAATAAGTTTTTAATTAAGAAACAATTATCTGAGCATGGCTTGAATTCAAGTAATTTTAAAATATCTAATAAAAATATCAAAGAGATTATTACTAGCTATACAAGAGAATCTGGAGTTAGAAATCTTGAAAAACAAATTGCAAAACTTATTAGAAACAGAGCTAAAAATATTGTTTCAAATTCTAATTTGAATAATTATACTGATAAAAATTATCTAAAAAATGTCTTGGGACCTCAGAAATTTTTTAGAGATAAATATGAAAATAATAATTTTGCGGGTGTAGTTACAGGTCTAGCATGGACTTCTGTAGGTGGTGAAATTTTATTCATTGAATCATCATTATCAGAGGGAAAAGGAAACCTATCAATTACAGGTAACCTTGGTAAAATAATGAAGGAATCCGCTGTTATTGCATTAGAGTATATTAAATCTAATTACAAAGATCTTGGAATAAATAAAGAAATTGACTATTCAAAATATAATATTCATATTCATGTTCCTGAGGGAGCAACTCCTAAAGATGGGCCAAGCGCAGGTGTAACGATACTTACGTCTCTTGTCTCATTATTTACTCAAAGAAGAGTTAAAAAGAATATCGCAATGACAGGCGAGATAACTCTTAGGGGAAAGGTTCTTCCTGTAGGAGGAATAAAAGAAAAGATTTTGGCTGCTAAAAGAGCAGATATTAAGGAAATTATTTTAAGTTCTTACAATAAAAAGGATGTTGAAGAAATAGATCAAAAATATCTTAAGGGTTTAAACTTTATTTACGTTAATAGTATTGGTGATGTAATATCTTACTCTCTTACAAATAGAAAGGTCTTAAATCCAAAAAATATAAATTAATTTTTATGATAATAGCAATTGATGGTGAGGCCTCTACTGGAAAAAGTACTCAAGCAAAGAAAATTGCTAAGAAGTTAAATATTAACTACAGAGATTCAGGTGCTTATTATAGAGCAATAACCCTTTATTTAATAAAAAATCAAATAAACTCAAAAGAAACTATAGGAAACGATCTTTTTAGTAAAATTGATATTTCTCAAAAATTTGAAAATGAAAGTCTTTTCATCTTTTTAAATGGTGAAGATGTAACATCTAAAATAAGAGGTCATAAAGTCTCAGTGAATGTAAGTGAATATGCAAAAAAACCTGAAATAAGAAACTTTGTATATAATCTTTTAAGAAAATCATCTGAGTTAACTTCTTTAGTTGTTGACGGAAGGGATATTGGAACTGTTGTATTCCCTAATGCAGATTATAAGTTCTTCTTGTATGCTATTCCTGAAATTAGAGCAAAAAGACGTCATAAAGAAATAAATGATGAAAGTGTAAAAATTGAATCAATTGCCAGAGAGATAAAAGAAAGAGATGATACAGATTCTAATAGAGATATTGCTCCACTAAAAAAAGCTGAGGATGCTTATGGAATTGATGTGAGCTATTTAACTATTGATCAGGTATTTGAGGAAATACTTCAAAAAATAATTATTTAAAAAAATAAAAAACCTAAGTAAGCTTTGTCAATAAATTAATAAATTATATTTTTGCCCACTATGAGCGAAGAAAATACTGAAAAAACTAAATCTCAGGGGTTAAATACACTAGAAAAAACTTCAAAAAAATCTTCCACAAAAAAATCAGCCAAAAAAGCTGATCCACAAGATGATTTTTTATCAAATTTTAATTGGCATCAATATCAAGAAGGTATAGATGAAATTGATGAAAAGCAGATTAAGGAATTTGAAAAATTAGTCGAAACTAATTTTGTAGATACCTCTGATGAAAATATTATCGAGGGGGAAGTTATTCATCTTACTGATAAGGATGTAATAATTGATATTAATGCTAAATCTGAAGGAGTGATTTCAAAAAATGAGTTTAGATATAATCCTGAACTTAAAATTGGAGATAAAGTAGAGGTAATTGTTGATACAAGGGAAGATAAATCTGGCCAACTGGTATTGTCTCATAGGAAAGCTAGAGTCATTCAGGCATGGGACAAAGTTAATGAGGCTCACGATTCAGGAGATGTGGTTCAAGGCTATGTTAAATGTAGAACTAAAGGTGGAATGATAGTTGATGTTTTTGGAATTGAAGCTTTTCTTCCAGGTTCTCAGATTGATGTAAAACCTATAAGAGATTATGATCAATACACCAACAAGAATATGGACTTTAAAGTTGTTAAGATAAATCATGAATTCAAAAATGTTGTAGTTTCACACAAAGCATTAATTGAAGCAGATATTGAAGAACAAAAAAAGGGAATAATTAGTCAATTGGAAAAAGGACAGGTTCTCGAAGGTTCTGTTAAAAATATGACTTCATATGGAGTATTTATTGATTTAGGAGGTGTTGATGGTTTGATTCATATTACCGATTTATCTTGGAATAGAATTAATCACCCAAGTGAAATACTTGAATTAGATCAGATTATTAAAGTAGTAATTTTAGACTTTGACGATGATAAATCAAAGATTCAGCTTGGTTTAAAACAATTGTCTCCTCATCCTTGGGATAAATTAGGAGAAGATATAGCAGAGGGTTCTAAGGTTAAAGGTAAGGTTGTAGTAATAGCAGATTATGGTGCTTTCGTTGAAATTGCTGAAGGAATTGAAGGTTTAGTTCATGTATCTGAAATGTCTTGGTCAACTCACCTCAGAAGTGCTCAGGATTTTGTAAATGTAGGTGATGAAATTGATGCTATTGTCTTAAATCTGGATAGGGATTCAAGAAAGATGTCTCTTGGTATCAAACAACTCACTGAAGATCCTTGGACTGATATAACTAAAAAGTTCCCTGTTGGATCAAAACATAATGGTTCAGTTCGAAATTTTACCAATTTTGGAGTTTTTATTGAACTTGAGGAGGGTATTGATGGATTAATTTATATTTCAGATTTATCATGGACTAAGAAAATAAAGCATCCATCAGAATTTCTCTCTTTGGATGACAATATTGAGGTTATAATTCTTGATTTAGATGTTGACGGAAGGAAATTAAGTCTTGGTCATAAACAAACAAAACCAAACCCATGGGATAAATATGAAAAAGACTTTGAGATAAATACTATCCATAAATCTACTATCTCTGAAATCATTGATAAGGGGGCTATTGTCAAGCTAAATGATGATATATCTGCTTTCTGTCCTTTAAGACACCTTGAAAAAGAAGATGGCTCTACGTTATCAGAAGGTGATAAAGCTGAATTTAAAGTAATCGAGTTTAGTAAGGAGTTTAAAAGAGTTGTTTTATCTCATACATCAACCCATAATAAAGATATTACTAGAGATAATCCTGATGAAAAAAAATTGGAAGATAATGAACCTGAATCCAAAGATGATTAACTTTTTTAAATCCTCATTAACTGAGGATTTTTTTTTATCAATTAATCACAGAATTTATATTTTTATATTAATTATTTAAGTATGTCTAAAAAAATACTTCTTGATTCAAAAAAAATTGAAATTATTTTATTAAGACTGGCGTATGAAATAATTGAGAATCATAAAGATTTAAAAAATACAATTTTGATAGGTCTTCAGCCTAGAGGAATATTTTTATATGAACAAATTTTAAAAATTTTAAAAAAAAATCATCCAGAAAAAAAAATTACAAGTGGAATACTAGATTATACCTTTTTTAGAGATGATTTTAGGAGGTCAGAAAAAACTTTGAATGCAAGCTCTACTAGGATAAATTTCAGTATTGAAAACAAAAAAATTATCCTAATCGACGATGTTCTATTTACAGGTAGAAGTATAAAATCTGCAATGACAGCACTTGATTCATACGGTAGACCTAAATCAATAGAACTTTTAATCTTAATTGATAGAAGATTTAAAAGAGAAGTACCAATAGAGCCAACTTATTGTGGTACAAAAATTGATACTTTCAGGGGTGATAAAGTGAAAGTAATTTGGGATGATAAATCTATTAACAATAAAGTTTTTATAGAAAGTTAGATGAATAAATTAAGTGTAGACCATCTTCATGGTATAAAATTTTTAAATAGGACAGATATTGATCTTATTTTTGATACAGCACTAAATTTCAAAGAAGTAATAAACAGACCTATTAAAAAAGTTCCAACACTCCGTGATATTACTATTGCAAATCTTTTTTTTGAAAATAGTACAAGAACTAAAATATCTTTTGAATTAGCTCAAAAAAGGTTAGGAGCTGATATAATTAATTTTTCAAGCTCTTCTTCTTCTGTCAAGAAAGGTGAATCTCTGATTGATACAGTCAATAATATTTTGGCTATGAAAGTTGATATGATAGTCTTAAGACATCCAAATCCAGGATCATCTATACTTCTTTCAAAACATACAGACTCTTGTATCATAAATGCTGGAGATGGCTCTCATGAGCATCCTTCACAAGCATTACTTGATTCATTCTCAATTTTTGAAAAAATTGGAGATTTAAAAGGAAAAAATATTTTAATTGTCGGAGATATACTTCACTCGAGAGTAGCTCTTTCAAATGTATATTTATTAAATATCTTGGGAGCGAACATAAAAATCTCCTGTCCACTTAGTCTAGTTCCAAAAGATATTGAAAAATTAAATATAACCATAGAACCAAATGTTCAAAAAGCATTAAGATGGTGTGATGCTGTCAATGTATTAAGAGTTCAAAGAGAAAGAATGATAAAGTCATATTTTCCAGATAATAGAGAATACTCCATGCTTTTTGGTTTAGATACGAATAAAATTAGTTCTATTAAGAAAGATATTTTAATACTACATCCTGGACCTATAAATAGAGGAGTTGAAATTACTTCTGATCTTGTAGAATCAAATAATTCTATTATTTTAGAACAAGTAGAAAATGGTGTTGCTATTAGAATGGCAATAATGTATTTGTTGGCCTCTAAATTAAACTTTTCAATTAATGAATAATGGAATTATTTAATTACAGAAAATCATATAATAAAGATAAACTCAGTATAACTGACATAGGAGAAAATCCAATTGATTTTTTTGTAAAATGGTTTAAAGAAGCTGAGAACTCAAATCAAATTATAGAACCAAATGCTATGACAATTTCAACTGTTGATAAAGATTTTTTTCCTTCCTCAAGAGTTGTCTTATTAAAGCAAATCAAAGAGAGGAGTCTTATATTTTTCACAAACTACAAAAGTAAGAAAGGTAAGTCCCTTGAAAAAAATAAAAATATTTGTGCCTCCTTTTATTGGGCTCCGCTTGAAAGGCAGGTTATAATTAAAGGTTATGCTAAAAAAACATCTTTTGATGAATCTGAAAATTATTTTAATTCAAGGCCATTTGAAAGTCAAGCTGCTGCTATAATATCTAATCAAAGTGAAGACATTAGCAGTTATGAATCACTTCTACAAAAATATAACTCTTTTGTTGAACAAAATAAAAACACAAAACTTAAAAGGCCAGATAACTGGGGTGGAATTGAAATATTTATAAATCAAATTGAGTTTTGGCAAGGCAGGAAAAATAGACTACATAATAGAGTCTTGTGTGATTATAAAAAAGATACTTGGGAATATAAATTATTATCTCCTTAAATGAAAACTATAACTTTTCTAAGACATTCTAAGTCTTCATGGGACTTGGATGTTTCTGATATAAACAGGCCTTTAAACGAATTTGGCATTAATAAGATTAAAAAAATTTCAAATTTGTCATCAGATATTTTCAGTCAAGTTGAAATTATTTTTTCCAGTCCGGCAAATAGAGCGATTCATACATGTATAATTTTAGCTAACTCTTTAGAAATAGATTTAAAAAAAATTAGTATCCGTAATGAACTATATACTTTTAACATGTCTCAAGTATATGAATTTATTCAACAAATAGATAATAAATATTCAAACGTAGCTTTAGTTGGACATAATCCTGCTTATACAGAAATTTCAAATTATTTTTCTGAAAATAAAATTTTAAATTTGCCTACTGCCAGATGGTTTTGTTTAAAGTTTGATACAGATTCCTGGTCAGAAATAATTGGTTTAAAACCAATTTATTACCTGAATAATATAAACATTGAGTCTTAAATATATAAATAGAGAATTAAGTTGGTTGGATTTTAATGCTAGAGTTCTTCAAGAGGCTTCTAATAAAGATGTACCTCTATTAGAGAGGCTTAGGTTTATTGGAATTTTCTCTAATAATCTTGATGAATTTTTTCAGGTAAGATATGCTACTGTTAAAAGGATTGCAGATGAGAAAGCATCTAAAAAAAGGAAATAAGGATAATATTCTTGCAAAAAAACTTTTAGATGATATAACCAAAAAAGTAATAAAGCTTCAAAATGAAAGTTCTAAAATTTTGAACTCCATTGAAAAAGCATTAAAAAAAGAAAATATATTTTTTATAAATGAAAATCAAGTTTTAGAAAAACAAAAATTTTTTTTAAAAGATTACTTTATTAGGAAGATTAGTCCCTCACTGGTAACAATAATTTTGTCAAATAATAAAAAACATGATTTTAATGATAATAAAGCCTTTCTTATTGTAAACCTCAGATTAAAAGATAAGTCATATATCTATGCTCTTGTTGAAATTCCTAAAGATATAAGTAGATTTGTTGTACTCCCTAAAAATGGGGATAGACAATACATAATGTTTATTGATGATATAATTAGATACCATCTTGATATCATATTTAGTTCTTTTAATTATTCAAAAATTGAAGCCCACATGCTTAAGATTACCAGAGATGCAGAATTTGATATTGATGACATAGATTTATCAAAAAGCTACATTAAAAAAATTCAGGAGTATGTAAATAAAAGAAAAATATCAAATCCCGTAAGACTAGTGTATGATAAGAGTATTCCTAAAACTACTCTTAACTATTTGATAAAAAAAATAAACATTTCATCATATGACAGCTTGATTCCTGGAGGTAAATATCATCATAGAAGTGATTATATGGATTTTCCCGAATTAAATAGATCAAATCTTTTATATCCAAAAAAGAAACCACTAAATATTAGAGATCTTGAAATTGAATCTAATCTACTTGATCAAATCTCTGAAAAAGACTATTTAATGTATACTCCCTATCATTCATTTTCTTATTTAGTTTCTTTGTTAAGACAATCAGCTATAGATCCTAGTGTAAACTCAATTAAAATAACTTTATATAGGCTATCTAAGCAATCTAACGTAATTAGTTCATTAATTAATGCAGCCAAAAATGGAAAAAAAGTTCTAGTTCAAATTGAATTACAAGCTAGATTTGATGAAGAAAATAATATTAAAGTTTCCCAACAACTAAAAGCTGCTGGTGTTGATTTAATTTTTGGTGTAAAAGGTTTAAAGGTTCACTCCAAAATTTGCTTGATTGAAAGAATTGAGAAAAATAAGAAAAGATTATATGGGTTTGTAAGTACTGGAAATTTTAATGAGACTACAGCTAGAGTATACTCTGACTTCACTTTATTTACGTCAAATCAAAAAATTCTAAAAGAGGTTAGTAAAGTATTTGATTTTCTTCAGGTCAGCTATAAAATACATGATTTTAAACACTTAATTGTTTCTCCTCATCAAACTAAAAACAAATTATTTGAACTAATTGATAATGAGATATATAATGCAAAAAAAGGCTTACACTCAAAAATCATCTTGAAACTAAATAGTTTCACCAGTTATAAATTTGTTGATAAATTATATGAAGCTAGTCAACATGGTGTAAAAATTATATTGTTAATTAGGGGTATATGTTGTCTTATCCCTAATAAATTAGGATACAGTGATAACATTGAAGTTAAGAGTGTAGTTGATAGGTATCTTGAACACTCAAGGGTTTATGTATTTGAAAATGGTGGAGATAAAAAAGTATTTATATCATCAGCAGATTTAATGACAAGAAATATTGAAAAGAGGGTTGAGGTAGCTTGTCCAATCTATCAGGATAATTTGAAAAAACAAGTACTTGATACTTTAGAGATTACTGCTAATGACAATGTTAAAACACGACTGATAAATACTAATATGCAAAATAGTTTTTTAATAAACTCAAAATCAAATATCAGATCTCAATGGTATACATATACTTATTTTAAAAAAATTTTAAATAATTGAGAAAGATTGCAGCTATTGATATAGGTTCAAATGCAGTTAGGATGTTGATCTCTTATGTCCTCACTAATAAGGATAAATATTTTTTTCAAAAAAATCAATACATTAGGTTGCCACTGAGATTAGGAGAGGACTCCTTTAAAAACGGAGCTATTTCTGATTATAAGATCAATACTTTATCTAATGCACTCCTATCATTTAAATATACAATGAAAGTCCATGGAGTTGATCATTACAAAATATATGCTACTTCTGCACTTAGAGATTCTAAAAACTCAAATGATGTAATTAAACAAATTTATGATTTAACTGGAATGAATATTGAACTAATTGATGGACTTAAAGAAGCTAAAGTGATAGCTATGGGAAATCCAATTGAAAAGTTAGATTTTGATAAAACATACCTATATGTAGATGTAGGTGGAGGAAGTACTGAATTTTCAATTATTAGAATGGGTGATGATAAAAAGTCTAAATCTTTTAACATTGGAACAGTAAGACTAATAAATAATTTAGTTGACGAATCAGTATTTGACGAAATAAAAGAATGGATTAATGAAAATATTGAAGATAATTTAAAAATCAAAGTTTTTGCTACAGGCGGAAATATTAATAAAATACAAGATTTGACTAGAACTAAATCCGGTAAACCTATTTCTTATCTCTCAATTAGAGATCTCTATAACAACTTATTAGAAAAAGATCTAACTGATAGGATGATAAAATATAATCTGAACCCAGATAGAGCTGATGTAATAATTCCTGCGCTTAAAATTTTTATTTCTACTATGGAATGGGCAAAATCAAATAAACTTTTTGTCCCTAAAGTAGGCTTAGTAGATGGTATGATATTGGAGATTTATAACTCAATGAATTCAGTAAATTAAATTCTTAGTTTAAACTCATTTATAAGAAGAGAAATATTATTATTCTCTTTTACTAAGGCATCTAGTTTATCCTTACTGTTAACATAGTTTTTTTTCTGTTTAACTTCATTTAAAGATACATCAACATCTATGCTATAATTGTTAAGTTCTTTAGATATAAAGGCCTGTATTTTACTCTTATAGCCTTTAACTTCTTTCTGATTCATCTTATTAATTGTTGAAATTATTATTGAATTATTTTCGATAATTAAATCATTCATATTCAGAAGTGAAAGCATATTATTGTTCCCATTTACCTTTTCATTATCACAGAATTTTTTCCAAGCAATTCTGACATCATTTTCTGTAAAATCATCATTAGGTAATTCAATATGATCTTCATTTTCAATATTCTCAGATTTTTTAAAATTTAAACTCGCTAATGATAATGAAGATACTTCGTCATTAGTTAAAGTGAAGAGTTTAGTTTTTTCTTCGTTAACCTCTGATTCTTTGTCTAGCTCTTGATCCTCGGTAATAACTTCATCAGTGAATTCAGAAGTTTTAATTAAAGAGTTTTTTTTTTTAATACTATCTAGTGATGCCAACTTCATTAAACAAATTTCAGTATGTATTCTTTTGTCATTTACTTTTTGGTAATTTATAAGACATTCATTTACTATATCAATCATTAGTATTAGATCTTCATCACTATAATCACTTCCTTGCTCTTTATATTTAATTTTCAAATCATCTTTTATATCTGATCCATCTAGTTTATTGATTAATAGTTCTCTAAAATGTTTAGAGATGCCATTAAGAAAATTAACATCATCTACTCCACGATTATAAACTTTATCATACATTGAGAGAATTCCAGGTATATCCTTATTTATAATTAATGAAGAAAAATCAAAATAAGACTCATAATCCAATATATTAAGATTAGAGGTGACTTCATCAATAGTTAAATTTGAATTAGTAAAACTTACTAATCTATCAAACATAGACAAAGAGTCTCTAATTGAACCATCAGATTTTTCTGCAATTATCTGTAATGAACTATCATCAAACTTTATTTTTTTTTCTTTACATATTTTATGCAAGAGACCAATAATAGAATTATTATCAACTTTTTTAAAATCATAGATTTGACACCTTGAAAGTATTGTTGGGATAATTTTGTTCTTCTCAGTAGTTGCTAGTATAAATACAACATGTGAAGGAGGTTCTTCTAATGACTTTAAAAATGCGTTAAAAGCAGCATTGGACAGCATGTGGACCTCATCAATAATATATACTTTAAATTTTCCGTATTGTGGAGGTATTCTTATCTGTTCAGTAATATTTCTTATATCTTCTACAGAATTATTTGATGCAGCGTCAAGCTCAAATATGTTGTATTCAAAATTTTCATCTAAATCATTTATTCTCTTGGCTAGAATTCTAGCACAAGATGTCTTGCCAACACCTCTTGGGCCACAAAATAAAAGAGCTTGTGGTATTTTCTGACTATCTATTGCATTTGACAGTGTTTTTACAATAGCATCTTGTCCTATCATTTCACTAAAATCCTTAGGTCTATACTCTGAAGCAGATGATATTGACGAATTTTTCATTAATAACAAATATAAAAATTGAAAAAAACTATTAACCAATTCATATTCTTTTTTTATTAAAATTATCAACATGT
>MDTD01155626.1_pt1 | contig 13876 bp, 9 predicted proteins | sample 811221 | NCBI WGS metagenome assembly MDTD01 (sample SAMN05326646, study PRJNA326480) | marine metagenome | isolation source: seawater | place: Pacific Ocean: South West | collected 2011
AATTTCCCAGAAGGCATGGACCTCCTCACCATTGATGGAGAGAATTTGATCGCCCGACTTCAACCCAGCCAGGCCGGCGGGCATGCTTGAATCGACGGCGCCCACCGTGTTGTCTGGAACTGACTCATAGGTCGTAGAGAGCGCGACGAACGGTGCCACAATAAAGAACGGTAAGATAAGATTCATGGCGGGACCGGCGGCGTAGATCAAGATGCGTACGAATGGGGTCTGGTCATTAATGGCTCGACCTGCATCTGCTGAACGCTCACGGTCGCCCGATTCGGTATCTTCCATTTCGTAGTCAACTTGCCCAAGCATTCGGACGTAGCCGCCCAGGGGGATCCAACAGATCTTATATTCGGTTTCACCCCATTTAAATTGGACGATTGGACTACCAAAGCCAACCGAGAATGCCTCCACCTTCACGCCGAAGGCTTTCGCTACAATATAATGACCGAACTCGTGCACTGTAATGAGTACGCCGATCAGAATTAAGAATGCCAGTAAACCCGTCATGCGACGAAGCACCTCCAATAGAAGTAAACGGCTGGGGCGCTAAACAAAAGAGCATCTACTCGATCTAAGACCCCACCATGCCCAGGAATGAGTGTACCGGAATCTTTCACGCCGTAACCACGTTTTAGCAGCGACTCCACAAGATCGCCTATAATAGATGACGCAGTAATGAGTACACCTAGGGCAATGCAGTCCACAGCAGAGAGACTTTTCATGGTCGGGAAAGCCGCTTGCATCGCGAAACATCCGCCCACCGCGCAGATCAAACCGCCCAACGCGCCCTCGATGGTCTTTTTGGGGCTGACCGCCTCGAAAAGTTTGTGCTTGCCAAATGCTCGACCGAAAAAATAACCTCCCGTATCTGATAATGCCGTCGTCACTATAACTAATAGGAGCAGCCATCCGCCCAATTCGGGGGCAAAAAGCGTCTGATTGTCGGGCAAGCCCCTCAATTCGAGTATGTAGGGCAGGGTACAACCCATATAAACAATGCCCAGCGCATCCTTGGCGAAGCGATCGGTTACACCGTCAAGGGGAATAGGTGTAAATAAGTGCTTTAGCGCAATCAGCCCAAATGCAGCGGTAAAGGCGGTTTGACCAGACCAAGTAATGCCCATTTCGATCAATGGCTGGAGACCAACGCCAAGCGCGCATATTAAAAAGACTAGTCGCCCCCAAAGAGGACTCGAAGGGGCCGCCATCGAATGATACTCAAAGGCCGCAATGGTACCCGTTACGGCGACGACAGCGTACATCACCCAGGCTTCGCATAGCGTCAGCACGGCAATGATGCCTCCGGCCATAATGAGTCCGGATATGATTCGACTCAACAAGGGCTTACTCCTCAATTCCTGGTGGCATTGTATGACCGACATACAACACTGTGCCCATGGCGTGAAGCTTTTCCCTACTCTTTCGAAAGAATAGTCAACACCTGTTCGGTGGACGCCGCCCACTTTCGCAATCCTCGATTAGAGGGGTGCTTCACCACCATGTCACCAAGTTTTTCAGCGGCTTCACTCCATTTTCCGTATTCTTGAAGTATTAGAATATCCAAGATCTGGCTTTGTTCAGATGGACTTTCCACCATGGATATACGACTTCTAATCCAACTCGATTTGTGGAGGGCGTTGGCTTTATCTAATTCACCTTGCCCGAGCCAGTAGCGATGAATTGCCGCCGAAACAGGATCGGATAAAAGTCGATAGGTATCTGCGATAATTGCATATACTGCATCGATTCTTGCGATCAAATGCGTACTGGATTCGGCTTGTTCCACAAAACGATCGGGGTGTAGACATTGAGAAAGTCGTCTAAATCTACGCCGAACATCGGTGATCGATGCATTTGTCGGAAGTAGGAAGCGATCGAAAAAGTGCCTCGAGCTTACACCAAAGAAAATATGATCCGCGAAGGCCGCCGTTTGTGCTGTCACACGACCGAGCGCCAAGGTTGGAAAGTCCGACTGAATCGCCCTGCTCATGGCATCATTAAGCGTTTGAGGATTTAGCGCCTTCAGGCATACGACGGCTCTTCTTGGTCTGATCGATGTGGGAGCTGATCGGGTTCGCAGTTTGCCTGCGACCACAGGATCCGTGGTCACCAACAATTCATAACGACTTGTGGCGATTATATTCGCATCTTTTGTAGACAGGGTTTCCCAATTTATAGGTATGCCGCCACTGACAGAGGGGAGCTGCACGTCTATCCGATCGGAGATTAAGCACGCCTGGACGAGGACGGTATTCGACGAAGTGCTCATCGACGTTGATTCATCGACAGAGGCGTGAGTCCACTTCGGCTCCTCATTTCATCCAGCGTATCGTCGTCATATCCAGATGAAATGTAGAGCTGAACTTCATTGTGATTGCCGCTTACGTAGTCCGTCGCTCGAACGGTCAAACATCCGTTCACATCGATCTCAAAGACGACATCGACTGAGATTTCACCTTTTGGTGCAGGCGGAATCCCTTCGAGAATCACTTCCCCAAGCTTCGTGTTGCGTTCCGCCTCCGATGAGTCGCCTTGATAAACTTTGATACGGACGGTCGACTGATTATTGACCGCGGTTGAAAAGGTGCGTCGGACCTTAACGGGCACCACACTATTTTTCGGAATCACATGTTCAATGGTGCCGTCCACAGAGGCAATTCCAAGGGTTTGTGGTAATACATCGATCAGAAGTGGTAAATTCTCTGGTTCAGTAAAACCTGCGGCGATCAATGCATACGCCTGTGTTGCTGCGCCAACCGCGACGACTGTATCTGGATCAACATCGGTGATGGGCGGTTGCTCAAAGAAACGCGCTACCGCCATTCGGACAGCAGGAATGCGGCTGGATCCTCCCACTAGTATAATATGGTCGATTTCCGCTACACGTGTGCCCGCCTCGTGAATCGCTCGAGCACAGACCTCGATCGTACGGTCGATAAGCGGCTTCCAAAGATTCTCCACGTCAGATCGTTTGAGGCGAAGTTCGCCCAAAACATTGTCGAAGACCACTCGATCGACATTGACGGTTGACCGCTCGGTTAACTCATGTTTGAGCTGTCGAGCGTAATAAAAGTGATCCCGCGGAGCATCTTCGACTTTTAATGGTACGCTCAGTTTTTCGTAGAGATACTGAAGCAATGCGCGATCGAAGTCATCGCCTCCCAATTGTCCATCGCCATCCGTTGCAAGCACCTCGATAATATTGTCATCCAAATCAAGAACTGTGACATCAAAGGTGCCGCCGCCCAGATCGTATACGGCGAGCCTCTGCTGACTCGCACGACCAAACCCGTATCCAAGCGCTGCCGCGGTTGGTTCGTTAATAATCCGTAGGGTCTTCAATCCCGCCAATTCGCTCGCCAAGCGTGTCATCTGTCGCTGATTGTCGGTAAAATGAGCGGGGACAGTAATGACTGCGCGCTCAATTTCAAACTGGAGCATTTCCTCGGCGCAATCCTTCAAATATCGCAAGATCATACCGCATAGCTCGGGTACGGCATAGCGAACCTTGTCGATAATGATAAAGGGTTCGTTGCGGGCGCCACTTACCACTTTGTAGGGATATTGTTTTGCGAGTTTTTTTTCTTCTGACCGATCAAGATGGATCCCGATGAGTCGTTTCAATGAGAATAAAAAGGTGTCGGCACCAGACACCTCGAGAGCGCGATTGCCAACATACACCTGGTTATTCTCGGCAAAAGCCAAGGTCGATGCATGTGTAAGTGAACCATTTTCGTCTGGGACGAGCATGACCTTTTCACCAAAAATTACCGCTGCAGCAGAATTGGTTGTGCCAAGATCTATACCGAGGGCTGGGACGATGGGCTGGCTCATTGAGGGGGCTCCAGAAGTTTCCAGTATGTAAGTGTAATCAGCCCGACAAAGCAACGCAATCTGCTCTTTACTTTGTCTGCATCTTGACTCAGGGGGTCTGACTCATTATTGTCGCTCAATCCTGGACGGTCGGATGTACGATGACGCTGATTGCCAGGTGGTTCATTTCTTTCAACAAGATGTAGGCAGACGCATGCTAGAAACCATCAGCAAAGGCTTTCGGAGCGTTAGGAATCGTTTCCAGGGTAAGCGGGAACTTTCAGAAGAGAATATCGACGAGGCATTGCGTGAAATGCGCGTGTCGCTCTTGGAAGCAGACGTTGATTTCAAGGTGGTAAGAACCTTCATCGCTGCGGTGAAAGAAAAAGCTGTCGGCGAAGTTGTCAAAATCTCAGTAGGCGCCGGTGAAAAGAAGATGGAGGTCACCCCAGGCGACCACTTCGTCAAACTTTGTCAGGACGAACTAGAGGGTCTGATGGGACCCGTCGATACCAGCCTTCAGCTAGATCCAAAACTTGCCTCCATTATGATGATCGGTCTGCAAGGGGCGGGTAAGACAACGACCACAGGAAAGCTCGCGCGAAAGCTCATCGAAGAGGGTCGCAAGCCCATGTTGGTGGCTGCTGATATTTACCGACCTGCAGCTGTTCAGCAGCTTCGGGTCTTGGGTGAACGATTATCAGTACCTGTCTTTCACTTAGAGCAGACCAGTCCACCTGACATTTGCGAGGGCGCCCTCGCCGAGGCTAAGAAACAAGGCTGTGACGTGGTGCTCTTCGACACCGCGGGTCGATTAGCCATTGATGAATCACTGATGGATGAACTCAAGTCCATCAAAGCCCGAACCCAGCCAGACAATATCCTACTCGTTGTAGATGCCATGATCGGTCAGGATGCTGTGCGCACGGCAAAGCAGTTTGACGAGCAAATTGGTCTGAGCGGCTTCGTGATGACGAAGTTGGATGGTGATGCTCGCGGCGGTGCAGCGCTGAGTATCAAATCCGTTACGAACAAGCCCATTAAGTTTCTCGGCATGGGTGAAGACCTAGATGCGCTGGAAGAATTCCGACCGGAAGGACTTGCGAGCCGAATCATGGGGTTTGGCGACATCGTCGGCCTGATGCAGGATTTCGAGCGCGTTGTCGATGAGGAGCAGGCCGAGCAAGACGCGAAGAAAATGCTCTCAGGTCAATTCGACATGATGGACTTTCTAGAGCAGATTCGAACCATCAAAAAGATGGGATCCCTCGGTGATATATTTGAAAAGATGCCGTTTTTTTCAGGCGGTATGCCAGAGGGCGCGCAACTCGACGATGGTGCACTTGTTAAAGTAGAAGCCATCATCTCTTCCATGACTAAGAGCGAGCGTAAAGAGCCCGAATTGATTGAAAGTGAATCGAGTCGAGCAGAGCGCATTGCAAAAGGATGTGGCCACCCCAGGAAAGAAGTCACCGATCTCGTGACTCGATTTAAGTCCATGCGAGAGGTAATGGGCGCACTCGGTGGTCCTGGTGGCGGCGGGTTACTTAGTAAGATTCCAGGCTTCAAGCAATTTTCTCAGATGCAGAAAATGAAGGGCATGGATATGGGTGACCTCATGAGTGCCTTTGGTGGGGGCGGCATGCCAGGCATGGGCGGCATGCCAGGCATGGGTGGTATGCCAGGCATGGGTGGTATGCCAGGTATGAGTGGTCAACAGATGCAGGAGATGATGGCCGGAATGCCTCGTGGCTATATGCCTCCGGGCACGCCGTCTGGTGCTCGCAAGAAGACAGAACGTGCAGCAAAGAGTAAATCAAACAATCGCAAGAAGAACAAACAAGCTCGCGCAGCGCGAAAAAAGCAGCGGCGTAAGTAGTCTCTATCGTTACTCTCGATTGGTTTGTTTATGGCTTTGGTACGGATTTGAGGTGCCGTTCATACTGAATGAGCGTGGTCTCCATGGCGGCCCATCTGCTTTCAATTTGTAGGACACCCCCAACGCTTTCGTCGTCGAATAGTAGTTTCATCGTGTAGATGTGATCCCCCGAACGGTATTCGTAGTAGCTATCTTTCCTCAGCTTTGCTGCTTCCGCCATCACAAACGGCTTGCCTATTATCTGACGTTCAAAGTCTTGGATCGTCTCAAATATCGTTGTATATCGATCCGCTTTAAAAACGACCGTCTGCTTGAACCTGACGAGCCGATCTTCAAAGAAGGTTGCGGTCTGAAACCCTTGCTGACCTGGGGCGTTTCGGCGTCGAGACATTGCCGTTAGTTTGCTTGAGTTAAGTAACCCAGATGGTTGAGTTTTCACGTTTTTTTCTAAACGTACTAAGGGTTCCTTATCATCAATAGAGAAGCCTTTTTCAGTAAAGTACTGAGTGCTCACACCCCAGGTATTTGAGCCAACGTGTAGCAGGCTCGCTCCTGTTTTTGCGTGTGCACTCGGCATCAGGCAAAAACTGAATGCAACGATAAGAAGTAGCTTTCGCATGGACCGCTTATGCCAGTATTATTAGGTGTTGTCGAACTTTTTATAGCTTATTGTAAGCATATCTTAAGAAAGTGGGAAAAATGAAGGCTTTTTTACTATTGGTGGGTGTTTTGGGCATATTTGGCTTTGGTTTCTATCTCGGAGTTGAATTTGCGGAGAATCGATATGTCGAGGATCCATCCAAGTTAGCTGAGTTAGTGAAGAAGTCAGTTAAAGAAGGTACGGTCAAAGGTCTAGAAAAAGCTAAGGATTTAGTCGAAGACTAGTTCGCGTGACCAGACCCACGCAGATAGTCGCAGTTGTTTGCAGAGCGCCTAGATGTGTTTTGGACGAGATTTGGTCGCGCCACCTTTCCGGGTGTTATACACTCGGATCTTGCGCGTGTTTTCACGGTGAAAAGGGGGACCCATCATGAGCTTGTTAACGCGCACCGTACAAGAACGGTCGTTTTTGTTGCTCCTCATCTTGGTCATTGGTTGTGGCCAGGGTGGTGGCTGTGGGGGGTGCGGGCTGGAGCCTTCCGATGGCTTCGAAGAAAAGGACAAGATCGAACCGGCTGGTCAAATTCGTATCACCGGAAGTGGACTTAATTTTTTAGAGGAAAACTTAGAGCCGATTCTTGGGTCTGTGTTGCCAGAAAACGGTCTCGATATCTGTATCCCCGGTGACGGGGGCGACATTATTGGTCTTGTCGAGTGGGGGTTTTGTCAGAATCTCGATTGCATTGGTGGTGAGATCGGTTGCGGTTTAAATATCGAGATTGGTGATGTGTCATTGGAAGTTGAAGAGCCTAGCCGTGTGCAGGCACGAGTGGTCTTCAATGAGCTTTCGGCAGAGGTGCCCATTCAGGCAAACCCAATCGTTGACTGTAGTATCAGCATCAATGGAGCAGGTTTCGAGCTTACGCTGCCCATCGATATGAGCACACCCGATCCCAATCGGTATTTGAACGTTGATCTAGCAGGTTCGCCTCAGTACGAGTTGTCCGACTTAGACCTCAGACTCAGGGGTGTGGGCGGTGGTCTGAGTTTCCTTTGTGACGCGATCGACGGTGTCTTAAACTTACCGTTTATCGGCGACCTGATTTTCGATGCCATCCAGGACCTGCTCGATGGTGTCTTGTATGACCAGCTTGCAGGTCTTTTTGACAGCTTCACCTGTCGCACTTGTACGGCGCTCGCCGATTGTCAGGATTACAGTGCACGAAGCTGCACGGACGGTGTTTGCATTGCCGAAGATGGCAGTTGTGTTGTGGCACCTCTTGGTGTGGACGGTAAGATTGATTTAGGCGCTATTTTGGGAGGTCTTCTAATGACGCCTGAAGCGCCTGTGGACCTTTTGGCTGTCCCAGGGTCGTTTGTCGCTGTTGAAAACCAGGGTCTATCAATGGGACTCATCGCCGGCTTTAAAAGTCCAAGAGACCGATGCGTACCGCCAGTGCCGCCACCTGAACTACCTGATTTTGAGCCTAGTGAACTGTTACGGGGCGGTATGGTGGGACAGGAAGAGAGCTTTGATTTAGGCTTTGGGATTACGAAATCTGCCATGGATAGGTTGCTTTGGTCTTTCTTCAACACCGGTGGACTATGTATTCAAGTCACGGGTGCCACCATTAGTCAGCTCAATACCAGCTTACTCGGGGTGATCTTTCCCGATTTAGCAAGCCTTGCTCGCAATCCACGCGCGCCCATCGCCATTACATTATCCCCTCAACGGTCACCGGAGAGCATTTTTGGCACTAACCTAATCGAAAGTGATGAGGAGGGTTCACCTATCGTTACAGACCCTCTACTCACAGTCAAAATCGACGAACTTTGGTTAGATTTCCACGTTTTCATGGATGATCGTTGGGTACGATTTGCCTCTCTACATACGAACATTAATCTGCCACTGGCTGTCGATTTTACGGGGAATAATGAATTGGTCCCGCTGCTTGGCGAGTTGTCGCAAGCACTTCGTGATCTAAGAATTGAAAATACGGATTTGCTACGTGGTGACAGCAGTCTAGTGGTTACCCTCCTACCAATGCTGATTAATGCCTTTGCCGGTGGGCTAGTTACGGACCTGGTTGAACCCATCGAACTGCCAGCTTTCCTGGGTTTTGAGCTGGACCTTGAGGGCACCCAATTCACGGGCATTGAAGACGGTCAAATGTTAGCGGTCTTCACCGGTCTACGCCCTCAAAATCAAGCGGTAGTATCCGAGGTCCGCACGGAAGCCTCATTCATGTCCATGCATTTACCAGATTATAAAACCTTGCCGACATTGGGACTGGATGCATGGAAGTCGATCTGGGTGGACGTCGATGTGTTGGCGTACGACAGTTTTCAGAGTCCAGCTGCAATGGAGGTTTCTTATCGGGTAGACAACACGATGTGGACACCATTTCAATCAATCGGACACGTTCGTGTTCGCAGTCCACAGTTTTTGGTTCAGGGTGATCACACCATTCGCTTCCGAGCGCGCCGAGTTGGTGATTACCAGAGTTTAGACACCGTCGGAGATGTGTTGGAAGTTCGATTGGATAACGTTGCACCCACGGTCCAAGTGGTTGAACTCAACGATGATCGGTTTGAGATTCATGCCTCAGATATTATTTCTCATACCGAGACCCTCGAAGTGCAGGTGCTCGGACCGTCCGGACGCATAGAATTAATTGATGATTGGACCTTTCATGGACGCCAAGCAGGTCAATATGTTGTTGAGGTTCGAGATGAGGTAGGCAATGTGGCGACCACGCAGGTTGAGGTTCACCGTGCGCCGCTCATTGGGCGTGCTGCACCTGAAGCGCGTAATAATGGTGGCTGTAATTGCCATCAGAACCAGGAAGGAAAGCCTAGCTTTTATCTATTCGGTCTACTGGCGCTCATCGGTCTGATACGATCACGTCAATTCTTCTACCTATTGGTCCTGACTCTCTCTTTGGGGGGGGTGGTCGGCTGCTCTGATGAAAGCGCCGCTAAGCAAGATGCCGATTTTATGGATATGGGAGTCAGTATCGGCTGCGTGGACAACAGTGAATGTGCCGAAAATCAGGTTTGTACTGACGGTGCTTGTGCTCCCTTAACCTGTACGTCTGATAGCGACTGTTCGACACTTGAATGTGAGGTCGGAGAAGCGCTCTGTGACCCGAATGAGCAATGCAGCTGTGTTCCAAATTGTGGCAATGGGTGTCCAAGCAACGAATACTGTTGTGCTGAGACCAACGAATGCACGTCAACAGTAGGTGGCTGTGAGACGCCATGCCCAGATGGTTTTGTCCGAAACAATGAGGGCATACGCGCTGATAGATTCTCGTGCACGGTGGACCAAAACACATGTGAATGCGTCGAATTAGCGCCTTTGCCCCAGGGGCTGATAGGGCGATTCGCTTCCATGACGGCGGATGCAAATCGATTCTACGTGAGCGCCTATGCGGAAGAATATGGTGACCTTGTGGTCGGTGTTGGCACTTTTGGCGATGAACCGAAGTGGCATTGGGTGGATGGTTTACCTCTCGGGGCGCCCGTTGTTGCAGGTCCGTCTGGACCGCGTGGTGGTGTGAGTGAGCCAGGTCCTGATGTGGGAAAATACACCTCCATAGCGGTTGATAATGAAGGACACATTCATGTGGCATACTACGCCGTGGATTTGGGGTCCCTGCACTATGCCCTCGGCGAGATCGATGTCGACGGCAACTATCAATGGAGTACGTTAATTCTTGACGAAGCTGGCGATGCAGGGCGATGGGCTTCATTAAGTCTTGATCAAGAGGGGCGTCCCGGAATTGCCTATAACGTGCGATATTTAGACGGTATCAGTCAGCTCCGATATTTATTTGCGACCTCCGCAACGCCCACCAGTCGTGGTGATTGGGCGACCCCGTTTCTTTTACAGGCACGTCCCGTACCCGAGCCGGGGGACCAGGCGAGTGAGACCTATCCTGAGGGCACGGGCTTGTTTACGAGTCAGGTTCGGGACCGTGCAGGCTTGCCGATTGTCGCTTGGTACGACCGCAGTGAGGGGAAGCTGTGGATGACTCGTTTCGCGGAAGCGGGCTTCTCTATGCCCGAACAGGTCGCAGGTTGGGGACATTCCAATACAGACTTAGATGGAGACATGGGTGCCAATGTGCATATCGCCCTGGATAGCAATGACAATCCTCATCTATGTTTCCAAGATGGTAATACGGACTCCCTACGTTATGCCGCGCCCACCCTAGGCGTCACAGACTGGGTCGATGATGGTGTCTGGATCGATACCGGTGGACGCGGTCAGTCGCTGCATGTCGTAGGGGAGGACTGCCAAATCCTATTTGATGATGCGGGCGCACCCTTGGTGGTTTATCAAGATTCAACCCAGCAGGCGCTACTCATGCGCAGAAAAAACCTTTCTGGCACCGACGGAAATCCGTCGTGGTCGGGGCGTCAAAGTTTACGAGTCGACTTGGCGGACACCCCTCGGGCATACGGTTTCTATGCGTCATCCGTTGTTGTCGGTCAAACCCTGTGGATTGGACACTTAGTCTACGATCGTAGCGATGAGACCGAAGGGTACTTTGAGATTTTTAGCGTGGATTTGTAAGCTCTCCGACTTGGCCTATGAGTGAATAGGGCGTCTGGTTTAAAAGCAGCTGATAGATGGCAAAACTACGGTTTACCCGCTTGGTATAACTGCGTGCTTCGTCATACGGTAAATTTTCTACGAAGAGATCGAGCTCCTCGTCCGCCGCTCGATTTAACCAACGCCGCAGGGCGCCTTGGCCGGCGTTGTATCCAGGCGGCACTACCACCCAGCTTGTCTTCACATAGGTTTGCACAAACCTTAGGTATCGGGTGCCGAGGCGGATGTTTGTAGGTGGATAAAACAATTGCGGTTGTCGGAGCCCCTCACTCCGCGCCATATCTGATGCTGTCTGGGGCATGAGCTGCATGAGGCCTTTCGCGCCCACAAATGACACGGCTGCTCGATCGTATCGGCTTTCCTCTCTCATGATAGCCCAAATCATTGTCTTGGGTACGTTTTGGCGCTTTGATTGTAGGCGGACCATGCGGCGATATGCTTTTGGAAAATAGGGCGCAAGTCTCTTTCTATTACCTTTCATTGGCGGTGATAGAGTTGAAATAGGCTGTATCGATTCCGCCAGGTGTAAGCATGCGTTCGCGCCCAAGTTTGGGCACTCGATAGGGACGTATTCGAAAGATATCAAGTGGCGAGCCAACGCTTTCGATTGGTCGATGAAGGCTTGCGCATGCACTGTATTACCCTGTGCTTGCCACGCATCTAATTCTGATAGTACCCACGAAAGTTCATCGCGTTTCGAGGCTTGATAGGCTGCATGAATATCCCGAACGCTCAGAAGGTCAAGCTTCGCCCGCTGTGCTGCGATCAAACCATACCAGCTATATGGATAGGCATGGAATAGATTGACATAAGCCGACCGAACGTCATCGCCTGACATGGATCGGACTCGCGCTAGCCAATACCAACATCGACCTTCTTCGCCATCACTTTCCTGCCAGTGCGCCTTCCGACACGCCGCCTCGAGTAGTGCCGCTGCATCTGTCCATTGCTTACGATTAATCAAAGCCAGTGCCACCTGGAAGATAGCATCATCGACTCGGTCACCAACCGTGGATACAGCCACTTGCTCTTGTGCTAGTTTTAACGCGTTCTCCAGTCCATTCGCATCGCTGAGATGGAGCCTGATGAGTCGGTAGACAGCATCATCGTATAGGCGATGGTGTGGATAGAGTTCCTTTAGCGTGCGCGCCAGTGTAAAGGCGGCGCTTCGATTACCACGGACCGTCTGTATCCGTGTCCCTAGCAAGAGTAACCACGGATGGGACGGTTCGTGAGGTCTGCATTGGCTCACCCCCTTAACGAGCACCTCTTGAGCGTCCGACCACCGCCTTAGATTTCGTAATGCTTTGGTTTTTAGGTACCACCACCAACAGGGTTTGTTCACCTGACTTTCGATTGTAGACAATCGCTCGAGCGCCACCTTTGGCTGCCGATCTGCCAAGGCCATTCGCACTGACTTTTCCAACGACTTGGCATTCAAATCGGCTCGAACGCGCGAAATGAGATTTTCAATGGACTGGTGCCTATGAAACCAGGCTGATTCAGCGACTTGCCATGAATCTGAGCGGGTGATTTGCTCGAGTGCAGAGCCAATCCACCGATCCACATGTTTCAGAAGTGGGCCGTCGAATAGGCGCAATCCGCTGGTACCGCTCACAAGCCCTAATTGACCGAGTAGTGCCTTTTCCATCTCGCGGAATTTGGACAGCTTCCACCAAGATTTCGGGACCTGAAGCAGCGCCAAATAGGCTCGGTGCAGCTTGCCTTCCTCAAAATACCGCTGTGCCCAGTACGCTCGTTCCAATCCATCCAACGCCGATGCATTGCCTAATCGGGGTAGGGGGGGCAGCACGTTGGTGCACGACAATTCGCCCTCGATACAGTTCACACGTTGCAATACTGCTCTGAGTGAATTCCCCGCTAACGCGCCATCGCTCGTCGATGTGTCAGCATGCACCAAATTCGTGGTCAACATTAATGAGAGACACACGAAAAAGTAACCGACCTTGGGAAAAATTAGATCCTTTCCGCCCATGCGCCGTTCTACTCCCATGTACGCCAAAGGTAACAACCTAAATAGATTTTGGAATGAGGTTTAAAAATGAACAATGAAAAACTGGACTGTAACGGCTCTGTAATCGCTTGTCATAACTTTGCTGCTGGTGCTTTGGTCGAGCCACCTAAGCAGGGCATACCGAATTTAACACAGGTCATTCGAACCCAGAGGACCCGAATCTTAAACCTGTGTCGAAAATGGCTCCATCATCCTCGGGATGCTGAAGATGCGTGTCAGGAGACATTTCTCAGAGTCACGCGTGCTTGGGACACTTTTCGCTCGGACTGCAAGGTAGAGTCATGGGTGTTCCTAATCGCGTTGAATGTCTGCAGAAACTTCAATCGCAAAGCTCGTCGCAGGCGTTTCGATTATGCGGTGGAATATAACGACGCCCTCAATGCCGACGAGGGCAATGCAGCCTCGTCATCACAGCGTTATCGCGCACCAGACAAAGAGTACGAGCGTACTCAGTTTCTGAGCAAGCTTGAGGAGGTCATGAAAGAATTGAGTAAGAGCAGTCAGGAGATACTTCGTCTAAAGATCACTGAGGGCATGACGTATGATGACGTCGGTCAAAGTCTAGGCATTGCACCTGGAACGGTAAAAAGTAGAATCTTCCGAGCCAGGCATCATCTTAAACAGTGTGTTGATGTATGAGAACGAGGGATACTTAACAAATGTTTGCTTGGCTGAGTGACCGCGCTAATGGTTGGAGGGTCGTCCCACCGAATCGAAATTCTGCCGTCGCGGTCAGTCCTCCACAACCGAATACTTCGAGTATCAGCACGTTGAATCACTTCCTTATCAGGAAAGGCGAAGCGGTTGTTGAGTCCCATTGATAAGACCATATGACTGGGACAGATTCGTCGCAGAAAGACGTCGTTGGAGCTTGTTTTACTACCATGATGACCACCCCTCAGAGCCTCATATCTCGTTG
>MDTD01199403.1_pt1 | contig 13876 bp, 15 predicted proteins | sample 811221 | NCBI WGS metagenome assembly MDTD01 (sample SAMN05326646, study PRJNA326480) | marine metagenome | isolation source: seawater | place: Pacific Ocean: South West | collected 2011
GGTTTTTTTTTACCCCCTACACACTATACTCTTTCTCCTTTACACCACTCTTTTTACTCCTACAAATTGATTTCTCTCTCCGTATGTTATTAACTGAAAAACAAGATGTCCATGAACTCTCGCAACAACTCCTCCCCCTTTTGGAGCTCCGCACGCAAACCTTTCCATATGAAAGGGGGCACCCTAATCTGCGAGGTCACTGGAAACACAATTCCAATGGAAGCAGACGAAGGTTGGTATCAATTTATTGATTCAACTGAGAAAAAATGGATCCTATCTTGTCTTGCCTGGCGAGTTTTCGATATATTAGCCGACCCTACTTTCGGTTTCCACAAAAATTTCGAAAAACTTCCCGAAGAAGCACAAGAACGCTACGTATGGGAACATGTTGGAAACCCAAATGGTTGTCTATTTGGGGGCGAAATCTTCGAGAAAGCTCAGCGTTGGAAAGACGCAGAAAAAAGGCAAAAAATTGCTACAAAACTCCAAAAAATCGAAGACGTTAGGCACAGAATTTCTACAAAACTCGAACAAATCCGTCATACCGACAACACCGAAGAACAATGTGACGGAGATCAATAACACGAAGTGACACTTCCAAAAACACAAAAAAAACACAAAAACCCAAAAACTCAAAAACTTTTTTTTTACTTATATAATCCCTTAAATTGATTTCTATATATTCTCTTAACAACACCTCAAACGAGCACCAACACTATGCTGACCTGCCAACAAATCGTGAACTCCTCCACACCCAAGAATGACCTCGGTGAGGACTTCGAAAAAGAACTCCTCATTTCCACTCCTGCAGCAATACCCCCTCCTCCCCAGGAAGAGGTAAAAGCTTTTGCAAAAGCATATGCTTCTTATGCAGGAATTTTTCTATGTTCTTGTCCTCAAGAAAAATGGAATACAGAACAAAAAGACTGTTTGAGAAAAGTCCAAATGTTTCGCGAAGGTATCCATTCGGATCATAACACTTCGTATTCACCCTTCCACCCTTGGTGGAAAACATATAACGAGGAGGTTCGTAAAGTGCTTAAAAAAGCTGAGGTTAAGTCAATTAAAGATTTCTGTAACAAGATTAAACATATTAAGAATTACTTTAATTGCCTCAAATCCCAGAAATCACAGCAAGAACATAAACTAATAGAACTAATTGACGGCACTTACTCTGCTCCAGGTATGACTGATCCAGATATTGAAATAGAACAAACTCTGCTTCTTCTCGATTCTATCGACCTACAGATGGAAGGTTTTTATAAGACAATTTTCTGATATTGTCACAAACACAAAAAAAAAAACACAAAACCGCAAAAAAACACAAAAACACAAAAAAAACACAAAAAAACACAAAAAAAATACACAAAAAACTTTTTTTTCTGCCTAATTATACTTATTTAAATTGATTTCACTAACTTATTCTTTAAAAGTTTCCTCAATGAACTCCCTGTGGCACACCGTTCAACAACTTCAAGAACAACAAAAAAGACAACAACTCGCTATTAAACGTAGCGAAGAATACCAAAAACTACTTTCTACTCATAAAGGTCGACTTAAACTTAAAAATAGAAAAAAAACTCAACGTTCTAAAGACGCAACAAAAAAAAATGCACTTCAATCCAAAAAATTAAATGTTCCATAAATATTCCATAAATATTTCAAAAATATTTCAAAAATAAAAAATATATAAACAAATAGAGAGAAAAAATATTTTTTTTACATAATATATATCCAAATTGATTTCTTCTATATTATGTGTTAAAACAATGTCCTTCACCCCCCTTACTTCTCTTCGCAATTGCCTTGTTCTCAGCACAGAACAACTCCATAAGGAATCATACGATAAACATTACGATCATACGCATTGGGATTGGGGAATTAATAGAGCGTGGCATTTAATACATTCTCCTGATTATGTTCTGCCTAGGATTCTTACAAATAACGAACTAAAAATTCTTCCGTTAATTACAAAACAAATAGTAAAAAATATTATAAATGGAACCTCTTCTTGTGAATGGTTATTTACCAATATCCTGGAAAATTTCCATATTAATTATAATCGGGCCCCACCCGGTCAAATGTGGATCGCCCCCGTGAATACCGAAGGTGTTACACCAGTTAATAATAGATATTCTCTTAGTATAAAAAAAGGTTGCATGTATTTTAACACGACAATAGGATCAGGAGCTAACCTTCGCTATCAAAATTATAGTGCCAAATATAGAGTTAGATATAATATCCTCCTCAAGTTAGATAATTTGCTTGTAGAACAAGTATCCTGTCGCATTCGTGATAAATTAATTGAATTATGGTGTAGCGTTCCTGCTAAAAAAGGAACTCATCTAAAAACTATAGCAAAAAAACTTCTCGAGTTTATTCCCCCAGAAAATCTACCTTCACAAGAATTGCAAAAACAATTTAATACAGAAATTTTACATATTCTGGATTTAAGTCAACAAAAACTCTGTGAGGATAAAATTACCAGAAAAAAAGACGCCGGACAACAAATTTTACGCATTCCCGATTGTTATCAACAACAACTCGAGACTCTTGAGAAAAAACAAAATGAAGAAATTAAAGTAGAAGAAGAACGACTAAAAATTTTAGAAGACAAATACAAAAAACAACAAGAAAAAATAAAACTTTTAAAAGAAAAACAAACTAATAAACGTGATAAAATTATAAATAAACTAAACCATGCACAATATACAAGAACCGCTATTCTCCTTTCAAGTGTCTGTAAATCTATGAACAATGTCTGTAAAACTCCTGAATACAAAACTAAAATGAAGGAAAATCCTCTTATTAATATATCTTCAACTACATTTGCTATAGTTAACTGTCTTATTAGTTCTAAAAGCAACTAAACTTTATTCTTACACTTACATATATCACACTACAAATATAAAAAAAACAAACAAAACATAAAATATAAAAAGTATATATAGTGAAAAATAATAATATATATAAATAATTTTAAAATTTTTTTATACCTAATTACCTATTTAAATTGATTTAACTCTAACAACAAATTTATCACAAAAGATTATGGGAGCATTCACTTCAACCGAACAAAAATATCGCCACCTTCAAGCCTCCTTCCACCAAAGTGCCGAAGCACTAGCCCGACTCGAATTTGAAATCGAGTTTTCACACATTGAAGATGGAACACCTATTCCTTCTTCATTTCCTACACCATACACCTATTGGCGACATGGTGGTTGGAATGGTGTATCCTCTAATACAGAACCTCCAGTATCTCCAATACCTCTCCATTCAGGACCACAAAAGGGTGAACCACCCGTTCTCTTAAATATTTCAGAAGAACTCGAACAACAACTAATATGTCCTATTACACATGAAGTCATGTTTGATCCTTGGATTGATAATCAAGGCAATTCCTACGAGTATTCTGCCATTATGGACCATCTTGCACGTTCAAAAACCTCACCTATTACACGTGAACCTATGTTTCCAACTAAAGCATATCTGCGTCCTAATCGTGCTCTTCGGGATATTATTCAACTTTACACAAAACCGACTTCAACTAAAAATTAACTTTACTATACTATAAATCTATATAAATATATATACATATACCTAAACATATTTTTCATACTATATTTTTTTACACAATAGAAAATCTAAATTGATTTCTATATAATCTACATATATCAACAGCATGCAATCCAATACTTTCCAAGTTGCCTTTTCCCACTCTGAAACAGAAAAAAACATACCACAACAATCTCTTCCTTCAAAACTACCCCAAAAAACTTATCTAGACAGTTTCACTCAGTATATTAAAATAGTAGGGTACGCCAGTGGATTTAAACTAGATGAAAAAAATAAAATTGCTATTCAAAAAACTCTCCTCCAAATAGATCAACTTATTAATGCAAGTTCGAAGAAGGTTTATTTTATCTGGGATAACGATCAAGATGGTGATGGCTCACTTCAGTATGTTCTTCAACAACTAGGTTCAAAATACTCAAATGACCATATCGGGTTTATCCGTGTCAAAAGAGCATGTGATCCTGATAATCTTATAGGAGATATGGAATATTTTGAAGTTAATAATGTTATTAATACAGAAGAAGAACTTGCTAGTGCTCCCGAGGGTGATTGGAGTTTTCATGGTAAACTTGGTATAGATAAAATTGTCCTACAAGCTAACCAAGACAAAAGTAATGTTGCTATCTTCTTTGTTGGAGGTGCAAGCACAGCTTTTGCTATATGTAAAGACGGACAACCTGAAGGAGAAGCACCGTATTATGAAAAAACATATCCACAAATTCCTCTTTTCATTAATGATAAAATTTCAAGAAAAGGTTTAAGTTCTAAAGATTTTGGTTGGACTGAAGATAGAGGTGCTACATTCCAATAAATATATATTTTCTATTTACTTTTTAGATAACTAACATTTTATAAATTTTTTTATTTAGTATATCTCTAATTATATATATACTTTAACTTTCTCACAAAAATTTTTTTATTTTTTTACTATTTACTTTTTAAAATTGATTTTTTTTTAAATTTGTGTTATCGCAAAACAAAATGCCCCTCTCTGCCTCTGCAAAATTCACCCCGAACACCGCTCTTCCCGAAGGAACTCAACTTCATCAACATATTGAACTAGTAGTTGACCGAAGTGGAAGCATGAAGTCATTCGGTGAGTCTATTGCTCCAACATTAAATGAATTTATCTCTTCACAAAGACATCAAGAACAAGAAGAAATTAGCAATTTAAAAGACCTAATCGAAACTCTTCCCGAGGGTAGTGAAAAAAACACTAAAATTAAAGAACTTGAAAAACTAGAACATTATACTGTATCAACTATTAATCTTACAACATTTGATAATACAGTAGAACAACCTTGGTGTAAGACAGACAAAACAATTCTACCAAGAATTGCCGAAGCAGAAGTAACTCCAGAAGAAGTAAAACCACGTGGAATGACAGCATTATTTGACGCTATGTATAATGCTTGTAAAAATATCTCTGTAATGGAAGAAAATAAAACATGTGATTTTAAAGGTATTGTAGTCACTATGACTGACGGACAAGAAAACAAAAGTGAAGTTTCACATGATACTATTACAGAAAAAATTAAAGAACTTACTGATAAAAATGTCACTTTTATGTTTCTAGCAGCAAATCAAGATGCCATTGCTGAAGCTGCCAAAATGGGTATTTCAAGAAATAATGCCTTAAATGTTGGCACTACACAAGAAAATTATGGAAATGCTATGAAAGCTGTAAGTGGAAATATTGGAAGAACAAGAACCGGTGATAATACTGGTTTTTCTGGTCTTGAAAGAGCAACAAGCTCAACACTTCGTTCGATTGAAAGATCACAAACTGAACCAAACGAAGGTAATCTACTTAAACGTGCCCCTCGAGCGGGTCTTCTTTGTCGTCAATAAAAAAATATTAAAAACTCTTAAATAAAATATAACATATTTAAACAATTCATAATATATTTATACATTATAAATGCCTCCAAAGAAAAAAAAAACCTCAACGAAAAAAAAAAACCTCAACGAAAAAAACTCCTTCAAAGAAAACATCAACAAAGAAAACATCAACAAAGAAAACATCAACGAAAAAATCTTCCACAAAGAAAACCTCTTCCAAAAAAACTCCTACTGAAAAAAAAAAATCTAAAAGACCTCCCACAGCTTACCAACTTTTTATGAAAAAAGAATTAGAACTACTCAAAAAAAGTCACGCTGATTTGGACCATAAAGAACGTTTCACTATGGCCGCTAAAAATTGGTCTAAACAAAAAAAATAATTTTATATAACTAATAACTCTAAAATTTTTTTTTAGATTTTTAGATTTTTAAATTGATTTTTCTATATAAATATATTATCTTCAATGTCAGTCCGTGCTACCGAACCTACTTATTTTGCAACTCCTCGTTCTGCCGGTGAACTTATCACCTTTGAATATTCCGGTGGAAGACATCCTGGAACAGTTAGAACTGTTCGTTTTGTTTCATGGTTTTGGGCCTGGGGAGAACGACAAGGAAATGGTGAAGGCTATTTACAGGCTTATGATTTAAATGGTTTATATAAAACATATCTTTATTCAAAAATGAGTAAAATTGGTTGTGCTCTTATTCCTCCGTCGCGTTCAAATTATGAGACTCGAGAAGAACAATGTTCTGTTACAGATTGGATTTCTACTATTAATAAAAATGATATTATTGAATTTTCATATATGAATGAATCAAATATTCGTAATGTTACATTTGTAAAATTTTTAGATAGACAATGTTCTACAAAAAGAAAAATTCTATGTTACGAAAATGATTATACTAAAACATTCTTTATTGATAAAATGACTGTATATAAAATATATAAAACATATAAAAATAAGAATAATGTATTTTCACCAAAAACAGTTCATAATGAGATTAAAAATTTAGAATCTAAAGAAGACATTTTAATTAAACAATTAAAAAATCATATTAATTTACAAAATGAACTTATTGAAAAATATAAAACAAAATGTTCTCAACTACAAGAAGAAAGTTTTAATTTAGAAGACCAAAAAATAGAAGCATATCGTATTATGGAAATACATAAAATGCGTTATCCAACTACATGGGAATCTGATTTTGTCCCAAAAAAATCTTGGTCTAGACAAAATTAACTAAACTTTATAATAAATAATTTTACTACATTCAAATAATAAATAACAAATAATTTTTTTTTACTTAAATATAGAATAGAAACTAAAATTGATTTCTCTCGGTAAACATGTAATTACACACCGTAAAATGACCTACGCTCAGTTCTCCACTTTTGTCAGTTCTCTTCATCGTAATGAGATTTCTCTCATTGCAAAAATGATTGACGAACTCAAGATTCGGCAAAAAAATCTTTCAAAAGAACAAAAAGAAGCAGATAAGATTGTTTCTAAATGCGAGAAACTCCAAGTAGGTTGGTTGGATGATTATTTGGTTCAATCACAAAGAAGCATTCAAGGTCTTTCTCTTGAAGAACTTAATCAAGCATTTACAGATTTAAAATCTCATATTTCTGAAACTAAGAAAGCAGAAAAAGAAGTTGAAAAGACTAAGAAAAAAGAAGAAGTTGCTCTAAAAAAGAATATCGAAATTCTTAAAGAACTCTCTCCTGAAACAGAAATTCCTGAAAATTCAACTTCTACTTCAGTTAAGGAGTTGATTCAAGGTATTAAAACTCAACATTCAGAAGAAAAAAAGAAGCGCACTCAAGAAGCTAAGGCAAAACTAGTTGAAGCAGATAATATTCTAAAATATCGTAACCAACTCATTGAAAGCACGCATGAATATGCGATTGAACTTTTGAATGATCTTGACGAAGATTCGACGTCAGAAGATTATAAAAATGCCAATAAAGCTCTTAGAGAAAAAATTGCAACTGAAAAAAAAGAAGAAAAAGATTGTTCTCAAATTAAAGAGCAAATTCAAAAACGTATTGACGCAAATCAAGACTTCTTTGAAGACGGTTCTCTAGACGAAGATAATTATGACACAGAAGATCTTAACTCTATTGAACTTAGAGACCTTCGAAAAACACTTGAAGAAGACATTCGAGTTCTTAAGAAAGAACGTCTTGAAAATGAAAAAGAAATTGCTCGTCAACTACGTGCTGAAAATTCTGCTAAAAAAAAGACTGAAATGGAAGCCAAAAAAGCGGAACTTAAAAGAAAAAAAGAAGCAGGTGAACTTGAACCCAAAAACAAATATTTCCAAAGATTTACTCGATATCATACAAAAAATACTGACAAGAGTGAATGGGAAGAAATGGGTAAAAAAGCCTGGAATAAACTACAATGGGACGCTTTGTCTCAAGCTGAAAGAGAAGACCCAACTGCCGTATGGAATACTGAAGTCGAAGCAGAAGAATAAATTTACTCATTAGAAATAGAAATAGAATATAGTTGGAAAAAAATTTTTTTTATATGTTTAATAACTATTTTAATAGATATTAAAATTGATATTGCTACATTTCTGTATTATCACACAAAGACAATGAGTTCTTCTAATACCCCCACAAATAATAAAACTGATAAAATTTCCACAGAAGAAGAAGATCCTTCTACTCAAAAAAATAATATGATTATCGAATCTATGCTTAATTATACAATAAAAAACGGAGATGAACTTAATGCAAAAATGGCTCAAAAAACACTAGAAAATGCTAAAAAAGTTGGAATCGACGAAGCTATGAAACAAATGGCTAAAGATTGTTTTACACATCCTACAGAAGGACGCCAAATGAGCTATAGTGAAATGAGAAGTAGATATGGATAAAAATATAGAAGAATAAAAATATATCTAAATAAAAAATAAGTCATAAATTTTTTTATACTCAATACATAATAAAATTGAAATTTTTTTATATTTACATTAATACAATGCCACGCATTTCTTGTTATACAACTCCTTCCAATAAGGATATTGAACGTCTTATGAAAACTCTTTCTCCTGATACACTCACACCTATCCGTAAAGGTTCTGCTTTAGAGGTTTTATTAAATACAGATAATACTGAAACTATCTTTTCTCTTCCTTATTATCAAAGAGATTATCCTTCTTCTTCTCTTGAGTGTGAACCATCTCTTTCACCTAAATCTATTGAATCGCCAGAAATACATTCTGTAGAAGCTTCTATAATTGGAGCAAGAAAAACACAAGAAGACACAAAAAAACAAGAAACATTTACACATTCAATTCTAGGAAAAATTACACTTAATGGTGTATGGGACGGTCATGGTGGTTCTAACACTTCCAAATATATGGAACAAAATGCATTTAAAATTATTCAAGAAAAACTTAGTGAATGTAGTGACAATTCTCCTCAAATTATTGCTGAAGTTTTCAAAAATGCCACTCAAAAATGGCAAGAATTGCTTCCATATTCAAATGATGGTTGCACCACCACAATTCTAATGATTCTACATAAAACAAATGATATCTTCTTTTATACTATTGGTGACGGTAGAATAACTTGTCATAATGAAACAGGTGAAATTCTTACTGTTAACAAAACAATTATTGATTTAGAAAATAATAATCAAACCTATGAAAATAGTGAAGCAACTAACCGTCTTCAAAGAATGAAATACGAAATTAAAAAAAAGGGACAAGTAACAAAACAAAATTATACCTATATCCCTGTTACAGAAGAAGAACTTCAAAAATACGAATGTGAATGTCCTTATCAACTTGAAGAATGGAAAACATTTATGAGAAATTCACGTGCTAATCCTACAAAAACTATTCAATTACCTAAAAAAGAAGTTGGTGCTATGAGGCTTAATGGTTTTGAACCCTCTAGAGCAACTAGTTATTCAGAAAAACTACCTTTTATGGGCGTAGTAGTTCATTTTACTGTTGAAGATTTATCTAAATTACAATTCTTTACAGCATGTGATGGTCTTGAAGCAAATAATGCTATTTCATTTATAGATTTTAGTAAAATTTTTAATAATATTAGTTACGCTACAAAACAATTTTTAAATAATAATTTTATACTTAATCATGTTGAAAATGTATATTCACAAAAACTTACCTTATTTGAAAAAAAATATCCTAGACCTGAAAATAACTCTCCACTTATAGATCAAATTAACTGGTTCTTTAAACTTCTTACTGATGGTCCCTTATCTCTTGTTAATCTTGATATAACTTGGAAAAATGCTTTATATACTAATCGTGCTATTATTAACAAAATTCTTAATACTTCACATACCGAAACAACAATGGAACAAAAAATTCAGTTTATTCTTGCATATGGTGTCCTCAGAGGAAGTGACGATAACCAAACCGCTATTTATACTTATTTCGACTAACATTTTAATCGAAGGAATTTTAATATTAAAATATCACTAAAACAAAAAAATTTTTTAAATTGATTTATAAATTTTATATAAATAATTATGTCTTACTCTTCACACTCTTCTTCTATATCTTCTTTAATACTTGATACTAATATGGATATTGACTCAGGAGATACTAATATATATTCTCCTACATATCTTTCTAAAAACTATTATAAAATAGTTTTTCCAAATAATTCTACATTATCTTCTTCACACTCTTCCCACTCTTCTTGTTCTTTATATTCTTTATATTCTTCACATTCTTCACATTCAACTTCACCTTCTCCTTCATTACAATCTCAATATTACTCATATTCTAATTCAGTTTTAACTAATTCTCATTTTTCTGAATAATAATTTATAAATATTAATACATAATACAAAATAAAATTGATTACTAACTATATTTTTTTATCTCATAGTATGGAAACTGCTTCAACTACAACTCACGATACCACATATTTTTATCCTAATCAAATAACTGCTACAAATGCTATTATAGCCGAATTTACCAATAAAAATTATGTAAAACTTCAGGCACAAATGCAATCCGGAAAAACCGCCTGTTCTCTACTTACAGCATTTAAAATGATCTCTTCTGGACTTATTAATAACTGTTTTATATTTTCTGGTATGAGTGATACGTATCTTAAAACACAATGGATTCGTGAAATTAAAAATCTTTCTAAACAATATTTATCTAAAAATCCTATAAAAGATTCTAATCTATCTCTTATTTTTAAAAAACTTTATCAAAATGTATATTTTAATCGTGATCTTCAAAAAATTAAAAACATTTCTCAACTTGAAAATTCTCTTCTATTATTTGATGAGATTCATTACGGTTCTACTGCCGGTGGGTCTCTTCATAAATTATTTCACCGCTTAGGTCTACAAAATATTTTAGAAGGTTATGATTGTCCTGAACTTGTCATTAATAATATTTTTATTCTTTCTATAACTGCTACTAGAGCAAATGAAGACGCTATTTATCATAATATAGAAGAAGCAAAAAAAAATTGGGGACGTGTTTATATGGAACCTGGAGAAAATTATAAAAGTATTATGGATTATTTTTATGAAAATAGAATTTATCCTAATATATCTTTTGAAAATATAAATAAAAATAAAATTATTACATTATTCAATAAATATAAACATATGCCCAAATATTTTATTATTAGAGCCATTGTTAAACAACGTTCTTATCTTATTTCTATATTAACTGAACTTAATATTCCCTATATTACATTCGATCAAGATACACCTAAATCTAAACCATTTTATAATATTAAACCTACAGAATTTACTGTTGTCTTAATTAGAGGTAAACTACGTTTAGGAAATCAACTAAATAAAACTTATATATGTGGAGTTTTCGAATCTTCTTCTAAAATGAATAATGACGCATTACTTCAAGCACTTCCCGGTCGTGTATGCGGATATAATATTAATGAACCTATTGATATTTATGTTCCAAATACTTTTACAGAATGTATAAGTGAATATGAAGAGGTTTCTAAACATAATCCTGAATATGGTCTAACAAATACTAAATTTATGAAACGTAGAAATAAAGATTCTTCTTATCCCGAAGAATTAAAAAAAAATTGTATGCATAATACTAATATTTCTAACTCCCCTATCTTATTACTTAAAAATAAAGAAGCAATTGAAAATTTAATACTTAGAAATTGGAGAAAATCTCAAAATCTTTGGAGAGAATCTATTAAACAAAAAAAAGAACTTCCATATAAAGAATATACTACATTATGTCATAATCATATGAATCAAGCACTCGCTAAAATTAACTTCACTCGTAGATATGCTATTTATAAACTCTGTGATAGATTTTTAGATAGTGATACGAACTATTATATTGCTGGTAATATTTTAAAATATGTTAATGAAGATATTAATTTATATAAACAAAATAATATCGAAGATTCAAATAAATATATTACAGAAAATTCACATTGGTTAGGATATCCTATATCTCAATAATTCATTATTAATAACTCGTGTTGATAACCTCTATAATCCATATTAGGTGATAAACTTCTATGAATAGGTATTTTAACTATAGTATAATTTTTTTTTGGAAAATGTTTTCTAATAAATTTACTATCTGAATTAGATAACATTACATAACACCCACGTTTATCTAAATCTTCCACTAAATCTACCAAATCTAAAAAATCATTTTCAGTCCAACAATCTTTTGTATATTTCATATTATATTCATTTAAATCATCTGGAACATAAGGTGGATCTAAATATATAAAATCTCCTTTAGTCGCATTTTTTAATGCTTTTCTATAATCTGTATTCATTAATTTTACCCCCTTTAATTTTTTTGAAAACTTTTCTATTTGATCTTTTTTATAAAATTTTGGATTTTTTACACGACCATATCCTGTTGTTAATATACCATCTTTATTTATTTGAAATAATCCACTAAAACCTGTTTTATTAATACTTATATATAATGCTGCTCTATCAAGTGTATATTTTCCTTTTAATTTATTAAATTTATCTCTTATATCTAAATATGCGTCTTTTCTATCACTTTCTTTATGAGCTAAATAATCCTTTTCATATTTATCCACTTTTTTTATTAATTCTTTTGAATTATTTTTAATACGTTTGTATAAATTCATTAAATCTTTATTTGAATCATTTAATATTACTTTATTTTCATAAGGCATATATAAAAATACTATACCCCCTCCTACAAAAGGTTCATAATAATCTTCAAATTCTTCTGGCACATTTTTTAAAATTTTATCTAATATACGTTTTTTACTCCCAACCCATCTTACAATTGGTATATATTTTTCTTCTTTTTCTACCATTATATTATTTCATATAAAATATTTTTTTATTTTTACTTTAAATTAAATTATTTCGTTTACTTAAATTTTTTTTCTTTTCTTTATATATAAATGACTAATCATCTTGATTATCTCAAACATTTTCAATCTAATGATTTTAAATACAAAACTACTATTATGAAACCTCTTAAAATAGGAACGGATTGCAGTGGAATTGAAGCCCCTATACAAGCATTACGATTATTAAATATACCCCATAAACATATTTTTAGTTGTGATAATGATCCACATGTCGTTCAATCTATTAATGCTAATTATAATTATAAAGTTTTATATGACGATATTTTTAATAGAGATCCTAAAACATTACCCCTTATTGACGGATATATAGCAGGATTTCCCTGTCAAACCTTTAGCACTCTCGGAAAACGAAAAGGTTTTGAAGAAGAACGTGGCACTATTTTCTTTTGTTGTTTTAATGCTATTAAATATAGCACACCTAAATTTTTTATATTAGAAAATGTTAAAGGATTATTAAGTCATGATAAGGGTAATACTTTTGAAATTATTTTAGATAAATTACAAAGTTTAAAAAAATATAATATATATTGGAAACTTTTTAATACTAAAGATTACGGAGTTCCACAAAGTAGAGAACGCATTTATATTGTAGGTATTCTCAAAAATTTAGATAAAGGATTCCAATTTCCTAAACCAGTATCATTAGATATAACCGTTCAAGACGTTCTAGAAAATGATCCAAATATTGAACCTAAATTCGGTCATCTTACAGAACATAAACAAAATCTTCTAAATGAACTTCAATCTAATCATAAAATTACCGAATTATCAAAAAATTGGTCTGTTAATTTAAATGTCTCCAATTATAAAAGGTGTGGACCTATGTTAGATATATGTCCTACTCTTTTAGCCGGAAATGGTGGTGATTGTATATTTTATTTAACTTCTATTCAACGACGTTATACTCCTCGAGAATATTTAAATCTTCAAGGTTTCGGTGAATTTAATCAAGTTGTCTCAAATTCTAAACTTTATAAACAAGTTGGAAATTCTATGAGTGTTAATATTTTAGCATTCATTTATAAAGCAATTCTTTTACATACTGACATTTAACATTTTTATTTATTAATTATAAAC
>MDTD01172968.1_pt1 | contig 13874 bp, 14 predicted proteins | sample 811221 | NCBI WGS metagenome assembly MDTD01 (sample SAMN05326646, study PRJNA326480) | marine metagenome | isolation source: seawater | place: Pacific Ocean: South West | collected 2011
ATTGATGCTACAATTATTTCATCAATTGAACAGGTAATATTTGGTGGTTTAATGATTATATTTATGATTTACGAACCTTTAGGAATGGCTAAACTTTGGGAAAACCTTAAGGTAAGTTTAAAATCAAAACTATCTTCTTCAGGTATTAAAAGTATGAAATCTTCAGCACTAAAAAAGTGAATAAGAAGAAATTAATTTTTGCATTAATAGTAGGAATATTAATCGGCTTGCTTATTGAAAATAACTTTATAATTTCATAAAAATTAAACTGACGTAATTCTTTTAAAGGCTTTAAAGGGTAATAAGATGCATTCTTTTCTAGGTTTATGTTTTATCTTGAGCAATTTATCAAAAGACTTTAATTTTTTTTTTACAATTTTAAAATCGCCATCAAAGTAAGATTTAATATCATTACATAATTCGTTAATTTTCACTTTACTATTATTGATTGAAATTTTTGATAATAAACTAGCGGAGGCTTGACAATATATACATGAATTTCCTTCATAACCAAAATCTATAATTTTATCCTCTTTTATGATTAAGCTTATTTTTATTTCATCTCCACATATAGAATTTTTTAAATTAGAATAATGTGTACGTCCTTCAATATTCCTATTATTATCAGTATTAGATGCGATATTTATTATTTCTAAATCCATTTTAATTTTTTATATTTATATAATAAAAAAATGAAATCTTATAGCCAAGCTTTAAAAATACTTAAAAAAAGTAAAATCATAATTGATGATGAGTACATAAAAAGTTTAGATGGTTTAAATAGAGTATGTGCGTCAAATATTCATTCAAATGTAAATTATCCTTCTGCGAATAATTCTTCATTTGATGGTTATGCAATTAATTCAAGGGATACAAAAAATATAAAAAAAAAAAATCCAAAAATTTTTAAAATTATAGGCTCTATTTCAGCAGGGCAAAAGTTTTCTATAAAACAGATTAAAAAATATGATGCAGTTGAAATAATGACTGGTGGCATTATTCCAGAAGGTTTCGATACTGTTATTCCAATTGAACAAATAAATTTTCATCCAAATAATGTAATAAGAAAATCAATTTTAATAAATAGAAGAATTAAAAAATATAACAATGTCAGATTTGCTGGTTCAGACTATAAAAAAAAACAATTAATTATTAAAAAAGGAACAATTATACAACCAAACCATATATTAGCTTTAAAAGCACTGGGAGTAAAAAAAATAAAAGTAAAAAAAAAAATAAATATTTTATTTTTCTCAACAGGAAACGAAATTTCCAACCTAGATAATATTCCAAGTTGGAAAGTAAGAAATTCAAACAGCCCTTATATTGAAAGTTTAAGAAATAACTTTTTATTTAGTTTTATAAATGGTGGTATCTTAAAAGATAATCATCAAAAATATTTAAAATCTAAAATAAATAGATCATTAAAGTCTAAGGTAAATATAATAATCACTTCAGGAGCCGTATCAGCTGGTAAATTTGATTTTATTCCTAAAGTCGTAAACCAATTTAAAGTATCGAATTATTTTAAAAGTGCAAAAATCCGACCAGGTAAACCGATTTTATTTGCCAGATTAAGACAGAAAGCTATATTTGGATTACCAGGTAATCCAATTTCATCAGCAGCTTGTTTCAGATTTTTTGTTATTCCATTTATGAAAAATATTTTAGGCTTAAGACCTGAAAAACCGATAAAAGCAATTTTAAAAAATAATTATGAAAAAAATAAAAATTTGACTAGGTTTGTAAAAAGCCGAGCTTACACAACTAAAAATGGTAAAATTGAGGTGAAGATATTATCTGGCCAAGAGTCCTTTAGAATTCAATCTTTTGTAAAATCAAATATATGGGCTATGTTACCTCAAGGACAATCAAAATTTAAAAAAGGGCAAATTATTGATTGTTTTTTTCCTAACATCTCTAATAAAATTTTAGATTAATGCTTGTAATTTTGTTGTAGTTATAAATTTTTAGAATTAATCTTCGTGGATGCTTGAATTAAAAAATCCAAAAGTAGCTGTCCCTGTTGTTTTGTTTGCTGGCATTTTGTGGTCATTTGGACCTTTAGTAGTTAGATATATGGACAGTCCTAGTCAAGTGCCTTGGCAATATATTTTTGGTAGAGGTTTGACCATTTTTATTATTCTAAATTTATATTTATATTTTGAGGAGGGAATTAAATTTTGGAAAAATTATTTGAAAATAGGTAAGTCAGGAATTTTAGGAGGATCAGGTCTCGGAATTGCCATGATCTCATTTATTTACTCTATCACAAACACAACTGCAGCAATTACTCTATTATGTTTAGCTGCAATGCCATTCTTTACAGCACTCTTAGCATTCGTTTTTTTAAAAGAACAAATTTCATTAAATGTCTGGGTTTCAATTTTTATTGCAACAATCGGGATAATTATAATGGCTTTTGGTAATACAGGAGAAAATTCTCTCGTTGGATTTATTTTTGGTATAACTTCATCAGTAGGATTTTCAGTTTTTTCTGTTACCTTAAGATGGAGAAAAGAAACTCCTAAATTTACAACAGTTGCCTTTGCAGGATTGTTTTGTTTTGTATTTGCAACAGTAATGATTTTATCCAAAGGCCAGGTATTCTTTTCATCTAGCTATAATAGTTCATTATTTTCTTTACATGGTACTTTGGTTTGTTTGGGTTTAATATTATATTCAATTGGTTCCAAGGCAATTCCAGCGGCAGAATTAACCTTATTATCTTTAACTGAGGTAATTGGAGGAATTTTCTGGGTATGGTTACCTTTATTTGGAATTAATGAAGTACCAGACTCGAATACTTTCATAGGTGGTTTCTTTTTATTCATATCACTATTTTATTATAGTTTGATTATGAGATGGAACAAAAGATATATTGGCTTAAACTAGTTTCAAGGGAACCTAATGGAAAGACCAGATTTCTTTACACTTAAAAATGGAGAAAAAGTAAAATTACCTTTTTCGAAGCAGGAATACGATAAAAGAGTTCTAAATGCCAGATCTGTAATGGACAAAAAAAATTTAGATATAATTATTCTCACCTCTATGCATAATATTGCCTATTATACAGGTTTTATATATTGTTCATTTGGTAGACCTTATGGTTGCATTATTACTAAAGATAAGATTTACACTATTTCCGCAAATATTGATGCTAGCCAACCTTGGAGAAGATCGCACTGTGATAATATAATTTACACTGATTGGAAAAGAGATAATTTTTTAAAAGCAATTTTTTCTATTATTGGAAAGGATAAAACTCCTAAGAATATAGGAATTGAGTTTGACCATATTACTTTAGATATAAAAGAAAAAATAACTTCATTATTTAAATTTTCAAAATTTTTCGATATTGCAAAAGATCTTATGAAACAAAGAATGATAAAATCTGATGAAGAAATTGCAATTATAAAAAATGGAGCAAGAATAGCTGATCTTGGAGGTGAAGAAATAGTTAAAAATATTTATGAGGGAAACACTGAGATCGAAATAGCAATAGCAGGTCGAGATTTGATGGAAAGAGAGATCGCAAAATCTTATCCAAGAGCTGAATATATGGATACTTGGGTTTGGTTTCAATCAGGAATAAATACAGACGGAGCGCATAATCCCAAAACAAATAGACAAATTAAAAAAGGAGATATTTTATCTTTAAACACTTTTCCAATGATTTCTGGTTATTATACTGCATTGGAAAGAACTCTATTTTTTGATCATGCAGATGATCAATCTCTAAAGGCTTGGGAGGCAAATGTTAAAGTTCATAAACGTGGTTTAGAATTGATTAAACCTGGAGTAAAATGCTCTGAAATATGTCTTGAACTTAACGAATTATTTGCTGAGCTTGGCTATCTTCAATATCGAACATTTGGTTACGGACATTCATTTGGCGTTCTTTCTCATTTCTATGGAAGAGAGGCTGGCTTAGAGTTAAGAGAGGATATTGATACAGTTTTAGAGGAAAATATGGTTGTTTCAATGGAACCTATGATCATGATCCCAGAGGGAATTCCTGGTGCAGGTGGTTACAGGGAACATGATATTTTGGTTATAAGCAAAGATAGTGCAGAAAATTTAACAAAATTTCCTTTTGGCCCTGAAAACAATATTATAAAAACCTAGAATGAGTAAAAATAAAATTACAGTGAATAGTTGGAATGAATGGGATCCCCTTAAGCATGTAATTGTTGGAAGAGCTGATGGAACATGTATTCCAGCTCCTGAGCCTGCTTTAGATGCAAAAGTTCCTGAGGATAGCGATATGCGTGGTCAGTTTGGCCCACGAACACAAGATACTGTTGATAGAGCAAATCAACTTTTAGATAATTTTTCTAACTTACTTAAGAAAAGAGGCATCAAAGTTGATCGACCAACTCCAATTAATTTTAATCAGAAAACTTCAACTCCTGACTGGGAAGCAAAAACGATGTTTGGCTGCATGCCTCCTAGAGATGTTTTGTTAACAGTAGGAAATGAGATTTTAGAAGCAACTATGAGTTATCGTTGTAGATGGTTTGAGTATTTATGTTACCGACCATTATTAAAAGAATATTATAATCATGACCCTAATATGAGACACGAGTCTGCACCAAAACCAAGATTGACTGATTTAGATTATAGAAAAGATTATTTATCAGAAAAAATTGGAGTCAAAAAAAGGTTAGAGTGGACAGAACAAAAATATTTTGTAACAACTGAAGAAGAACCTTTATTTGATGCTGCAGACGTCTTAAGATTTGGTAAAGATTTAGTTGTTCAACACGGTTTTACCACCAATTTAAAAGGAATAAACTGGTTAAAAAGACATTACAGGGACCACAGAGTACATGCAGTAAATTTTCCTGGCGACCCTTATCCAATTCATATTGACGCAACTTTTACTCCTATCAAAGAGGGTTTAATTATTAATAATCCACAAAGAAAATTACCCAAGGAACAAAGAAAATTATTTGAAGATAACGGCTGGGAAATTATAGATAGTGCTCAACCAGCACATAACGAACCACCAGCCCTTTGTTATTCATCTGTCTGGTTATCAATGAACATATTGGTGCTTGATCCTAAAACTGTCTGTGTTGAAAAAAGTGAAGTATATCAAGCTGAACAACTAGATAAGCTAGGGATGGAGGTCATACCTGTTGAGCTTAGGGATGCCTATGCTTTTGGAGGAGGACTACACTGTTGCACTGCTGATGTTTATAGGGAAGGTACATTAAAAGATTATTTTCCTAAACAATAAATGATAAAACTCTTAAATTTATATTATAAAATTTAATGTGGGTTATTTTTTAAAAAATCAATGTAATTTATAACTTCATTAAATCGTTTGTCAGGTATATCTTTATAACTTGCATTGAATTTACTTTTTACACAAATCGCAATATGAGCATATGGATTCCTACCTTTTGGATGATTTGGATGTTCAGGTAGTTGGTTAACCAAATAATCGCCAGCTTCCTGAATAATTTTCCAAAGTTTTCTTGCATTTTCTTTATTCATAAAATTTAATTAAAATATATAAATATAATAAATAAAAAACAAAAATCTGATATGCAAAAAAAAATCTTTCTCAAAAAAGAGGCAAACGCTATGTTTGAAAGAAACAAAGAAAGATATTCAAATAAAAATTTTAAAAATGAAAAATTAACTAAAACTATTCTTGATATTTATAAAAAAAAAAAAATTAAAAATAATACAGGTTCTATAATCGAAATAGGTTGTGGAAATGGATCAAGATTGGAATTTTTATCAAAAAAAATAATAAAAAAAAACTTTTATGGTATAGATCCATCTTCTTTTGCTATTAGAGAAGCTAAAAATAAAAAAATAAGAGCTTTTGTAGGAACTGCAGACAAAACGCCGTTTAAAGATAGATCATTCGAAATGGTTATTTTTGGTTTTTGTTTATATTTAGTAGATGATGATGATTTATTTAATGTTATTAGAGAAGCAGATAGAATTTTGAATAAAAAGGGAATTTTAATTATTTATGATTTTTATGATCATGAACTTAAATATAAACTTTATAAACACGATAAAAAAATTAAGTCACGACACATGGATTATAAAAAACTTTTTTTATATCACCCTTCATATAAATTAATTTCAGATGATAAGTTTATCTATGAAAAAAAAAATCATAAGAATAAAAAAGACACTTATACAAGTATCTCATGTCTTTTAAAAAATAATTATAAATAAACTAGTTTAATCTTGCAAAGTCAGTTTCAGCAATTGGAGATATCAAATATTTAAAAATATCATCATCCTGATTCTCACATTGTGAAATTACTTTAAAAATTTTATCTAACTCAATAAAATATTTTTTTAAAATTGATTTGTTATGAGCAACAGAAACGTAAACAGTGTTTGTAGCTAGAATTTTTTTTTTCAACATTTCTTGAGTAATAAAAGTTTTATATTTTTCATTGTTCTTTGAAGTAAAATTAAATTTACATAGTGAATTAATGCCATTGATATTTATATTTAAATTGTGTTTTTTAGATAATTTTTTCCATCCTTCTTTGATGTACCCACCTAAATTTGTGATGTAATCCCAACTTTTTGTCTTTTCCATAATCTCCAAAGTTTTCACAGCAGCTGTTGGTCCACTACTTTCTGTCCAGAACGTACTACTTATAAAGGTTTTGTTTATTGATGACATTGTATTTTTATTGCCTAAAACAGCCGTAATTGGATATCCGTTTCCCATAGCTTTACCAAGCATCAGCATATCTGGATTTACATTAAATTTTTTATGTATACCTCCAAAACATTCTCTAAAACCTGATGTACACTCATCAAAAATTAAAATTATTTTTTTATTATCAGCTAATTTTCTTACTTTTTTGAGAAAATTTTTTTTTGGAAGAATGTCTCTTACAACTTCCATTTTAATAATTCCAATTTTATGTTTATTGACTATTTTTTTTAAGCCCTCAAAGTCATTATATTTAAATGGAAAGATAGAATTTTTTAAGCCTTTGTTTACACCTCCAATTTTTAATCCCTCTAATAAATGAGAATCAAGATTTTTTTTACTTTTTAAATTTGCTGCTAAATACCAATCATGCCAACCATGATAACCACAAAATGCAACATTGTGTTTTTTAGTAGAGGCCCTTGCTAATCTTATCGCAATAGAATTCGCTTCACCTCCTGATCTTGCAAATCTAACTTTATCAGCCCATGGATGAATATCTATTAATTTTTTTGCTAATTCGACTTCCTCAATACAATTTAGTGTAGTCATATTTCCTTTTTTAATTCTTGTTGAAACTGCATTGTCTATTTGTTTATTTGCATATCCAAGAATATTTGTACCAACACCCATTATTGTCATGTCAATATATTTATTTTTATCTAGATCATAAACATGACAACCTTTTGCTTTATGAAAATATGCAGGCCATCTTTCTGGCAAAAAACGATCAGGTCTTTTTGAAAATAGCATATTTCCACCAGCAATATATTTTTTTGCCTCTATCCACTTAAGTTGACCAGAATTAAGTTTGATTGAATGAATGCCAGTTGAGAATTTCTTATTCAAATCAAATAATTTTTTATTTTTATCATAAATTGAAATTATATCTGATAGGTTAAAGCTGGATTTTAATTTTTTAGCTAAATCTTTTAATAAAATAAGATCTTCTTTTTCATCAAGAGTTAATCTCAAATCTTGGTAATTTTTTTTTTCATAAAAATAGTTTTTTTTTTTGATTTTATCGCTTCTTAAAAAATATTTTGTTACATGTTCTTTATCATATGGAGAATGCAAATTTACCTTTGCATTTTCCAAAGATTTGAAAGTAAAAATCTCTGCATCCATTCCATCTGGAAAGGATCTATGAATAATATTTGAAACATAATCACAATTACTTTTTTGATAAATGGCAATTATTTTATCAATTATTTCTGGATCGATAAAAGGGCAATCAGCAGTTAATCTTAGTATATGTTCAATATTAAATTTTTTCGCACAATCATAATATCTTTTTAAAACATTATTTTCAGAACCTCTAAAAAATTTAATATTTTTTCTTTTTAAAAAATCACTGAGCACATCATCAGATTTATTAGAGGGTATTATAACAATTATATCACTGATTTTTTTAGATTTTTTTAATCTATTTATCATAAATAAAATTGATTCTACTCCATTAATTTTCTTCAAAACCTTTCCCGGAAGTCTGCTAGATTTTATTCTAGCCTGTATAAGTGCAAATATTTTTTTTGTTTTCATAAATTAAATTTAGTTTATAGTTTTATTATGTTACACTGTAGAGAATTTTTATTTAATAAAAAATTAATATCAGAACTCATAATATTATAAAGAATTAATGTCTACTCAAAATAAGTATATTATTTTTGGAAAACCTAATATTGGCACAGAAGAAATTAACTATATTAGAAAGGTTTTTAATTCAAAGTGGATAGGCACTGGACCAATTACTGAGAAATTTGAAAAAAATTTCAAAAACTATAAAAAAACAAAATATTCTTTATCTGTAAATTCGTGTACAGCCGCATTACATTTATCTCTTGTAAGTTTGAACTTAAAAAAAGGAGATGAAGTAATCACGACACCGATGACTTTTGCATCTACAATTAATTCAATTATACTTGCTGGTGGAAAACCGGTTTTAGCAGATATAAATGAGGAAACGTTTAATATAGATCCGGATAATATTATTAAAAAGATTACAAAAAAAACAAAAGGTATAATTCTAGTTCATTTAGCCGGACTTCCATGTGAAATGAAAAAAATAAATAAAATTGTGAAAAAAAATAATTTATTTTTAATAGAAGATTGTGCACATAGTATTGAGTCAAAATACGAAAATAAACATGTGGGTAATTTTGGTGACACGGGTTGTTTTAGTTTTTATTCGACAAAAAATTTAACAACAGGAGAGGGTGGTATGATTATCACTAAAAGAAAACAACTTGCAAATAGAATCAAAATATTAAGATTGCATGGTTTATCCAAAGATGCTTGGAAAAGAAATCTTCCAGACTCGGTAAAATTTAATACAAAATTCGAGCATTATGATGTCAAAGAAATTGGTCTCAAATATAATATGATAGATATTAATTCTGCTATTGGAATAATTCAATTAAAAAAAATTGAAAAAGGTTTAAAGGCTAGAAAAAAAATTTTTAATGTTTACAAAAAGTTATTATCTGGTCTTCCTGTAAAATTCCAAAAATTCACAACTGATACAAAAAATTTTAGACATGCATATCATCTATGCATAATTAAACTTGATAATAAAGAGAATATAAAAGATTTAAGAGATAAACTAGTAATTTATTTAAGAAAAAAAAAGATAGGAATAGGTATTACATACAGGAGTGTAACTGATATGACTATTTTTAAAAAAAAATTTGGATGGAATGACAAAACATGTGCTATTTCCAAAAAATTAGGTGATAATTTGATTAGCTTGCCAATTTATCCAACTTTAAAATATGTAGAACAAAAATATATTTGTGAGTGCATTAAAAAATTCTTTAAGAAATAAAATAGTTTTTCGTTGCGATGCAGCAAATAGCCCAAAAGTTGGAACTGGGCATTTGTTGAGATGTCTAAATTTAGCTAAGCATTTATCAAAAAAATATAACATTCAAAGTAATAAAATAATATTTATATGCAAAACAAATAAAGAATATTTTTTATCTAAAAAAATACTCTTAAAAGAAAAATTTATTTTAAAGAAAATTAGTAATAAAATTAGAGATAATTCAACTGAAGAAGCTAAAAACATATCAAAAAACGCTAGTAATCTATTAGTTATTGATAGAATTTCTAAAACTAACTCTCGATTTTATAAAATAATAAAAAAAAAATTTAAAAAAATTATTATTTTTGAAGATAAATCTAAAATTAGAAAAAAATTTGATTTGAGCTTAAATACATTGGTTTACCCTAAGAATATTATGAAGAGCAAAAATATAAAAATTGGATTTCAATATTTACTACTTCCAATTACATCTAAGAAAGAATTAACTACGATAAATAAAAAAAATATTTTTTTATCTTTTGGAGGATATGACCATAATGATTTATGTTCAAGAGTTTTAAAGATTTTGCCCAAATTTGATGAAAAAATAAATATATTTGTACCTGAAATCTATAACCACAAAAAAATAAGAATATCTAAAAAACATATTATAAAATATTATAAAAAAGAGGAATATCTCAGATATTTAAGACAGTGTAATATTGCGATTATTTCAGGAGGGTTAACTTTATATGATGCTATTTATTTAAAAAAAAAAATAATTTGCATACCACAATATAGACATCAATTTATAAATGCTGTTAAAATTAAGAAACATTATTCAATAGATATTATTAAAAAAAGTCTGAGAAATTTTAACTCTATTATGTTAAAAAAAATAGATCATGTTTATGAAAATAAAAAAATTACACAAAGTAGGGTAAAAGAAAACAATATTATTTCTCATGAAAATTATATAAAAACAATGAATCACATTGAAAAAGTATATGAAAAATCTTTCAATTAATAAAATTTTTAACTTTAAAAATAAAGTAGTTGTTATTTCAGGGACCAGTGGATTATTAGGAAACTCTTTTGCTGAGTTATTTTTGAGCATTGGTAGTATCGTCATTGGTATTGATAAAAAAAAAGGTAGTATAAAAGATAACAATTTTTATTTTTTTAATACTGATATTTCTAATACAAAAAAGATTGATAAAATAATGAACTCTATTGTTAAAAAATTTAAAAAAATTGATGTAATTATAAACAATGCCGGAATTTCTTATTTTACAAAATTTGAGGATAGAACAGATTATGAACTGAATTCTACTTTAAAGACAAATCTTATTGGTACTATAAATCTTTGTAAAAGTTATTTAAAAATTCACAAAAAACGAAAACTAAAAAGATGCAGTATTATCAACATTGGTTCAATTTACGGTTCATTAAGTCCAAATTTTAGTATTTATCAAAAGGGAGACAATATTAATTCTGAAATTTATGGTGCATCAAAAGCTGGAATTATTCAATTCACTAAATATTTATCTGTTTATGGAGCTAAATATAATATTAATGTAAATTGTTTATCTCCAGGTGGAATTTTAAATTTTAATAACATGCAAAAGAAAAATTTTATAAAAAAGTATTCTAAAAGAGTTCCTTTAAAACGAATGGCCACAACTGATGATTTCGTTTCATGCATAATCTTTCTTTCATCAGAAAAATCCTCTTATGTAACTGGTCAAAATATAATTATCGATGGAGGTTTATCTGTATGGTAAAACAGTTTCTAATAGCAGAAGCTGGCATAAACCATAATGGAAACTTAAAATCAGCTTTAAGACTTATTGATGCTGCAAAGAAATCAGGTGCTGATGCTATAAAATTTCAAACGTATAAAACAGAAAAAAGAATTCATAAAAAATATAAAAAAATTTTTGCAATCTTAAAAAAATGTGAGTTAAACTACAAGGAGTTTAAAATATTAAAAGATTATTGTGATCATAAAAAAATTAATTTTTTTTCAACACCTTTCGATTTAGAAGCAGTAGATTTTTTAGATGAATTAAAAGTAAAGTTATTTAAAGTAGCATCATTTGATATAGGAAATAAACCTTTAATAAACTCTATCTTAAAAAAAAATAAAAAAACAATAATTTCAACTGGCATGGCAAGTATGAAAGAGATTGAACTAGTTTATAAAAAATTTAAAAGAAATAGAGTGCCTCTAGTTTTAATGCATTGTGTATCCTCTTATCCCAATAAAACTGAAAATTCTTATTTATCAAATATAAATTTTTTGAAAAAAAAGTTTAATTGTGAAATAGGGCTATCAGATCACAGTGATGGTATAGAGATACCTGTTTACTCAAGTTTGTTGGGGGTTAAATACATAGAAAAACATTTTAAAATTAATAATAAACATAAATGTGTTGACTCACCAGTTTCAATCACAGGTGACCAATTTTTAGAGTTAAAAAAAAAATTAGTTCAAATGAATAAAATAATGGGAAATCCCAAATTCGGAATAAGACCAGAAGAAAAAAATTCAACGATTTTCAAAAGAAAAAAAATGTATTAATGTTCTTTCAAATTTTAACATCTCAATCATCATTTTTTGCAAAAAATAAAGAGATAATTCTAAATAATTTTAAAAAAAAAATTAGGCTTGAATTTATTTATAACTCTAACAAAATTAAAAAAGACGCAAGCTTTGTGTCTGTTATAAGTTATTACAAAAAAATTTTACCAAAAGACCTTAAAAAAAACCAGAATATTTTTGTAATCCATGAATCCAATCTTCCTAAAGGTAGAGGAATGTCGCCACTATTCAATCAGATTTTAAATGGAAAAGAAAAAATTGTTACAACAATATTTAGATGTAATAGAAACTTAGATGATGGTCCTATAATATATAAGAAAACTTTTAGTTATCCAAAAAATTTGATTTACGAAGAAATTAAAAAATTTCAAATGAAAAATAGTATTTACTTGATTAAAATATTATTAGATTTTTTTCAGAATAATAGATTTAGTTTAATTAAACAATTCGGGAAACCATCATATTTTAAAAAAATTCCTGATAGCATAAATGAATTAGATATTAATAGATCTATCAAATCTCAAATAAATATTATTAGAACTAGAGATAAAAAAAATTTTAGGGCATATTTTATTTATAAAAAAAGAAAGTTTTATTTATCTATAATTCCTGAAAAAAAGATCGGTTAAAATTTATGGCTAAATTAAAAAAATTAATTATTGCTTGTGACGGTGAGTCTGCAAGTGGTAAAAGTACAGCTGCAAAACTTATTTCGAAAAAGTATAGTCTTTTGCTTATAAACTCAGGTTTATTATATAGATACTGTAGTAAATTGATTATTAAAAATAAACCAAAAAATATGATTTCCTTTTTAGAGACAAAATTTAAGAATTTAACTTATAGTACTGTTGCTAGACAAAAACTCCATTCAGAGGAAATTTCAAATCATGTTGCAATAATTGCTAGAAATAAAAAGATAAGAGCAATTGTAAATCAATTACAGATGAGAATTATAAAAACAAACAACAGAATCTGTGTGGAAGGAAGAGATATTGCTAGTAAGATTTTGGCCAAAAATCCTAAATATGACCTTGCTTTCTACTTTAAGTGTAATTTAGATGTTGCCGCTTATAGAAGATGGCTAGATATTAAAAAATCAGAACCATTAAGAGAAGTTAAAAAATCTCTTAAATTAAGAACTTTACTGGATAAGAAAAGAAAAAATAGCCCATTAATAAGAGTTAATGACGCTATTTTAGTTAGAAGTGACAGATTAAATAAAAAAGAGGTTTTAGTTAAAATGTCTAAAGTAATTGATAAATTTTTAAAAAGTTAATTTTTATTTTCTTCAGATTTTTCGTAAATACTATCAGAATTATTTGCTACTGGAATTGGATCTTGTATGGGCTCTGTCTGTGGATTTAACTCAATACCAGCTGGAGTAATTGTTTGTGGCATCGCTACAAATTGAGAATCAGGATTGTCAACAGTTTGTCTGATTCTCATCCTATAAATTCCAAATACTCCAATAATAGAATGAAAAAAAAATAAAAAAATAAAAAATCCATTAGGACCTACTAGGTCCATAAAAATTGAGCATAAAAAAGGACCACTCATCGCACCTAATCCAAATACAAATTGAAGGCCTGCGCCTGCAGCGACAAATTTTTCTTTTGGTATATAATCATTAGTATGTGCTAGGATTAGTGAGAACATAGGCAAACTGCAAAAAGAAAAAAGTATTAAAAAAATATAAAACCAAGTTTTACTTGTTGCTAGACCTTCAGGTAAATACATTTGTCTTGATACTAATATTGCAA
>MDTD01074082.1_pt1 | contig 13872 bp, 14 predicted proteins | sample 811221 | NCBI WGS metagenome assembly MDTD01 (sample SAMN05326646, study PRJNA326480) | marine metagenome | isolation source: seawater | place: Pacific Ocean: South West | collected 2011
CCATTTACCATTTGTTTTATTTCAGGGTCTGCGCCTAAACGACCAATTAAAAGTACTTTATTTAAACTTCCAGCCATAATATTTATTATTTGTTAAATTAATTAAATAGATTTATATCACAATTTGTACTGAATATTAATTTTATTAACTCAAAGCAACAAAAATTATGATTAAAAAGATAGTTATTAAGGGCGCAAAGGAACATAATTTAAAGAATATCTCTTTAGAAATACCTAAAGATAAATTTGTTGTGATTACTGGATTATCAGGTTCGGGAAAATCATCTTTAGCTTTTGATACTGTTTATGCAGAAGGTCAAAGAAGATATGTGGAGAGTTTATCTGCTTATGCAAGACAATTTCTTGACAAAATGAAAAAACCTAATGTTGATTTAATTGAAGGATTGAGCCCAGCTATTTCAATTGAACAAAAAAATACTTCGAAGAATCCAAGATCAACAGTTGCCACTGTAACAGAAATTTATGATTATATGAGGGTACTTTTTGCTAGAGCAGGAATTCCCTACTCACCATTTACGGGGAAGCCAATAGAATCTCAAACTGTTACTCAAATTGTTGACAAAATTAAACAGTTGCCAAAAAAATCAACTATTTATCTTTATGCACCAATAGTAAGAGGCCGTAAAGGCGAATATAAAAAAGATATTATAAACTATAAAAAGAGAGGTTTTAGAAAAATAAAAATTGATGAAACTTTATATGATATCGATAAGGTTCCAGAACTTAACAAAAAAATTAAACATGATATCTCTATTCTTGTCGATAGAATTGTTTTGAATTCTTCATTGGGAAATAGATTGGCTGAAGGTATCGAGACCTCTATAAATTTAGCTAATGGTTTAATTTTTGTAGAGTATGAAGATGAAACATTGCCTAAAAAATTTAGAAAATTAGAAAAAATTATCTTTTCGACAAAATTTGCTTGTCCAGAGAGTGGATTTACAATTGAAGAAATTGAACCAAGATTGTTCTCTTTTAATAGTCCTTTTGGCGCATGTGAGGAATGTGAGGGAATAGGAATTAAGCTAAATGTTGACCCAAATTTGGTTGTTCCTAATGAAAAAAAAAGCATTGTTGATGGGGCAATAGAGCCTTGGGCCAAAACAACTACTTTATATTATGCACAAACTTTAGCATCTTTGGCAAAACATTATGGATTTTCCTTAGAAGATAAATGGTCAAAACTTCCAAAAAAAATTAAGGATATAATTCTCTATGGCTCTGATGATGAGGAAATAAAGTTTTCATATGATGATGGATATGAAAAGTACTCACATAAAAAAACCTTTGAGGGTGTAATAAACAATTTAGAAAGAAGATATCTTGAAACAGATAGTGATTGGAAAAGAGAAGAAATAGCTCAATATCAATCGGATACAAAATGTGAAAGATGTAATGGTTATAGACTTAAAGATGAAGCTTTGTGTGTAAAAATAAATGGCCTTCATATAAGTGAAGTAACTGAAAAATCTATTTCAGATGCAGCTAAATGGTTTGACGATCTTAAAACAAATTTAGATAAAAGGCAGTTCAAAATTGCTGAACATATTTTAAAGGAAATAAATGAAAGATTAAATTTTTTATTAAATGTTGGTCTTGATTATCTAACTTTATCAAGAGAGTCAGGTACTTTATCTGGTGGAGAAGCTCAAAGAATAAGGTTAGCTTCTCAGATAGGTTCTGGTTTAACTGGGGTCTTATATGTACTAGACGAACCTTCAATCGGATTACATCAAAAGGATAATGTTAAATTAATAAATGCTCTTAAAAGATTAAGAGATTTAGGAAATACAGTAATAGTTGTTGAACATGATACCGAAACTATGGAAAATGCAGACCATATAATTGATTTAGGACCTCAAGCGGGAAATAATGGTGGGCAAGTTGTTGCACAAGGAAGCTTTAAAGAGATAAGTTTAAACAAGGACAGTATAACGGGAAAATATCTTTCAAATAAATTAAGAATAGATATTCCTAATAAAAGAAGATTAGCAAAAAATGGGAGATTTCTAGAAATAACTGGTGCTACTGGAAATAATTTAGATAATGTTAATTTAAGAATTCCATTAGGAAGTTTAACTTGCGTTACTGGAGTATCAGGAAGTGGAAAATCAACTTTAATACTCCAAACACTTTTTAATGCGTTAAATCTTACTCTAAATAATAATAAATCACGAAAAATTCCAAAACCATTTAAGGGATTTAAAGGAACTGAGCTAGTTGATAAAATAATTGATATAGACCAATCACCAATAGGAAGAACACCAAGATCAAATCCAGCAACTTATACTGGAGCCTTTGGTCCAATAAGAGATTGGTTTACAAATTTACCTGAGTCTAAAACAAGAGGATATAAACCAGGTAGATTTTCATTTAATGTAAGGGGTGGTAGATGTGAAGCTTGTGAAGGAGATGGTGTAATTACTTATGAGATGCATTTTCTTCCTGATGTATATATTCAATGTGATGAGTGTAAAGGTACAAGATATAATCGAGAGACTTTAGAAATAAAATTCAAAGGTAAAAGTATTGCTGATGTTTTAGATATGACAGTAGATGAAGGATGTGAATATTTCGAAAATATCTCAAATATAAAAACAAAGTTATTAACACTAAAAAAAGTTGGATTAGGTTACATTAAGATTGGTCAACAGGCTACCACGCTTTCTGGTGGTGAGGCTCAAAGAATAAAATTGGCAAAAGAGCTTTCTAAAAGATCTACAGGTAGAACAATGTATATTTTAGATGAACCTACAACAGGATTACACCAGCATGATATAAAAAAATTGTTAGAAATTCTTCATACTTTCGTGGCTTTAGGCAATACCGTAGTTGTTATTGAGCATAATTTAGATGTTATAAAAACTGCAGATTATATAGTAGATATGGGTCCTGAAGGTGGCGTTAAGGGTGGAAAGATAATTGCTGAAGGTAAGCCAGAGGAAATTTGTAAAATTAGTGGCAGTTATACTGGTAAATTTTTAAAACCACTTTTGAGATAAATAAATATCTGTTAAATTTCAAAAAATTTTAGGGTATAATTTTCATCTAAATGAGCAACTTTAAAGCCAATATTCTAAATTTTTTATCATCGTTACATAAAACTATTTATGCATCGATTGCTTTAACTATACTTCTGTTTTTATTACTCTTTTATATTAATGAAGGTTTTAGTTTTGATCGACTTTTTTGGAGCGGAATAGCAAGATATACTCATGCTATTGTAGCAATTATGTGGATTGGTCTTTTATGGTATTTTAATTTTGTTCAAATACCTAATATGTCTAAAATTCCTGAAGAACAAAAACCAGCAATCAAAAAAGTTATTGCACCTTCAGCTCTATTTTACTTTCGATGGGCTGCTGCACTAACAATTTTATCAGGATTAATTCTTGCTTTACTTAATGGATATTTGTATGACGCCATGACTCTAAGCGTGGGCTCTAGAATACCAAAACATACAGCTATAGGTATTGGAATGTGGCTTGGATTAATTATGGCATTCAATGTTTGGTTTATTATTTGGCCAAATCAGAAAAGAGCTTTAGGAATAGTGGAGTGCGATGATGATAGAAAATTAAAATCTGCATCTTCAGCTATGCTATTCTCTAGAATTAATACTTTATTGTCTCTTCCAATGTTGTTTTCAATGGTTGCAGCGCAAAATTTATATTAATTTTTTTCATCATCTTTTATAATTGTTTTTTGTGATACATTAAGTCTGACTAAAACTGTATTAGCTATATAAATTGAAGAATATGTTCCAAAAATTACACCAAAAATCATTGCTAGTGAAAAACCTTTTAAAATCTCACCACCAAAAAAAAATATTGATAATAAAGCTAACAGAGTTGTAACTGAGGTTATTAATGTTCTTGATAGAGTTTCATTTATAGAAATATTTGTTAATTCAAAAATTTTAATATCTGAATATTTTCTTAAATTTTCTCTCACTCTATCAAATATTACAACTGTGTCGTTCATTGAATAACCAACGATAGTAAGAACTGCTGCAATAATAGATAAGTTTATTTCAAGACCAAGAAATGAAAACAAACCTAAGGTAACTAAAACGTCATGAAATAAAGCAAGTATAGCTCCTAAACTAAATTGCCATTCAAACCTGATCCAAATATAAATTAACATTAAAATTAATGAAACTGATATAGCAATTAAACCGGATTTTAATAATTCCGCACTTACTTTTGGTCCAACATTTTCAACTCTCCTAAAATTAAAATTATTGCCATAAGACTTATCGAGATTCGTCTTAATTTTTTCTATAACATTTTTATCACTGTTGTTTTCAAATTTTATTAAAAAATCATTTTCATTACCAAATTTTTTAACTGAAACATCTCCAAGCTCCATTTGACTTAAATTATCTCTTAACGAAGTTACTGTAATTTTAGAATCTGAAGCTCTTAACTCTATTAATGTTCCACCTTTAAAATCAATTCCAAAGTTTAAGCCTTTAAATGTTAGAAAAATTAATGAAACTATTACTAATGAAATTGAGAGAATATTAAATTTATTATAGTATTGATTAAAAGGTATCATTTAAATTAATCCTACTTTATCTTTATTTTTATAAACGTATAAAGAAGTTAACAATCTTGCTATAAAATATACTGAAAAAAGTGTTGTAAAAATTCCAATTCCTAAAGTGAGAGAAAATCCTTTAATTGGACCTGATCCCATAAAAAAAAGGATAATAGCGGCTAATAAAGTTGTAATGTTTGCATCTAAAATAGCTGTTTTAGATTTTGAGTAGCCACTATCAAAAGCTATAAAATTATTTTTTTCATTTTTAAGCTCTTCTTTAATTCTCTCAAAGATAAGAACGTTGGCATCTACCGCCATACCCACAGTTAAAATAATTCCTGCAATTCCTGGTAAGGTTAATGTTGCCTCAAATAAAGTTAAGATCCCTATTAAAAGGAATAAATTTATTACTAAAGTGAAATTGGTTATTAGTCCAAATATTTTATACTTAATAAAAATAAATAATATTACAAAAACAAATCCTACAATAAGAGCAATGATACCAGCATTTATTGAATCTTGTCCTAAATCAGGACCTACTGTTCTTTCTTCTATAATGTTTAATGGAGCAGGAAGAGCTCCAGATCTTAGTAACAATGCTAGATCGGTTGCTGACTGAAAAGTAAAGCCACCACTTATCTGACCTGATCCACTAGCAATAGTATCTCTTATTACAGGAGCACTTATAATTTTTCCATCTAATATAATTGCTAATTGTTTTCCAATACCTGTGGATGTCGCCTTTCCAAATCTTTTGGCACCTATTCTGTCAAGTGTAAAGGTAACTACAGTTTCATTAGTTTCAGTGTTCATTCTAGGTTGGGCATCTAAAAGATTATCACCACTAAGAATTATTCTTTTGCTTACAATTGCTTCTTCATCACTATTTTCATACTGTAATTTTTCAGAACCAAAAGAGTCGTTAGTTTTATTAGTAACAAATCTAAAATTTAAATTTGCAGTTTTGCCTAAGAGTGATTTAATTCTCATAGGATCATCTAATCCGGGTAATTCAACTAAAATTCTATCATTGCCCCTTTTAAGAATATTAGGTTCATTGGTTCCAATCTCATCTATTCTTCTTCTTACGATTTCTAAAGCTTGATCTTGAGAGGATGTTTTTAATTCAATTAATCCTTGTCTGGAATAAGTTATCTTAAAAAAATTATTTTCTTCTATTAATTCATATTGATGGGATTTGAATCTTGGATAATACGGATTAATATTACTTTCTTCATCATTAAACTCATCGATAACAATTTGTTTTGATTCAGTTTCAACTGAAAAAAAAAGTTTTTGATCCTGAAGTTTTAAATTTGATATTCTAACATTTTTATCTTTAAGATAATTTTTTAGAGTAATAGTGAAATTTTGCAGTTTTTGCTCTATTACAGGTTTATTATCTATTTCTAACAAAAGATATGATCCGCCTTGTAAATCTAAACCAAGATTAATTTTTTTGTTTAATAATTCATTATTAATCTTGAAGAGATTAGATAATGCAATCAGAACAAAAAAAAGTGAAATTAAAATGATTGAAAATATTCTTAATTTTGAAAAGTATAACACTTTGTTTAATGAAATTTATTTTTTTATTTCTTGGGAATTCATGAGGCTTTGAATACCTGTGCCCCTAATAACTTCCACTGTTACATTTTCAGCTATTTCAACTTCAACTTTATCATTATCTATAACTCTTGTAATAGTGCCTGTTATACCACCAGAAGTAACAATTTTATCTCCTTTTTTTAAACCTTCAACCATAGCCTTATGTTCTTTAACTTTTTTTTGTTGCGGCCTAATCAAGAAAAAATAAAAAATAACAAATATAAGTATTAAAGGTATAAACTGGCCTATTCCTGAACTTTCCATAAAACTCCTTAATAAGGAAGAGTATTTATACTATCTATTTGATTAAAACAACTTTAATTGAGTGAAATTTTTTCCATATTGTTCATATATGGTCTTAAGACTTTTGGAACACTGATAGATCCGTCTTTTTGTTGATTATTTTCTAATATAGCTATTAATGTTCTTCCAACAGCTAAACCACTACCATTTAAAGTGCCTAAAAATTGAATTTCCTTTTTTTGATTTTTATATCTTGCCTTCATTCTAGTCGCTTGGAATGTGGAGCAAGAAGAACAAGATGAAATCTCTCTAAACTTGTTTTCAGATGGTAACCAAACTTCAATATCATAGGTCTTTTCAGCACTAAAACCCATATCGCCACTACACAAAACCATTTTTCTATATGGTAATTCCAATAAGTCTAATATTCCAGTTGCACAATTAGTCATACGTTCTAATTCATCTAGACATTTATTATTCTCAACAATACTTACAAGTTCAACTTTATAGAACTGATGTTGTCGAATCATGCCTTTTGTATCTTTACCATAGCTTCCTGCTTCTTTCCTGAAACATGGAGTTGAAGCGACAAATCTTAAAGGAAGATTTTCCAGATCAATAATTTTTTCTTTCACTATATTGGTTAAAATTACCTCAGCAGTGGGTATTAGAAATTTTCTGCCAGTTTTTTCGTCAAGTTTTACCTCAAACTGATCATTTTCAAATTTTGGTAATTGACCAGTTCCAAACATTGATACATCTGAAGCTAATAAAGGTGGTGAAATTTCCTCATAACCATTTTTTCTTACATGTATGTCTAACATAAAATTTGATAAAGCTCTTTCTAATAAAGCAAGATCATTTTTAACGAAAACAAATCTTGAACCTGTAGTTTTTGAAGCTAATTCAAAATCTAACATGCCTAAATTTTCTCCAAGCTCATAATGAGATTTAGGTACAAAATCAAATTTTGGTATTTGTCCGAATTTAGCAATTTCCACATTATCTTTTTCCTCTTTTCCTATAGGCACGTCTGATTGAGGAATATTTGGAATGTTAGCTAATATTTCATCTAAAACTAATTTAATTTTGTTTTGTTCTTTAATAATCTTGTCAATTTCTATTGAAATATTTTTAGATTTTGCAAACAAAGTTTTATCTTTTGATTTGGAAATATCTTTTTTATCTTTTTCAAGAGTCTCTTTTTTTTGAATTAATTTTCGATTTTGAACATCTAAATCTTTTAATTTGTCAAAATCAATTTTTGTAAATCTTTTTTCTAAAGCTTTTTTAAAGCCCTCAAAATCTTTTCTTATATCTTTTAAATTATGCATCAGAGTCTTTTAATTTTTTATTCTCAATGAATCTTACTGAAAATATTGATAATTCATATAAAATTAACAAAGGTATTGCTAATCCAATTTGTGTTATTGGATCTGGTGGAGTCAATAAGGCAGCAGCCGCAAATATTATCACAACAACATATTTTCTTCTTTTTTTGAGGAATTCAGAATCTATAAGTCCTACTCTAGCTAATAAGCTCAAAACAACAGGTAATTGAAAACTTATTCCAAATGCAAAAATAAGTTTCATGATTAATGATAGGTATTCATTTACCTTTGCCTCTAGTTGTATAGGTAAATTAGTTGTTAGGCCGGTACTTTCAAAAGATAAAAAAAATTTTATAGCGAGCGGCATAACTAAATAATAAACCAATATTCCGCCTAAAAAAAATAATACCGGTGTTAAAATAAGATAAGGTAAAATCGCAAGTTTTTCGTGTTTATAGAGACCCGGGGCAATGAATTTCCATATCTGCATCAATATAAATGGACAAGTTACAAAAAAAGCTACAAAAAAAGAGACCTTTAAATATGTAAGAAAAGTTTCTTGCAATGCTGTAAATATCAATCTTCTTTCAATTTCATCATCTCTTACAGCTTTAGCATAAGGTTCTACCAAGAAACCATATAAATTTTCTGCGAAGAAATAACATCCAATAAAAAAAATAATCAAAAAAATAAAACTATTAATTAATCTTTTTCTTAGCTCAGCTAAGTGACTTACAAAGTTACTATCATTTTCTTCATGACTCATCTTTTTTTTCTTCTTTTTTTTCTATGTGATTTTCTTCAATATCAATATTTGAAACTTCATTTTGAATATTGTTCACGTATTTTTTAACTGATCCAATCCATGATCCAACTTTTTTTAACATTATAGGAAAATCTTTTGGTCCGAGAACAATTATAGCTATTACAACAATTATTAAAATCTCAAACCAACCAATAGTAGGCATGTGATTTATTCTTTTTTGTTTGGATCTTGATTTTCGTCAGAAATATTTTTAGGATCAGTATCATCAGTTACATCTGATGCCATACCTTTTTTAAAACTTTTAATTCCTTTTGCAACATCTCCCATCAGACTTGAGATTTTACCTCTTCCAAAAAGTAATACTACAAGGATAACAACTATAGCTATTTGCCAAATTCCAATACTCATATAAATCTTATAACCTTTTTATTAATATTTTAAAAGTATCTTTTTTTTATAAAGAAATTGTTTCTAATTTTATTTATTTTCATCTGAATCAAGTGTGCTATTTAACATTTCGTCAATATTTGAATAAATGTCCTCTTTTTTACCTTCTTGTTTCTCTTTATAAAATTTTCCAGTTCCAAAAATAGCATCATCAATATTAGTGCTATCTATTAAACCAGCTGCACCGAGTTCATCTATAGTTGGTAAATCTGATAACTTTTGAAGATTGAAATGACTTAAGAAATCATCTGTTGTTTTATACTGGATTGGTTTACCTGGAACGTCTTTTCTTCCTCCTGGTTTAACCCAGTTTAATTCCATTAAAATTTCAAGTGTATTTGTTCCAAAAGCTACACCTCTAATATCTTCAATTTCAGCTCTTGTTACGGGCTGATGATAAACAATAATTGCTAAAGTCTCTATTGCTGCTTTTGACAGTTTTTTTTCTACAGTTTTTTCTTGTTTCATTAAATTTGATAAATTGGGGGATGTTCTAAAAGACCATTTTTTTGAAATACAAACTAAATTTATACCTCTATCTAAATATTCTGATTGAAGTTTAAATAATATCTTTTCAACATCAATCTTTTTTGAAATTTTACTTTGAATTGTCTCAATGTCCAAAGGTTCAGCGGCAGCAAATATAATTGCCTCAATTTCTTTTTCTGATTCTGATAATTTTGAAGGAAAATTAATTATATTATCTTTTTTTTTTAAATCTTTTTTTTTCATTTTGCTTTTTTAATGTAAACCTCATCAAAGAGATTTTCTTGCTTAATTTCTAAATTACCTTCTTTAACTAATTCTAATGATCCAGCGAAGATACCTGCTTTTCCAGTTTTACTAAACTTCTTATTTTTCTTAAAATTTTTTGGGATAAGATCATCCAATTTTTTCCAATTTATTAAATCACTAAATAAATCTCTTATTCTTTTAATTCCTTCCTCAGTAGTAAAAACTGGTAGCTTAGGAATATTCATTTTTTGAAAATCTTTTGTCATAATTATTGTGGAATAAGTTTTTAATAGATTAAATAGAGTAACTTTATATTCACTATTATATATAGGTTTTATACCTGATCGCATTCCCCGTGTTCTTATCTCTCTTCCTAACCTTTTTCTTTTCAGCATTTGTTCTGATAGCAATCTTATTAATTCTAATTTTTTTAATTGTAATTTTAATTTTTCAGCCACTTCTTGAACTTTAAATTCTTCTTCGGGTGTGCCTGGTAATAATAGTTTTGATTTTAAATAAGCCAACCAAGTAGCCATGAGCAAATATTCTGAAGCAATTTCTAAATTTAAATTCTTTTCGTTTATAATAAATTCATGAAATTGATCAGCTAATTTGGTTATTGAAATATCTTCTAAATTAACTTTCTGATTTTTAGCTAATTCAAGTAAAACATCCAAAGAGCCATTGTAACTATCAATATCTACTTTAAATAGAGATGAATCATTTTCTAACATAAACAATACTAACTTAAAATTTTATAAAATTGTGATGTTTTTTTTATTATAAATTTATCAATTAAAGGCGAATTTCTTCCAATTATTTCCATTTCTCGGTAATTTCCATTACAATGTAGAACTATATTTACTCCAGCATCAAAGGCCTTTGTTGTATTTTCTTTTAAACTCCCTTTAAGACTTTTCATAGATAAATCATCAGAAATGATTAAATTTTTATAACCTATTTCACTTCTTATTAAATTAATTAATTTGCTAGAGTGAGTCACAGTATTTGTTTTATCAATTTGATTAAAAATGATATGGGCAGTCATAGCAAATAAACTTTTTTTATTTTTAAATACTAAAAAATCATTTTTTTTAAGAAAATTAAGTTTTTTATTAATTTTAGGCGTAAATTTATGGCTATCACTTTTTGCATGTCCGTGGCCCGGTATATGTTTAATAACTGTTCCTATTTTATTTTCATGAAAATTTTTAATACAGTAATCACCTATTTTACTTGAAATTTTAGGATTATGTGAAAAAGATCTATCGCCAATAATTTTACTTGATCCTTCAACATTTAAATCAAGCACAGGAACTGTATTAATATTTATACCAATTTTATTCAGTAAATAAGAGTTTTTATCTATAAATAATTTATATAAAAAACTAAATTTTTTTTTATCTTTCGAAAAAATATCTCCAAAAAATTTTGATGTGAAACTCTCAAATGAAATAATTTTTTCCAATCTGTTCACTCGACCTCCCTCTTGGTCAACTAAAATTGGATATTTCTTATCTTTAAAAACATTTCTTATTGATGATGTAAGTTTATTAGCTTGATGAATATTGTCTATATTTCGTGAAAATAAGATGACTCCCCATGGCTTATATTTTTTTAGAAAAGATTTTTCTTTTTCTAAAAGGGTTGTTGATTTTAAGCCAATTATAAATGCACGTCTATTTATCATTTGACCCTAATAGACTCCAAAAATTAAATTTTTTTTTACTTTTATTGCTAGATTGTTCTATATATTCTATGATATTCTTGGTATCATCTTCTAGCACAGGTAATTTTTCAGAGTAAATATCAATCTTTTTTTCAATATTATTAAAGGATCTATAAGATTTTTTTTTATTTTTGTCTGAAAAATAATACTTACCAATAAGAAAAATAAATAAACATATTGCTAATATAAATACAAAGTATTTAAATTCTTTAAACATCACATTTTTTCTGGAACAGAAACCCCAACAATATCCATTCCTGATTTAATAACATTAGATATAACCTTTAAAAATATTAATTTATCATTGGAGATTTTTTTTTTTGAATCAATAAATCTTTTTTCGGGGTTATCTTTTCCAAAATTCCAGTAAGAGTGAAACAAAGAAGCAAGTTCGTAAAGGAAAGTTGGTATTCTATGTGGTTCAAGTTTTTTACACGTACTATCAATACATTTAGGCCATTCAGAAATTTTTTTTAAAATTTTTATCTCATCATCAGAATAATGAAAATCATACTTGTTTATTTTAATGTCAGTTTTTAAGTCCTTATCTAAATGTCTAAAAACAGAAGCTATTCTAGCATAACTATATTGAACGTAGTAAAGAGGATTATCTTTAGATTTTTCAATCACATTATCAAAATCAAAATCAAGTTCTGCATCGCTACTTCTGTTTAACATAATAAATCTTGTAGCATCTTTGCCAACTTCATTAATTAAGTCATCTACAGTTATATAATCACCTCTTCTTTTTGACATTTTAAAAGGTTTATTATCCTTAATAAGTTTAACTAACTGACTAACTTTACAAATCAGTTTTTCATTCGAATTTGATAAAGCTTCTACTGATGATGAAATTCTTTTAATATATCCAGCATGATCAGCCCCTAAAATATTTATCAAATAGTCAAATTTTCTATCTAATTTATTTTTATGATAAGCTACATCACTCGCGAAGTAAGTCCACGCACCATCTGATTTTTGTAAAGCTCTATCTTTATCATCACCAAAATCTGTAGATTTGAATAATAACTGTTCACGTTCTACCCATTTATCATTTTTCTCACCAACTGGAGCTTTGATTTTTCCTTTATAAACAAATTTATTTTTTTTAAGAAAATCAACAACTTTTTCAACTTCTTGATTTTTAACCAATTCTTTTTCACTTACAAAATTATTATGTGAAATTCCTAAACTATTGAGATTTTTTTTGATTAGTTTTAAAGATTCCTCAATAGCTAAATTAGTAAGTTTTTCAGATATCTTATCAAAATTGGAAAAATCAATATTTTTATTTGAATTTATTATATTCTGAGCAAAATCTTTTAAATAATCTCCAGGATATAAATCCTCATTTTCTATTGGAAAAGTCTCATTATAAGAAATCTCTCTTATTCTAAAGTAAACAGATTTTGTAAAATTAATAATCTGATTTCCATAATCATTTACATAATATTCTTTTGTGACTTTATGTTTGTTAAATAATAAAATATTTGCAATAACATCACCTAAAATAGCACCTCTACAATGCCCGACGTGTAAAGGCCCTGTTGGGTTTGCGGATACAAATTCAATTAAATAGTTTTTCTTTTTTTCTTTTTTATTTATACCAAAAGTTTTTGGTTCTTGCGATATATCTCGCACAAAATTTGTCCAAAAAACTGATTTGAACTTTATGTTTATAAAACCTGGTTTTGCTATAGAGATTTCATCAATAAGCTCATCATTTTTTTTTATAACTTCAATTAAAAGCTCTGCTAATTCAATTGGAGATTTTTTATTTACTTTTGATAAAACCATTGCAACGTTTGTTGAAATATCACAATTAAATTTTAATGGAGGAATCTCAGTAGTAATTCCATCAAAATTATCAGGTAAAATTATTTTTTTATTTTTTGACTGCTGTAACAAAATTTTTTTGATCTTTTCTAAATAATTTTCAAAAATGTTCATTTTATATTATTGTAAAGATTTATAGCGTATCTATCGGTCATGCCTGAAATAAAGTCTGAAATATTTCTATACTTATCATTAGATAATAGTTTATTTGTAATAAATTTTTTAGGTTTTTTGTTTATAATCTTAAATAATTTTTTTATAATTATTTTACCTTTATCATTTTTTTTGAGCACTTTTTTATTATTATACATTTTTGTCTTAAGAAAAGATCTAATTTCATTTTCTGAGTTCTTGATTTTTTCAGAAAAATCTACCATTAAAAAAACAGTTTTGTTTATGTCTTTATAATTTTTAACTTTGTTTAATTTAAGGTTATTTTTGGTATTTTTTATCAAGTCTTTTATCATTAAATCAATTGAGTCTCTAATAACTTGGTATGTTGCAATTTTATAATTTTGTTTATTAATCTGATTCTTATATTTTTTATAAATATCTTTAAAAAAATTAATCTCAACTAACTCTTCCAATTTAAAAAGGTTTGCATTTATTCCA
>MDTD01011866.1_pt1 | contig 13870 bp, 9 predicted proteins | sample 811221 | NCBI WGS metagenome assembly MDTD01 (sample SAMN05326646, study PRJNA326480) | marine metagenome | isolation source: seawater | place: Pacific Ocean: South West | collected 2011
TAATCGTCAAATGAAATCATGGTAGAGCTCCCTAAATGACAGTAACCACAGTACGCGTTCGAATTTAACGGGCAACTTGAGCGCTAATGTATTCACCCATTTAAAAAATGGCTCAAAAGACAAATTTAGCCAAGGCGTTTCGAGGTGACGAACAAGTGGTTAAATAAATGACCCGTAGCTGACTTTTTTCACGCGATCGAAAAACTCTTTCCACTCATCTTTGGTGAGCAAATAGGGTTCGCCTAATTGACAGGTCAGCACATACTGGCGGCACATAATTTCTAAGCGATGTGCGAGAGCAACAGCACTCGGCAGATCTCGGCCGCGGCAGATCATGCCGTGAGAACCCAATAAACAAGCCGACCGCTTATGCAACGCCGCAGCAGCGTCTTCTGCAAGCTTTTCCGTGCCGAACGTCGAATACGGTACCCACGGCACATCGGAGCCACCAAAGGTGCCAACCAGATAATGAAAACCCGGGAGGCCGCGCCCCTGGCAAGCGATGGCAACGCAATGGTCAGAGTGTGTGTGTACGACAGCTTGTGCTTTGGTCTCTTTATAGATTGCGGCATGCATGCGCCATTCGCTGGAAGGCTTACGATCGCCACCCCATTCGCCATCCAAGGTCACCTCAACAACGTGCTCAGAACAAATATTAGAGCCCGTTGCACCAGAGGGAGAAATCAACATGTTATCGCCGAACCGGCAGCTAACGTTACCCGAGGAAAGTTCGTTCAGGCCTATCGACTCTAAATGTTTATACTGCTCAGTCAGCTGCGCGCGAAGCTCCGCTTCATGGTATTGCTGCGTCATCATTTCCCCCCAAAAATTAGTTGTGCTCTGCCAGCCGCATCCGTTCTAACGCCCGAAAAAAGAAATCGTCTTTTCCCAACGCACCCGCCTTTAAAACAAAGGATACCGGCTCCGGCGCCGATTGATGGCAATATCCACCGCCCAATTCATCAAACGCAGATACTTCTACTTTAGCGATGCCAAGTGAGTTAATCACCTGACCCGATGTCTCACCACCAGCCACAACGAATTTTCTAAATCCCAATGAAAATAAACCCTGCGCAACCTGACCGATGATGTTGTCAGCAAGGGACGCTGCCCCCTCTCTAGTCAACGCCTCATGGGCTTGCTCCACACCAGCAATATCGGCAGAGGTCGCTATGGCAATAGGCTGATCCAAAGGCTGCGCCTGAACCCAATCTAATATTTGTGCCGCATAAGCATCAGGGCTATCCACCTCGAGCAAATCCACATGAAAAACCGGGTACTGTGCCTCAAACCGTTCGATCTGACGCAACGTCGGTCCGGCGCAGCTGCCAGCAATGACCGCTTCACGTCCCGGCGCTGGCGATAACAAAGTTTTTTTCGAAATTTCTGACTCTACCCCAAGGCGCCTTCGCCACGCCCGCGACAGAAAAACTGGTAAAGCGTCTGCACCAGTGGTCAGCGGCCAATCCAGCGCAAACTCACAGATACGCTCAAGATCCTCATCGTCGACAGAATCCACAATAAATAGCCGCGGCGCATCCTCCCTTGCTAATAAGTCGCTTACACCAGAAGCTTCTCCGACAATAATATTGTGTGGTATTAAGCCGACCCTTTCTTGCGTTTGCGGTTCGAGCACTTCCACCAAGTTCGAATTGAGCATGGGGGTAACTGGATCGTGTTTTTTAAAGGAATCGCCTAATGGTGTCGCGCCAATAAACATCCTGCCCTGAAAAACGGTCACCGTATGGCGGGGAAAAGCCGGGCAAAATAGCGTTTGCAAACCGCCGGTTGCTTCCAGCATGGCAATTGATACCGGGCCAATATTGCCCCGATCAGTAGAATCGAAGGTCGCGCAGTACTTATAGTAGAAGCGCTGAATGCCCAGTTGCTTCATGCCAGCGACTACCCTCTGTGCTTCGGCAACAGCCACTTCGGGGTCGACCAGACGAATTTTTCTAGCAACCACAACAGCTTCTGCAGCAGTAGTATCGATATCGGCCAACGCTTCCACAGAACTTACCAGCGGACAACGAACACCTTCAGCCTCCAGCAAGCTGGCTGCCATCATTCCGCCAGTCAGGTCGTCGGCAAGTATTCCCAGTTCCAGCACACCTCTTCCTTTTACCCTTTATCAATTCCATCCTACGGCATTCTCCTCTGGCTGACCTTGGGGTTTCTGCTTAAAGTCACCCAAATTTAATCTGGGCGATGCAACCTGTCTCCACTACTTCCATAAGGTCGACGTACTGGTCGGACTAAGCGAACCAGCCTGTCCTGCAGCGCTATCTGGACGCTGAAATAACCCTTGCTTCGAAATTGGGGGAAAGTGCACCCGCAAACGTGTGTAAAAAACCGGGACACGCCTATAGAGTGGGCCACCTGTATAGCGCACAGGAATACGCGCGCGAAAATTGGCAAGGTGGGCTTATGCTGGATGCAGAAATCCAATCCCTTAAACTGTCGTTCCAGAAAGACGGCTTTGCGATCGCCCGCGGTTTTTTCGCTCCCGAGGTCATCGACGAAATTTGCTGGCGGGCGGAAAAGGTACTCCAAGATCGAACCGAATTTTCATCGACTTATACCAACATTACCAAGGGTCTGGAAAAAGCAGATGAATTCTTCGAAAACCTCCTCAATAAGGGTCCACAAATTGCGCTGTTGCAACAACTGCTTGGCGAACCTCCGGTTCCAGCAACCGCCAGTTTTTTTACGAAAAATAAAACCAGCGAAGAGGTTTATCCACACATTGACGCAGTGCATGGCGGCGTTATTTGGGTTGCCATCGACAACACGAATCGCGACAACGGTTGTATTCATTTCTTGAAAGGCTCCCACCATCGGGAGGAAGAGTTTTCCTACCTTCGCCCAAATCAAAAAAATGATTTTTCAAAACATCCAGACCTGGTTGAGGCGGCAATGAACGCTGGTGACATGTTGCTATTTCAGTCCAGAACCGTGCATTGGTCAGGACCAAACCACAATGGATCACAGCGCCGCGGCTTCAACTGTTTCTATACGGGCAAATCGAGCTAAGCGATACGGCGGTTGCCAAAAGAGCCTTAGAAGTCGCAAAAAACATACTCGCCACGAATACGGTGGCATCGGCTAATGTAGGTCAATCCTTAGGATAATCGCTACATGTTGTAGATATGAAACTGTTCACAAAAAAAACCACTGCAGAGGAAGTCACAGAAGACCTAAATTTATCGGGACAAATAATCCTTGTTACCGGCACTACCGCAGGCATCGGACACGAGACCATGCGCGTGCTTGCAATGCGCGGTGCGCATGTACTGGCAACCGGGCGAACCGTCGAAAAGGTGATCGCAGCCAGCGACAAGATGCCGGGCACAATAACACCTGTCGCGCTGGAGCTTACGAATCTGACTTCAATTAATCGCTGCACGAGCAGTGTGCTGGAAGCCGGACTCCTGCCAGACACGGTTATTTGTAACGCAGGTATTTACCCGTTCGGTGATCTAGAACTGGTACGCGGCATCGAGAAAGTGTTCTTCGCCAATTTCCTCGGGCACTTCGCGCTAATCAATGACCTTTTACCTGCGATGCTGGAACGCGGAACCGGCAAGTTTGTTCATGTAAGCAGCGATTCGGCCTATAAGCAGGCGCCAGCATGCGGTATCGACTTCGACAACCTCTGCGGTGAGGGCAAGTTCGATGCGGGCGAAGCTTATGGCAGATCGAAACTGGCTAACGCGCTTTTTTCTTTAGAACTGGCCAAGCGCCTGAAGGGCACAAATCTCACGTCAAACGCGGTTCATCCGGGCAGTATCATGACGAATATCAGTCATTCGGCGCCGCTTTGGGTTAAAGCCAGTTTGTCGCTCGGCCGATTTTTTCTAAGGACCGTAGCGGAAGGCGCGGCCACACAAGTTTATGTTGCGAGCCATCCCGATGCAGACAAAGAGTCTGGTTGCTTCTTCGAAACCTGCCAACCGGTCGACTTTGAGGCTACCCACCCGATAAGGAACCGAAAATTGGCGCAAGAACTGTGGCATGTCGCCACGGCTATGTCCCAACGCCTGCAAGCGGAAACCGCTGTCTGAACCATCCCGCTGCCTTTAACAAGCATCTTATTCACGATCTTAACTACAGGCTTTATAGAGCGATTCTCTGTTTCAAAAAATCTTCGTATACGGTTCGCACTTTGGTTAATTAAGCAAGTGACGACCAGACCTAATGTACTTGGTGCATCCCCTGGACAAAAAGCAAAACACAACCGAATCTTCATACAGACTGTTTTTGGGGTAACTTAACGCGGCACCTCCAAAGGATTTTTGCTCATCGCAAAATCGCTGTGGGATAGTGCTCTCTCACTAAGCCGAGCCGCTCATGTCTAAACCAAACATAGTTTTTATCTTCACCGATCAACAGCGGGCAGACACTATGGGCTACGCAGGCGACCCAGTCGCCATAACGCCGCATATAGATCAGCTTGCCGCCCAGGGCACCGTTTTCAGCGAGTGCTGCACCAGCTCTCCAGTGTGCATGCCCGCTCGAGCCAGCATGATGACCGGGTATCAGGTTCATCAGCATGGCGTTTGGGCTTTCGCTGATCCAGAGCTTCGGCATGGGCAAAGCCATGTTCGCAATATTAGGGACGCCGGTTATCGCACCGGCGTAGTAGGCAAAACACACCTCTGGCGGCATGGCAAAGGACACGCGGACGATCACATTGAGGAAATGCGCGACTGGGGCTTTGTCGACATCCGAGAGACCACCGGGCCATCTGAGTCGCTCACCACCGATTCGCTTTATACCGATCATTTACAAGCAAAGGGTGTGCTGGAAACGCACCGACAGTACTTTCAAATGTATTTACAAGGTGAGCGACCGTTTCCGTGGGAACTTCCGCCAACACAGCTACCCACCGAGGACCACCTCGACATTTTCATCGGCAGCCTCGCGGAACAATGGATTGAAGATTGCTCACCCGACGAGCCGTTTTACTTGCAGGTTAACTTCGGCGGGCCACACGACCCTTGGGATGCGCCGCCTGAGTATCGCCGCTTATACAATCCCGACGAGATGCCGCTTTCCGTCCGAGAGGCGCGGACTGGACCGATGTCACCTCACGTGGAAGTACTGCTGAATTACGCGCCCAACAATCTGGTCAGAATGAGCACTGCACAAAACCAGATCATGAAAGCTAACTACTACAGCAAAGTGACACTCATAGACGATTGCGTCGGCCGCATCACGCAAAAACTAAAAGAACGCGATTTGCTGGATAACACTTGGATCGTATTTTCGTCAGACCATGGCGAAATGTTAGGCGACCATGGCTTGCTCGCTAAGAAAGTATTCTACGACGGCGCCGTAAAGGTGCCGTGTTTATTTCGACCGCCAAATGGCCGGGGCCAAGGCAGCACGCCGGCGCTAACCTGCCATTTAGATATTGTTGCAACTCTTATTGAGATCTCCGAAGCAGCCCCACTACAGGACAGCGACGGGCGATCACTGATGCCGATTCTTAGTGGTGAATCCAAAGTAGCGCAGCGCCCTGGAGTGCTGAGCGAACTTGGCCTTCCGCCCTCCGCATTCGTTATGCTGCGTACCGAAAATCACAAACTTTCTATTGACGCAAAGAGTCGACAACCCATCGAACTTTATAACCTGCGCGCAGATCCCAACGAGTTACACAATCTGATTAACAATCCAGACTATAGCGATCTACAACAGCAACTGATCACCCAAATACTGAACCCAATGCTCGATAGTCTAGATACCGGTACCTGGTGAGGATTACGAGCGCACCATTAAACTTAGACCATCATGCAAACGAGCGGTGCGCAGCCGAGCCGCCGAAAAGAGGAATAAACCATGTCGAAATTCTCGCTCCAAGGTAAGACAGTTATCGTTACCGGCGGGGCCGGCGGACTCGGAGGAGCCATGTGCGCCAACTTTGCGGAAGCTGGGGCTAACGTTGTAGTCGCGAGCCGAAACCAAGAAAAAATAGAGGCACACGCCGCAGGCATTAGAGAAAAAGGCCAGAACGCTATCGCTATACCTGTCGATGTTACCAACGAGGACAGGGTCAACTCACTGATTGAGCAGACGGTTTCTGCTTTTGGCACAGTAGACGTGATTGTAAACAACGCCGGACGCTGGGGGCGCAGCTATGCGGCCGAAGAAACACCATTAGATGAATGGCGCACGGTGGTTGATCAAAATCTAACGGGCGTATTCTTACCCTGCATGGCGGCGGGCAAGCAAATGATCAAACAACAATTTGGAAAAATCATTAATATTTCATCCACCGCAGGGAGCAAAGGCAATCCACATCAGCTCCATTATTCGGCAGCTAAGGCCGGTGTTATCAGCCTGACCAATAACCTTGCCTATATGTGGGCTAAACATAACATCAACGTCAATTGCATCCTTCCGGGGCTGATTGCGACAGAGGAACTCAAGGGCTACGGAATCATTCCCTCGGATACCGACGAAAACGGCAACCCAGTACCCCGACTTGAACTAACGCCTAACCCGGAAAATGTCGCAGATCTGACGCTCTTCTTAGCCTCCCCTGCCGCAGATGCCTTGACCGGCGAGCTTTACCCAATTCGCGCCTGGCTGAAATCAGAAAGGTTTTGGCAATAGAAAAATCCAGCAAAACGAGAATCGCCGCTGCGGCAAATCAGGCGAGTCGGATCTTTGATCTGGCAACGTGCACCCGACAAGATCGCCAAAGCGGTTGGTAAAACAAGCGCCGCTATCGGTAGCGATGCAGCAGCGGCTATGTGTCTCTATCTGGGTTCGGTATTCCCCTTAGCCCTGTGCTTAATTTAACGGCGCAGGCGATGTCCGCCGTCTAAATTCAACACCTCCCCTGTGAAGTAAGCACCAGCGCGGCTGCATAACATCACCGCAACACCCGCTATGTCTTGCATATCGCCATAACGATGGGCAGGGATACGCTGTAATTCTGCCTTAAAAGACTCCGCTTCCGGATCCTCCCATGCTCCCCTTGTCATTTCCGAGTAGAAGCGCCCTGGAGCGATGGCATTGACCCTGACATGGTCGTCAGCGAGAGACAGGGCGAGCTGGGGTGTAAGATGTTCAACAGCCTTTTTACTGGTCGAATACGCCATTACGTGGGCATAGATCTCGCTAGCGGCGACTGAGCTAATAAAAATAACACTGGATGGCGCCTCTACCGTCGCTCGGACCTTCAGCATATCGAGCAAAGCCTGAGTTAAAAACAGCGGAGCACGAAGGTTGATGTCCATAGTCCTGTCCCAATCGTGCGCGCTCATCAAAGAAAAAGGCCCGCCCGTTCCCAGACCCGCATTATTTACCAGCACATCGATATAGCTCTCTTTTTCTCTAAGCGCGGCTGACAATGCTTCAACACCCTCAAGTGCCGACAGGTCACCAACGATAGGAATACATTCGCCGGCAGCAATCTCTGATAACTCCCTTGCTTTGGCTTCCAACCTGTCAGCGGAACGAGCGGTGATATATACGCGAGCCGCACCTGCTTCCAAGAAACCCTGAGCCATGTAGCTTCCAAGGCCTGTAGAGCCACCGGTCACCAAACAGACCTTTTCGCTCATGGAAAACAAGTTTTCTATCATCAAACTACCGCTCCTGATGCCTAAGCCGGCAATGCATCCCGGCGCCGATACATGCCCAACATTTACTACAGAGTCATATCGTGGGCGAGTTTTTAGTCGGAACTAGAGACCCGGACTTTATGTGTAGCGCTACGGCCGTCCTCAACGATCAACCCAGCCGCGCCGGCATCAAGCGAGGAGTCACGCGCCGTTAGTAGGGTTTTGCCATTGACCTGACCGACCAACCGATCTTCAACCACACTTAGCGTCATCTCTAACGTATCCCCAAATGACCACGCGAAATCAGCCTCAGCGATAACGCTTTCTCCATGCACGCACTTGAGCATCTGCACTTTCTGTTCTCGCGTCACCACCAATGCATAAAATCGGGTCAATCCCTGCACCCGCGCCGCCACACCGGCACGAGAAACCAGATGTGGTGTGACATCGGCAGTGACCGTATAGTCAGTCCATTCACGCGCTCCCTGCGAGATCATGCCAAGGCCTTCGTTCTGCACAAGGCGAAACATCTCCGACCAGCCAAGCAATTGATCTACGGCATCGACCCACGCCCGTCGCCACATCAAACCCTTGTGCTTGGGCCGTTCAAAAGTCACATTTGGATTGCCTTTCCAACCCACATGGTCCAAATCGAACGAGACATCCTCGTTCAAATGCACGCCAACTTCGAAAATCGGGCCGGGAACTTCCGGCACGCGCAGCGCGAAATTCGTTGCATCGCCTGCCACAGAGTTAGCATCGACGTAACAAACTTCGTCGTCTTCTCCATAGTAGGCGATATATAAATTCGCACCCGGCGCGCTGACGGCGGCGAAGACGTCCTGACCCGGGAATATTCGTGGTGAGGCCATTAGCTTGTAATGAGCTTTTTCAAAGTAATCGGCCACATCCTTGGAGGGCGCAAAAACCGGTGCGCCGATGCGCGCACCGGCTTTGCCGGAAATATGCAAAGCTTCGCCCTTCAAATTACTTAGTTTGGCCTCGCCGGACTGGACCTGAAAACCTTGCACGGACCCTGGGAAGCAAAAACTGAATTGCGCGCCTTGCTTCGGTTGAAAAACAGGCGCACCAGCAAGGGAATGGCCCATATTAATAATATGCAAGGCCTCGCGAACACAGTCGCTGATGCAGCGATCGCCATCCGAGGTGGGACAATACATTCGATCGGCGATAGGCCCGCGCCAGTCGAGTCCTCGCCCGACGCTCGAGTCAATACCATCCAAGCCCACTAAAACGCCCATCAAGCAGCCCACATTGCCCGAATTGCAATCGGTATCCCAACCGCAGGTATTGACGATTTTGAGGGTTTCTGAAAAATCGCCTTCGCCATGCAGTAGCGAGTGGATAATGAGCCCATGATTTGGAACCATGTGGCAGTTGCCGCCGTATTTATCGTAGCCGTAGTTCGCTTCTAACAGCTCTCTTGTTGCGCGCCAATCCTTCTCCACCGAATGCCAGGCACGCAAATCAGCAATCATCTTCGCGATAACCGAATCCTTCGGTATATAGCTGATACCGATGTCGATAAGCTTCTGAATATCGGTTTCGACAAACGCCATAGATTCCATCGCCGCTAGAACCTTCGCTCCGTTAACCGCTTCGCCATCGTGGCTGACGCGAGCCGCGGCCTCCGCAAATTTTACCGCCTGATCTGGATCGCCGGGGGCCACCATAGCCCAGCCATCGATAAATATTTGCGCGCCAATTTGCTCAGCGACGACCTGGCCGTTTAATTCCATCGATCCACTCATGGGCGCGTCTATACCGCCGGCAAGCCGCAGGTAAGCCGTATGTTCTGTAGACTGACCAAGCCCACCCCACCACAAAACACTGCGCCCCTTAATCAGATAATTAAGCCAGCTTTCGCCAATCTCTTTTGGCGTGATTTCCGGATTGTTTGCGTGATCTTCAAGTGCTCGAACAAACGTGAAAGTACCGGCAATATCGTCGTCGGTAACAATAAGCGGCACATCAAGTTTGTCGTGCACGTAGTATTCAATGTCGCCAAGTTGCCGCTGAATATGCTGGTAGGACCATCCTACAAAAGGCCGCCCTAAATAGACACCAATGACCTTACCAAGTACGCCGGCATAAACCCGCTCAGCATAATCGGGTGTTAACTTAACCATCTCCTACCTCCTTGGAAACAAGCCGCCACAGCGTATGGATTTTACGGAACCGAACGCAATGGCGGGACATTAGATTTCCCCCATTTTTAGCTAAATTTTAGAAGTTAGGGCGACTTCGCTCGGAGATCTCATGACTGAGTAAGCACCAGCAGAACACAATCCCCTACTGTCAAAGCGAGCGGCATGCGACCATTTGCCTGGACGTTTATGGGTGAACTAATAAATACGAGCATTGACCCGCCACGCGACCGCTTTATACGCTGATCTGACCTGCCTTGGGGGGCGTTCATGAGTAATTCGAATCGGGCCAAAGCGCTACCCTTCCTGGGAAAAGGGCCCGCACAGGGGGATCAACAAGAAAGCCAAGCCGCAGCGCAGGGATTTGTTGCAATCGCAATGATTTTTGCCCGCACTTGGCCATTTCTAAAGCCCTATATCCTGGGCTATTGGCGCGAGCTCTCTTTCACGCGCTCTGGCGTTGAAGCCGCAGTCGGTTCGGGCGACGACCACGCCGTGGATCAAACAGAGCCGCAAACAGCCGAACAGTGGAGTTTTAAGCATATTCCACCTCTAGCCACGATCACCGCTGCGCTGGGACCGCTTACAGAGGTTCTTCCATTAAACGAAAGTTGGCTCTATGACGTTCTGATTGTCGCCACGTTTAGTATGGCGTTACTCTGCTGGGGCCTGCTTTTTGCATCGCGGAAGATTTATGTGGGCCTATCCATAAGCCTTTTCGTCATTGGCGCTATCGCCTTCCTATTCGCAGTTTTCGCGGTTGAAGGCGTACTCGATAATGTTTTCATCGCGATCATGTGCGGCGTCAGCGCAGGTATCTGGTTGCTTCAATATCGCTTCCATAAAGGCAAGCTGCGCTTCAGAGTCCGTCTTGGCAGCCACTTGGTCTATTATTTCATAGGCGTTTGGGCATCGACGCTGCTGCTCATTCTAATTTCATTGTTTTCTGTCGACGTGGTGAGTCAATCGATCCTTCAAGCCAAACCGCTGACGCCATTTATCGCGGATCTAATCGCCAACCCTGAACTCGCTGGCACACCTATAGAAAACGCGGAGGCCGCGACTACGGCCACCCCAGAGAATGCGAATGTAGAACTCGCGCCCCTTACAGCAGACCAGCGGCACAGCCTAAAATGGGTTTACGCCGTGTTTTTGGTACTCGGCTGGCTCGCGCAGCTACCGCTCGGTTTCGCTCTACCGTACTACTACATCTACATCATGCAACGAGTGAATCAGGATTTACGCGTTGCTCTCGTAGGCCGCTGGCACCAATTATCGATGCGCTATCACAGCAACCATCGGGTCGGCGATTCGGTGTACCGGATTTATCAAGACAGCTCTCAAGTCACTGCGGTTATCGGTGAAATTACCCAGGCACTGCAGGTTTTGATTACATACTTTACCGGCATCATCTTTCTATTTGCGCTGGATCCAATTTTGGGACTTATGGCGCTGTCGATTATCGTCGGCACCTTGATCTGGGCGCGTTGGTTTTCACCTCGCATGCGCGTCAATTCCTTAGCTAGCCGTCAAGCTAATTCAAATTTCACATCACGGGTACAGGAGACGTTCGCCAGCACTAGGCTTATCAAGGCCTTCAGCACCGAGGCAAAAGAACAAGAACGTTTCGAGGCAGATTCCGTAAACGCCTTTAATGCGTCCTACCGCGTTCGCTCGTTAATGGCGGTGATTGGCATTGTCACCTTCACGATCGCAGCGGGAGCTCTACTGTATGGGCAATACCTTACTGCTATCTGGGCATTCGGCGAGCGCGAAACCTACGCCAGTGTATTGGTGGGACTCGTTGGCCTGAGTTTTCTACGCTGGAATCTGTCCGCCTATCAGTCCGCTCAGGAATATTTGGGCGCCTCGAGCGTTTCAATTCGAGATTTAGTCGACCGCTGGACGCGCGCGCAAGACATCGCCATGGGGCTGAATAGAGTATTCGATATTCTCGACATCGAACCAGACGTTAAATCCAAGCCTGGCGCGCCGGTGCTGAAAGAATTTCACCGCGAGCTTCGATTTAACAACGTCAACTTTGCTTACGAACCCGAACGACCAGTTTTGCAGAACATTAGTTTCAGCGTTACGCCAGGCACAATAACTGCAATTGTCGGGCCCACCGGTTCTGGCAAAACCAGCTTGATGAGTTTGATTTCCCGCCTCTTTGATCCCGACTCTGGCTCAGTATCAATTGACGGTGTGGACTTAAGAGACCTAGATCTGGACAGTCTGCGCGCAAGCGTCTCAGTCGCTCTGCAGGAAAACGTCCTATTCGGCATATCATTGCGCGACAACATCCGCTACGCGCTGCCCGATGCAACCGACGCACAACTCATGGAGGCCGTAAGAGTGGCTTGCGTCGAGGACTACATTGCCAGCTTGCCCAGCGGGTTGGACACGATATTAAGTGACCGCGGCGGCAAGCTGTCTACCGGCCAGCGCCAGCGTCTTTCTATTGCCCGAGCACTGGTGAAAGGCGCTCCTATCCTCATTCTCGACGAGCCCACTGCAGCCCTCGATGCGGCTACCGAGCACCGCGTTCTCCAGCGACTGGCGCAATGGTCGCAGCGGCGCGCAGTATTTTTAATCACGCATCGCATATCCACCATTCAACAAGCCGATACAATTTTGTATATCGATCAAGGCAAACTGCTCGAGCAAGGTTCTCATGCAGAATTAATGTCTATCGACGGCGGCTTCTACCGAGCCTTTGTGGAAACCGAAGCAAGACTTTCGCAGCGAACATTTAACGAGCAGCACCAATGAGCAGCCCGCGACCCACAAGGCTACAAGACGACCCGGAGGTCTCGTTTCGGCAAACCATGCAGGTCTTTGCAAAGCTGATTTCCTATCTGCGCCTATTTAAAGTCCGCATCTTCACAAAGCTAGGTTTTATTACCTTTGAGCACGTGCTGCGGATTCTGCTGTTGCCTTGGCCACTAAAAATTATTGTCGACCACGTAATTCTCGGCGAGCCCATTGCCGCAGATGGCAGCGGATTTCCGAACTATATGGAACCTATACTGCTGTTCCTCTCAGACAAGACATCTCAAGAAATCATGTCCTGGATCTTAGTGGCCGGCATCATGATGGTGATTTTAATGGGTATGACGCCGAATCGGGGCACAGGGAGAAATGCAACCGGACGATATACGGGCGCTGCAGCCGGGTCGTTGGGTGCAGCATCTGCTGAACTTGCACAAGGTCACGATACTGCTACGCAGACAGAAAACGCGTCCAATGCAGCGTACAGCGAAATGGGCGGAATATTAGGCATTCTTGATTTTAATATTCACATGCGTCTCTCCCAATCCTTAAACCACTTACTTCGTTCTGAACTGGCAGATCATATTAAATCATTACCCATGACCACCCTCGACGAACGGCGAATTGGCGACAGCGTTTATCGAGTAATCTATGACACCACCAGCGCATCAGGCATTTATGGGGAATTAACGCTGGGACTCTACGGCGGACTGCTCATGGTCGCACTCACCCTATACGTCATGTTCACGAGCTTCGGTAGCGCGCCAGAAGTGATTATCGTCGGCGTTTTGGTGGGGCCTTTGACCTTTATGTTTGTCGTTCCCTTTGCGCGGCTAGCACGAAATAAAAGTCAAGCCAGCCGTGTCGCCGGGTCCGAAACCACCAGCAACATCGAAGAGGGCATGGCCAACGTACTCGCGGTTCAGAGTCTAGGGGGCAACAAACGCGAAAGCGAGCGGTTCGCCGAGGCCAGCAACGATTCGTTCCGTAAATTCCGGGGCGAGGCGCTGGTGAAGTTGCTCTTCGGTCACGCGGGTTCTCTGGCATTTCTTACCGGACAGATACTTTTCTTTTTAGTCATCGCTGGCTACGTCATCGACGGCACATTTACCGCCGGTGACTACTTCGTTCTGTTCTACTACTTCTTCGTGCTGAGTGCCGTTTTTTACTCCTTCGGCTTTCTCTACACCAGTCTGCAGGTATTAATCGCCGGGTTGGCCAGAGTGTTTAATCTGTTCGACCTACCAAGCGAACGATTTCAAGATGGGATGACTATTCCTGAAATTCAACGCGGCATAAAGATGCACCGTGTTTCACTAACCTACCCTGATGGCCGCGTTGCTTTAAAGAACATTA